>Ga0129336_10001135_pt1 | contig 15961 bp, 21 predicted proteins | sample CPB6_02_DNA_FD_96878 | JGI IMG/M metagenome (GOLD analysis project Ga0129336, IMG submission 96878) | Freshwater to marine salinity gradient microbial communities from Chesapeake Bay, USA - CPBay_Sum_0.6_0.2_DNA | ecosystem: Environmental > Aquatic > Marine > Coastal | place: USA: Chesapeake...
ACTGCAGAAAATACTCTAGAATCAAGTAAATCAACATATACATTGGTAGATTTATTTTGCGGAACAGGTGCATTTTCATATGCATTTCACCAAACTAATAAGGTAAATACTATATTTGCAAATGATATGTTAGACAGTTCAGAAGAAATATTTAACTTAAATAATGACATTAAGTTAACTAAAAAGAATTTAATAGATATAAAAGATACTGATATACCTAAATCAGATATAATAACAGCTGGATTTCCATGCCAACCATTTAGCATTGCAGGGATGCAAAAAGGATTTGATGATGAAAGAAGTAATGTATTTTGGAAAATATTATCTATAATCAAACATAATTCTCCAAAAATAGTAATATTAGAAAATGTTAAAAATTTACAAAGTCACGACGATGGAAAAACCTTCAAAATTATTATTGAAAATTTACAAAAGTTAAATTATCACATTAAATATTCAATATTAAATACTAGCAAAATAACTGGAATACCTCAAAATAGAGAAAGAATATATATTGTATGTTTTAAAGATAAAAATTTATGTGATAAATTTGCATTTGATTTTCCAGAAGTACCTTTAAAACCAGTTTCGGAATTTCTTGAAAAGGATATTCCTGAAAAATATTATTATAATGATTCAACAATAATATTTGATGAATTAAAAAATAGTATTACAAAACACATTTCAACAAATACAATTTATCAATACAGAAGATATTATGTAAGAGAAAATAAAAATAATGTGTGTCCTACATTAACAGCAAATATGGGCGGAGGTGGACATAATGTTCCAATAATATTAGATGATAAAGGCATTCGTAAAATTACACCAAGGGAATGTTTTAATTTACAAGGGTTCCCTAGTGACTATAAATTACCAAGTATGTCTATGAGTAAATTATATTCATTAGCAGGAAATGCAGTATCAGTTCCAGTTGTAAAGTTGATCGCTAATAAAATTGTTGAGTTGCTTTAATTTTCAATAGTATAGATTTTGTGAACATCTTTTTCTTTTAAAATGTTTTTTTTTAAACGTAATTCGACTCTTTTTTTTGACTTGTATAAAGTAACTTTTCCAATATTAGAATCTATAAAATTATCTACAATTATACTAACACAATCTTCTTTTTCTATAAACCCACCAGATCTGACAAATGGAATTCTTAAAATATTTATTTTAAAACATGCTATATAAATATCATTATCTGTAGATATATAAGCTAAAATATATAAATCGGATAAATTCTTATCTTGTTTTACATTTTCTAATTTGTTTTTATAGTCATTCATAAATAATGCTACTGTTTCTTCATCCCTTTTTTCTTTAAATAATATATCTAAATTTGAACCAGATGATTTAAAATTTTGAATTATAGATTTTTCATTTGACATAGATTTATTCATTATAACACATGTAGCATCAATTCCTTCATTTTCTTTAGTTTTAACATCCATTTTACAGTGTCCTTTACCGAGATGTGTACCATCACTTGATTTCTCTATAAAATATTCACTGAATTCGTCTTCAACGTATAGTGATCTGTTTGAATATTTATAAAACTCTATTCTAGGATTCATATATTTGTCCATCTCTTCTTTTAATATATCAATGTTTATAGATTCTGGAATAGGACATAATTCTAACACATGTGTTTCTTTAATTGTTTTTTGCTTCTTTGGAATAATATATGTTTCTTCTTCCAAACTTTCATCAATAATATTATCACTAACTGTTGGTTGTTCCATTCTCTTTATTGAATTATAATAAGTATTTTATTTATAAAAATGAATTCAATTTTTTTTATAAATAATATATTTGGCTAAAAATATCATGATGAGTGTGAAATATAATACAAAAGATGCTTAAAGAATACATGATATTTTTATATTATAAAATGGTGCATGGAAATTATTACGGTATTCAATATGAAATTTTTTTAACAAAAGAAATTGATTTTTACAATGATTTATTACCCATATGGATGGAGGTTCGTGCAAGAATTGAGATTCAAAAAGATAAACAGACAAATAATTATAAGCTAATTGTTATTCCTTATGGTGAGTTTGATAAACAACTATGTAAAAATTCACTCTTCTTATCTTATGTAAGAGAGAATGATGAATGCTTATATAAAAAACAATATGAAGAATGTTTAAGAACTAAAAAGTTTGCAATGGTAGGACAATACGAAAAAATGATTAGACATAACACTAACTTACCTGAACCAATAACAAGAGAAGAGTTTAACCAGCTCTCTGTTGAAATGCAGAAACTTCAACACAAAGGTTTATATGGAAATTTATCTCAAGAAGAATGGAGAGAACACGATAGAAAATATAATGAAATTTTCAACCAATTACAGGTTCAACGAATTATACACGACCCAGAATATTTTGAAGAGATTAAATGTTTGCATACACAATTGCTAGAACAAGTTACTTTCACCGAAGAACAGAGAGAACTCATCCAAAAAGTAATTTCACATCCAAAATTGGATGGCATTATTAGCTGGCATGGTTCAACACTTGTGGACGGATTTTGGTAAGTCGATTTATTTTTAATTAAAAGAATTTAAATATAAAAATTTATATTTTATAATTAAATATGGAAAAGGAAATTAATTTACCATCAAACGGAGGTTATCATTTTGGCAAAATGATTGACCTACCAAAATATGAAGGAAGTTGGTTTGAAAATAATGAAGCAGATCAATCAAACATAATTCATAAAGCAATTATATTTTCAATAATATATAATGAAGATGAAATTTATAATAAGACAACCGGTTATGATGGAAATTGTTGGACAGCAACTATTCATGATTCGCGTATGATGGATGATATTTGTGTATATAAATTAAATTTCAGAAATCCCAGTGATTTATTTAACCATTTTGAATCACAAGATATGAAATTTTGTCCATTAAAATAATATATAAAAAATAACTTAAAGACAACTTAATATATCTATATGGAAAGGAACCATACAGCAATTTATTTAAAAAAGAGGTTTTTTTAAATTGGTTCCTGCATCCAATGTCTCGTTAGACGAGACGCCCAATTTTTTTGACACCTTACAGCAATTTTTGATGAAGATGATTTTGTTGATTTTTATGGTGTTAGCATTTTAGTATCGAGTTGGCGCAGAGGAAGCGCACAAGGCTCATAACCTTGGGGTCGAATGATCGAAACATTCACTCGATATCCTTTTAAGTTTCTTACAGCAATTTTTTAAAACCAATTAAGAAATGTTTAAAAGAAACAAGCAACTCAATGGGACCATAGTTTAGTGGTAGAATATATGCTTTGGGTGCATATGACTCGGGTTCAATTCCCGATGGTCCCCTTTTGCTCATTTGGCGCAGTTGGTTAGAGCATTCGGCTGTTAACCGAAAGGTCCTAGGTTCAAACCCATTAATGAGCACATCTTTTTATTTTTTTTAGGAATGCATTGTGGTCTCGTAGCTCAGTTGGTTAGAGCATCAGGCTGTTAACCTGAGGGTCGCAGGTTCGATTCCTGTCGTGACCGTTCTAATAATATAAAATTCAAATACTTTTATATTATTCATATTTCCAAATAAATTATTTTGTATTTTTTATCATAATTTATCTATTTAATTTTTAAAATGATGGAAATCTTATAATAACAATTCCTGTTCCACCATTTCCACCAGGATTATTATTTGAAAGAGAGCCACCACCACCAGCTGCACCACCACCACCACTTCCTGTATTAGGAGCACCACCTCCTCCTGGTATATTTGAACCTGCTACTGATGATGCACCAGAACCACCACCACCAGAACCACCTGCTCCTCCAGATTGACTCGCACCCGTTGAATATGCTCCACCTCCGCCTCCACCAGCACGTGTTACTGAAATCCCTGTTATAGATGAACTAATACCACTTCCACCTGCTCCACCAACAGCAGCTGATGCGGTTCCAGATGCATTGTTACCAGTAGAACCAGCACCACCTCCACCTCCACCACCTGATATTGATGTTGTTGAAGTTTTATATCCAGCAAAACCTTGATTAGCAGTTCCTGAACCAGCAGAAGTAGCATAAGCATTTGCTCCACCTCCAGAACCACCTGCTGCTCCTGTAGCATTTACCGCATTACCTCCTGTACCACCACCTGCTCCACCACCTTGTGAAGTTATTGTTGAAAATGTAGAAGGATTACCATTACCTCCAGGAACAGTAGCAGCTGTCCCTACACCACCAAGTCCTACTGTTACAGTATAAGGAACACCACTTGTTATTGTTAACTTTGATTCAGCTGATGCACCTCCACCAGATGTTCCTGCTCCACCTCCAGTTGGATATGAAGTTCTATAACCTCCAGCACCTCCACCACCCGCTCCAACTTGGTCACCACCACCACCACCACCAGAACCACCTCCACCAATAACTAAGAAATCAACTGATGAACTAGAAAAATTTGGAGTAAATGTTCCAGTTTGTGGTGCCAAGAATGTATAAATAGTAAAACCTCCTGGAGCAGGATAATTTATTATTGTATTTGATGAATTAACATATGTTATTGTAAATTGACCAGGATAAAATCCAGCAACAGTTCCTCTATTTGCTCCTGAAATTCCAGTATAAGTAATTAAACTTGGAAATCTTATAATTACTGATCCGGATGAACCAGCTTGACCTACTAAACCTGAATTACCTCCGGCACCACCATTTCCACTTCCTGTAACTAAAAATGCGGCACCTCCAGAAGGATTTCCATTGCCACCATTTGCATATAATAAATATGAACCTGTTATATTTGAAATAGATCCATTTGATGCATCAGTTATACCAAAAGTTCCAACACCAACTGAACCTCCTCCTGGTGCACCTTGTCCACCAGTCCAATAATTAGATCCAGCATATCCTTCAACCGGTGCATATCCCCCAGCATTTCCAGCTGCTCCAGAAGTATAAGTTATATAATTACCACCACCACCTGAACCTCCAGAACCAGCAGCACTTCCACCAGAAGCTCCACCTCCTCCACCAGTAGTAGAGATTCCACTTGAACCAGAAGGTCCAAGTCTTGAAGCGCCACCTGATCCACCAGATACATTGTTTGAATTTGTATATGATCCGCCTGCACCAACTATAACATCATAAGCTGTATTTTTAGCAAAATTAAATAATCCTGCTCTATATCCACCTGCTCCTCCTCCACCACCATAATGACTTCCATTTACTCCAGAACCACCACCTCCACCACCCGCGACTACTAAATAATTAATTGAAGCATCAAAATTCGGAGTTACTGTTCCTGTTTTAGTTCCAAAAAATCTATAAACAGTATCAGTAGTAGTTGTAGCGGTAGCAACTACATTTCCTGATGGATCTATATAATTATATGAATAATCAGTATTTAATGTAAATCCCGATACTGTTAATGAAGTATTATAAACAGTAAATGTAAAATTTCCATTCCCACCAATAGCTCCAGATGCATCCTGTGGATAGGCACTAAAACTATATGTTGTTGGTCCTGTAACTACATTAGGCATAGTTCCATACAATCTACCGCTTGGGTCAAGTAATACGGAACCTGTTCCGGTAGATGGTGCTGTTCTGTAATAATAATTAATAGGATAGTTATTTGATACATCTATTGCACTCATATCAGTAAATGGACTTGTTGCATATGTATATGTTAAACCAGCTAACGCATTAGTCGAACCTAATGAACCAGTTGATGTAAATATTGGACCTAAATTAAAAAATAATGCGGGTGTAGGTGATGTAGTTGCAAAACCTGTATCCTGGTTAGTTACTTTAACATAAAATCCTCCAGTATTTACACTTGCATCTACCATTGCAAATGTTGTTGTTGCTTGTAATTGTGTTTGCGATATATATGTTGTTGATGCTGATGGATATGTAACACTATTATTAAATCCAATAAATGACACGAATGAACTAGAATTAAATGCTTGACCAGTAATAGTGTAAGTAGTTCCACTAACATCTTCTAAAACATAATTTGGAGAAATTGATGTAAATTCTGGAGGAACTTGTGAAATTGGTAACCAAGAATTTGTTAAATTATTCCAATATTCAATTAGATTTGTATCCGTATTATATCTAATATAACCAGGATATCCTGGATATGGTCTATTTGCAGATGTATCATATGCTATTCTTGTTGCTGATTCATTATTTGAATAATATGTTCCATAAACATTTGAATTTGTTTGATTTTTTGTTCTACCGACATTTAAAGAACATGAAGCTAGTATTCCTGAACTATCAGTTATCAACCTATCTGAATTTGAGCCAAAACTAGCTTTTCCATTTGTCAATATATGTATTGGATTGGAGCTCGCATCATTTTTTGTTGTTAAAAGATATAATGGAGTTGCTGACATATAAATATTATTTATATTTTTATTTAATTATATAAACAAATAACAAAAATTTATATAATGAAATATATTTTCTCTCTATTTTTGATTTTACAAACAATCATTGCTCAAGAGAAATTCAATATATTTAAGTCTTATGCAGATTCTAAACGTAAACCTCCACAATATTCTAGAGAGAAAAAGCATCTTCGTCATTCTGTTGAAGAATATCTGGATGCAAAACAATTACAAATGTATAAAATTAGATATAGTCCGGATAAATCTGATGTCATGTTTGACTCTAATTGGTCTGGATTTAAAAAAATAATATAAGAAGTAGTATTTAATAAATTTACTTAAATAATTATTGTTATATAATATAGCAAAATATGGATAGAAAAAGTATTATCATAGAGAGAAAAAGTACTCATACATTTCTCTCTAACATTTCATTCAATAAGCCATATTATAATTTATATGAAAGCATAATCACTCGAGCAATTGATATAGATGAAAACGTTTTAATTTTTCTAATATGCCAAACAGCTTTTCAGGTTGGATTTGATGGATATTTTGATGAATTTTATGTTGATGTATCTAAAAGACGGCATGTCTATGTTAAACAAATTTTATCCAATTTTAGAACTGCATATTTATCATTTGAAACATTGTCATCCAAATTTTATAAATTTATTTGCTGTTTAAAAATGAGTAATAGAGAGATTTTATTTAATCGCATTATACACACCTTCGATTTTGATAATTATATAGGAAGTATTTTTATTGAAGGAGATGAAGAACTTAAAAATAACTTTATTACTGTCTGTAATCTAATTTTATCTCAACATCAACCAAAAATAACTAATAATCGCGTTGTTCCTGTTAATTATTAGATTAAATATTTAATGAAAACAATTTAAAAATAAAATATTATACTACATTATAAGATGCAGATTTTTATAAAAACTTTAACGGGCAAGACCATCACACTAGAGGTCGAGCAATCTGATACTATTGAAAATGTTAAAGCTAAGATTCAAGATAAGGAAGGTAAACAATAAATGCCTTGAAAAGTCACAAGCTATAACTATTTTGGCTCTGGTTATAGATAAACTTTTGCAATCCAAAATGATTTAAAGATATGTCGAAAATGATAAGTATAAAACGCAATGGATCAACAACAACTTAAAATATGGTTTGCTGGATTTTATGAAGGCGAAGGGTCTATTTCAAATGACAGTAGTAATAGAAATAGACTTAGAATTAATATTGCACAAAATGATAGAACTCCACTTGATATTGGTAAAAGTATATGGGGTGGTTCAATAAGGGAAAGAATAAGAACATCTCCAGCAAGTGATAAAATATGTAAAGGACATGAATGGCAATTAAATCACAATCAGTCGATTAAGTTTATTGAAGATATAAAACCTTTTATGATTATCCCTTATAAAATTAATCAAATTAAAAGTTGTGAAGAAAAATTAAATGAAACATGGGATAAAAGATTTAAATGCTCTTTTTGTGAATCGGATTTTGCAGATTTATCAGGAAGAAGAAGACATGAAAAAATAAATCATATTCAAAAAGGTGAACTTCACCAATGTGAACATTGTGAAAAAACATACAATAGTAAAGATAGCTTACAACGACATATTAAATTAAATCATAATTCAGTGGCTAGTATTTGTGAACAACAAATGCAACATACCTTATAATGACGGGAAGTCCCTTAGAGCTCAAGTTACGTCTTATTATCGGGAAACCTTTAGTAATAGACAGGGTAATGACCTCGTTTATCGTAATAACACTTGAGATTGGGTAATCCGCGGGTTAAAAACCTAAGTCCGTTTTGATTAGGATATGGTTTTCCTTCAACGACCGCACGGGTATGGGCTTGAAAAGTCTAATCAACTTTAATGATAGCTTAAGATACAGTCTAATCCTTACAAGAAATTGTAGGGCGGGAATGATTCCCCCTGACCAACAGCGCTTGATATTTGCAGGCAAACAATTAGAAGATAACAGAACTTTATCTGACTATAATATCCAAAAGGAATCAACTCTTCATTTGGTATTAAGACTCAGAGGTGGTCTTTAAATTTGTGGACCCATTTGCTCAAAGAATTCCTCACATATTTTCCATAATTGGCACTCAGTATTTACCTCAACATAGTCATCACAAAAATTAGGATGCATCATATCGAAGAACTCTTCAGCTATATCTAAGAACTCATTTATATTCATTATTATATATAATAAATATAAAATACTTATTTCTGGAACATCTTAATACATTCCCAGATTTTTGCAGATTCATCAAAAGTAAAAACTCCACGCTTTTGCGCTAATGAAAGAAAACTAACCATAACATTTAAAGCTGTATTCTCATCATTGATTTGAACATCAACTAATTTAATTTCCTTTTGAGGCTGAGGAGGTTGAGGAATATTTTCAGTCATAACCATATTGTTAGGATCCATTATATATTCAATTAATTACTTTTTTTTTAAGTTTTTATAGCTATAACATTTATTTTTATATTAAATTTATAAAATTATTTAAAGATTAGTCATATATTTATATAGAACAAAATGAACGCAAACGGTAATATGCTCTTAAATGACCCAATTCTCAACTCTGAAATTAAAAATAAGGGTTTCGCTATCTTAGATGAAATGTTCAAGAAACATGGATGGCATATGCAAAAAAACGAATTAAATTGGATTAATTACACCAAGTTTGGCGATGAAACTAGTTGCTTTGATATTAAGATTACTCCTGATAAAATTGTCGTCAGTGTTCCACTTAAGAATTCTATTTATCAATTTGTAACTTCATTTAAGGGCTATTATGAGGCTAGTGAATACATCGAACAAAAGTTTTTTGATTATATTAAATAAAAAAATTGAAATATTAAAATGATATAAATATTATATCATATTAACTAGAAGAAAGCAAGATGGCCAACCTTATCGATATTACTGCAAATACTATATCTCAAAATACCTTCTGCTTTGAGGGTTCAATTATTGATAGTGAGAAAATTCATGTACCAATTGAGAATGCAAAATTTGGTATACTTAATTTTACAGCAGTCACAACATCAGAAACTACAAAAGAGCTCGACTTCGTCTTTGTAGTCGATTGCTCTGGGTCTATGTCTGACAGGTGCTCCGATGGCAGAACTAAGATGCAACATATTATTCATACACTAAAAAATATGATTGTATTTCTCCACGAGCATGCTTCTATAAATGTAAATATTACCATAAATGCATTTGATAATCAAACACATAAAATTGTTGACCGCGTAAAAATTTCTGATGATAATTTAAATGAACTCCTCACTAAGGTTGATAAAATTATTCCACGAGGAAGTACAAATATCGAACATGCTCTTAGAAAAACTTCTGAATATATTCAAGAATTAAAAACTACATATCCACTTAATGTTATCAATCATATCTTTATGACTGATGGCGAAGCTACCGATGGTTCCAAAGATATTGAAATATTGAAAAGTCTAGTAGTTGATAACGTCATGAATGCGTTTATTGGGTTTGGTATTGAGCACGATGCAGGACTGCTTAATGGCGTCGGTTCTGTTGGCAAAAGCTCTTATCATTTTATCGATAAACTTGAAAGTGCTGGCTTTGTTTATGGAGAAATTCTTCACTCCGTCATCTATAAAGTTTTGATTGATTGCGAAATCCAATTGACAAATGGTCTGATTTACGATTTTAAGACAAATTCTTGGGTTCAAACGTTAAAAATTGGCGACATCATTAGCGAAGCTAACAAAACATACAATATTATCTCAGAAAATCCTGAAGAATTTGGTGCAATGATTCAAGGAACAATGGAAGAATTGATAGTTCTTTATCCATCTAGAAGACTTGAAGATGCCGACCTCTCTAAGCATGTATTCAGACAAAGAACATTACAATTAATGTTTGAAGTTAATGATTATTGCAACAAAAAGAGGCAAGATGATATGGAATGGCAAATTCCTCCAGTATTTATGCGAGTGCCACAAGCTGTTCCTTCAGATAATATTAGACTACAAAGAGATGAACTTAAACGAAAATTGTCTGCATTTATGGAGGAAATGAAAAAGTTTATGACTGACAATGGGCTTACTGACGATAAATTTATGAAAAATCTTTGTGACGATATTTATGTCTGCTTTAGAACTTTTGATACCAGATACGGTAATATGTTTTGTTCAGCAAGGCAAACTTCTCAAGGCACACAAAGACTATATACAGTCTCTAATACTATTGCAATTGAAAGAGAAGAAACTGCCAATCTCTTTCGCAATGGGCCTCCAGGACTTGGAAGAAATAGAGGTGTTCCAAGAATTCCACGAATTCAACGCCAAACTAATGCAGTTGCAGGATTCGATTTAGACGACCCAGATGCAAATGATTTTGATTTACCAATTCTTCAGCATGAAGTGTCGGGATTTGACGATACACCATACTTAACACCACAAGCTACTCAAGTTATGCGATTCGTAAGTAGCTCAATTAATGATGACGAAGAATCCAGCGCAAACTCTACTCAAGAATTCTAAAAATTTAATATAAAAAAATTATAAAAATTTATTTACAAATTTTTTATTGTTGATAATTATTTTGTTTTTGTAATTCTGTTTGTAACTCACTTAATAACGGAAACTCGTTTGGATTGACATATTCAGACAAAAATGATGGCTGCGATTCTAATGGATTATCATTTATATTCCATAAATACTGCCAAACATCACTAATAAATGGTGATTTATTTTTTACTTTTAAACTAAATGGACACGAATAATCAGGTGTTGCAGACATTGCTTTACAAGGATTACAAGGAGAACTTAAGAACTTAAATCCAGGTATCAAACTTTCCAAATCATTGTAATCAACTTGCGTTACTTTTTCATTCTGTTCATTATAAATACCACCTTTTCCTGTATATGTTATTCTCTCTAATGTTGGATTAGAATCATCTTTTAAATTACATTTAATGATATCATCTGAACGATTATCTAATAAACCAGAAGAATAACCAAACTCACCAAAACCACTTGGTAAATCTTCCATTTTATTTCCAGATGGGTCTTTAACGAGAACACCATTTAACAGAAATTGACCTTCTTTTGTTTGATAAGAGAGAATTCTCAGTATTGCGGCTTCATTATACACTGTTCTTGCATAATTCACAGCTTGCTCAGGCATTGTTCTTATATACGGATTTCGACGGACAGCCTCCTTATATAAGTCTATCACTTTTTGGGACCAAGGCCACATACCATGTTTGTTAAAATAATCTAATTCTTCTTGAGAAGCTTGTGTTCCTATCACACCCATATCAAAAACTTTTTGTCTATTTATTGTGCTTTGTATGCTAATAAAATCTGATTTTGAATCTTGTGTAAAACTTCCTGTTGGTATATTAGTTTGTTCTGATTTATTATCCATACTAAATGTTCCATCAATACTAAAACTAAAACCTTCTTTTCTTGATAATTGAGAGAATCTAAATAATACTAAAAATAGTAAACCTATAACTAAACCATAAATTTTGTTATTCATATAAACTAATAAAACTGTAACAATAAGTATTAAATTTCCTAAAAGTGTATTAAATAAAGATACAAATACTTCAGGAATAAAATATAATATCAACCAAATTGCAATTAATATTGTCAACAATCCAATTACTTTTGTTTTATTTTCATCATTTATAAAATTTTTTATTTTTGGTAACTTCATATATTATTTAATTATTTTTTATAATTTAATAATATATATGCGTAAGAGTAAAAAAAATAAAACAATTAAAAAAAGAACTAAAAAATGTGTTTACACTGATGAAACAAAACACATAATTAAACTTACAAAACAAATTAGAATGCAAAATAAAAAAATGATGAAAACTATGAAGAATAATAAAACTAAATAAATTATTTACCAGTTGAGCCAAAACCGCCTTCACCTCTAGAAGTTTTTACTCCTAGCGCTTCTTTTGTTGAAACCATTGTTACCATAATTGGGATTAGATCTGGAGCACAAATTTGTAAATGACGGTCAAATTTAAAAACAAGTAATTTATCATCATAAATGCAATCAAACATTCCAATTAGATGTCCTCTGTATCCTGCATCAATAATACCAACACTATTTGCTAATCTAATAGGAGTTTTTGAAATACTTGAACGCGGATACATATAAAATCCAGTATTGATTTCTTTACGATGGTCGTGCATTTGCTTAAGAATTGTTGCACTACAAATAATATCATAGTCTATTAAATTTACTTTATGTTCATACATAATCATAGATGTAGGAGCAAACAAATCAAATCCAGCATCAATATGGTCAATATTATTTTTAAGCTTTAAATGATGATTATGAATAGCTTCTGCATATTTATTTTTAAGTTCCTCATCTGTTGAATCCACAAATATTTTTAACTTCATTACGCTATCATATTGATAAAGCAAATCGTCTTCCAAATCATATAAATCAACTTCTTCTTGTGACATTCTGTTACTTACTTATTTAGTTTTAAATTGTTTTTATATATAGTTTTCAATTTTTTAAATTAATATTATATATGACCAATTTGCCACGTTTAGAATTAACAGAAGACCCAAATAAAAAAAATGATTTTATAATATTTCGTAAACAAATTAAAGGCAAAAAAGCGCCCAAAGGTTCTACAAGTTTAAAAAAATTATCATCTAAAAAAACACGCAAACATAGGAAAGGAAAAACCAGAAAGCATAAGAAGAAGAAATCCTTTTTCAATATATTTTAAATTGGTTTAAAAGTATTATCTAATATTAATATATTATATAATGCATATCTTTGGATTTGTTTTTTCTCTGCTTTTTCTCTCTAATCTTGTAACGGGATTCGATTATACTCAAGAGGCATTATCTGACCAACTTCTTGAAGTGCCTGGATTAGAATGGACACCTAACTTTAATCAATTTAGTGGATACTTGAATCTTGCCGGAACTAAGAAGAATATTCATTATTGGTTAGTTGAAGCCGAAAATGACCCTCAAAATGCTCCACTAGTCTTCTGGACAAATGGAGGGCCAGGATGCTCGGGTTTAATCGGTTTCATGACTGAACAAGGACCTTTCAGACCTGATGCTGACGGTAAATTGCTGTCAAATATGTATGCTTGGAATAAAATTGCAAATATGGTCTTCTTAGAACAACCTGTCGGCGTCGGCTTTTCGTATTCTGATGATAAAGACGATTATAAGATTGGCGATGACCAAGCTGCTCAAGATAATTTAGCTACTATTTTGGCATTTTTCCTAAAATTCCCACATTTTAATCATACTGCATTATACATCACATCTGAATCATATGGCGGACATTATATGCCTACTTGGGCTGATGCCATCATGAAATTTAATGATGCTCAGGAATATTCTCAACATCGTATAAATTTCAAAGGATTTGCCGTCGGAAATCCATATACAGATTATTATTCTGGAGTCGGCGCACAAATGGAGACATATTGGGGTAAACAATTACTTCCAAAACCATCTTGGGATACGTATGTTGCTAATGGTTGCACTGACCCTATTAAAATGGTAAATTCTTCTGTTTGTGAATTATTCTTACTCGATTTTATGAAGAAAATTGGCAATCTTAATCCTTATGCTCTTGATTATCCTGTCTGTTTAACAGCTCAACAAAGAAGAATGAGTGAACTTGTATTTCAGACTAAAGATGCTCTAGCTGATTACGAACCTTGCGAAGATAATTATGCTGCCGATTATTTAAATAAACCTGAAGTCAAGGATGCTCTTCATGTCCATAGTAATATTGAATGGGAAGAATGCTCTAGAACTACCAAGTATAATTTAGCTGACAAGATGCTTCCTATGGAACATTATTATAAGACCATCTTAAACTCTAAGACACATCCTGATTTAAGAGTTTTGGTTTATTCTGGTGATGATGATGGTGTTTGCGGAACTATTGGCACTCAGCGCTGGATTTATGACTTAGGATTTTCTGTTGATTCATTATGGAAGACTTGGTACGTTGATGGACAGGTTGCAGGATACATTACCAAATTTAATACACCTTTTAGCAAAGATAATCGCTTCTATTTTATGACTGTTCATTTTGCAGGCCATGAAGTGCCTACTTATAAACCTAAGGAAGCCCTAGAATTGTTCGAAATGTATATTAACAATAAAATATAAATAATATAATTAGTATAAAGTTATCAATCTAATTATATTATATGAATATTCCCTCTTTTAAACTACAACACCATCTAAGAGTTATTAAAACATTTAATGATGTTAAATTAGATGATAATTGCAAGCCTCTCGTTATTTGTGATATTGACCATACTTTTATTCGTTGCTCTTATGGATTAGACCATTTTCGTAAAATTCTTAATGATGATGTAAATAGTTTACCAAATACAGTTACAATCGGTCTTGATTTAGATAAAGAAGCTGTTGATTTAATGAATAGAGCATATAATATGGGATTTGTTAAACAAACAGACCCCGATGGATTTAATAATATGTTACAAAAAATTGAACAACTCGGTGGTAAACTTATTTTTTTAACTGCAAGAGGCATTGTTAGTCATGAAAAAACAGTTAAAGACCTTAAAAGAGCTGGTTTCGAACATCCTGAGAATTTTGATATTCATTATACTAATAGCGAGATGACAAAAGGAGAATATTTAAAAAAAACAAATTTAACAGACGGTTATGAACATATTTCTTTTATAGATGATTATCCAAGTTTTATAGCATCTGTACATCATCATTTTCCTAATATTCAATGCTATCTATTTCATTATGATTAACTGGCTTCATAATTAATTAAATTTAATGCATCTAAACGATGATAGAAATATCTGTAGTCCCATTCTAACTTTTTACGCTCAGTTTCCATATCCCATAATAATTCTTTGGTTTTTTGTATCATATCTAAGGTCGCACCTATTTCCTTTGCTTTTTTTGTTAAATTTTTGATATTTTCAATTTCTTCGTCGACCTTCTTTAATTTTTCGCTATATTTTTCAGCTCTATCTTTCGTGTCCGTTACAATTTCTGTGTATGACTTAGTTGGCATGTCGTCGAATTCCATGATTTCGTCAATTGTCGCCTTCTCACATTCCTCTTCTTTTTTCTCCCAATTAACAAAATAAAATCGCACTGAATTAGTATTGAAATCTAGTAAGAATATATAACCTAATTTTTCACCATTATTTAAGAAATAACCTGAATCTAAAATATTGATAAAACTATGCTGGCAATTTCGTGTCAAACAATACCAATCTCCGGTATTTTGATATGACACAGTCAGGTCTGTATAAGTTTTACATTTTTCGATTGCTTCTGGCTTTGGCTTATTCTTCGCTTCTTGTAATTTCTCAAATGCTTCGCGTAACAAATCTATAGAACCAAAATGCTTCATCAATATAAATATCTCTCTAACACATGTTTGCCAAAGCATATCGGCGTCATAATAAACACGCATTAAACGAACTTTACGACCAATTTTATACCCGAATGAACCTTGAGTTCCCATATTATTTTATATATAAAATAA
>Ga0129336_10001136_pt1 | contig 15946 bp, 25 predicted proteins | sample CPB6_02_DNA_FD_96878 | JGI IMG/M metagenome (GOLD analysis project Ga0129336, IMG submission 96878) | Freshwater to marine salinity gradient microbial communities from Chesapeake Bay, USA - CPBay_Sum_0.6_0.2_DNA | ecosystem: Environmental > Aquatic > Marine > Coastal | place: USA: Chesapeake...
CAGATCCAAGAGCATCTGAAATCCAATTGCGAAGATTGGAGAGTGAGTATTCCTTGTAGATAGGATCAGTCATTGTTTTCTTGAATAATGTTTTGAATTTGTTCTAAAAGTAGTTTAGAGAATTCTTCTTCTGTTAAATCATTTAAAAAAGACCACTTTGGATCTGTTTCGTCCCAGTCAATTGTAATTGAACTGTCATCATTGACTGTAATTTTAAGTGAGTCGTTCATTTTTGAAATAGAATATCAATACGTGAATCCACTGCTCGGATGTCGTGCATAATCTCATAAAGAGTATTCGTAGTCTCTACGTTTTCTTCTTCAAGAATAGAAATTCGTTGTTCTAGTTCTTGAATTTTATCAGATAAACTTCTATTGTAAGAGGTTACTTGATATGGATTCAAAATTTTATTGATCAATTTTCGGATTCGCATAGTTCATTTGCAAGATTGAGTAAATCATTTTTATCTAAAACGACGAGATTATTCTGAGCATTGTAGAATTTAACTTCATCTGCAATCAATTTAAGAATTGCTGAGACTAGTTTTTCTTCTGTATCTGCACCGGAGTTTCGTTCATCCCAGATTTTTGCCATTAGATTTCGTGAACGTTCGCTCATTGTTTTACCTCAAAATATGGAAAGGCACTATTAAAGATATATTCATCATCATCACCATTAGTTCTCATACTCATCCATCCTGCCGCATAAGATTCAGAATATGCCTCCCACGATTTGACTGCGCATTCACGAGAAATCTCATATCCACGATCGGCAAACACCTTTACAATACGATCAATATCATCAGCATATTCATAGTGATGATTATAAGGTTCTTTAAATTTTAGTTTTTTCATTTTAAATTTCAATTTCTAGACTTGGATTGAAATTTTGATTTAGACCATTAGAATTATATCCATTATAGTAACCACGAGGATTACATACAACTCTACAGTTTCCAATCATATAATCAAAAGATTCGTGTGTATGACCGTGAGACCAGTATTTAATTTGAGGATGATTTAGAATAAATTCATCCAAATCACTTACATAAGCACTATTTGCAAAACCACTATTTTTGTATTTTGAATGAACGGACTGATAAGATGGTCCGTGATGAGTAAGAATCCATACATTATCATTTTGAAATTGATTCAATTTTTCTAAAAGAAACTGCTTTGATTTCTTATGGAACTCATAAGTATCATCTGGATTCATTTTACGATATTTTGAAGTAATACGAATGGCTTTATAATCATTCATACACTGAGATGCTTCCATCATATCCAAAGCATTTCCATTACGAAAATCAGTCCATAGAGTGCATCCAAGAAATACCCAATCTTTAATTTTTATGAAGTCGTTCTCAAGAAGATGAATAGAAGATGGTATATTTTCTTTGAGAACTTTCCAAGTTCCCTCGTAATTGTAACCATAAAAGCAATGATTTCCAGCAACATACAGGACTTCATCAAAATTCTTCACACACTTTTGTAGGAAATCATCATAGACCTTATGTAGAGGTCCCTCCGTTTTAAAATGACGAGCACATAAAATATCTCCACCTAAAATCAGAACATCACCACTTCCCAAATCTGGAACTCCGTGGCCGTTCTCACACATCTCTAGATGAAGATCCGAAACCACTTTCACTTTCATGGAACTTCCTTTGATGCATAATGCTCCATTGCTTCCATTTCCTCATCTGTGTAATTGGGATCTGATGGATTTTGAGCACGAGAAAGATGCGCCTTGAGACTGATTATTTTTCCTTCAAGTTCATCAATCTTATTCTCAAGATTCCGAATCTCTTTGTAATGATCTTCAGATAGAATCAAACCATATTCTTCTGCTGTCTTACGCATTTGTTCTTCTGGAAGAGATTCACTGAATGCAAGCGAGACTGCACCAACTGCAATAGAAGAATCTTGATATCCAGTAGCAAGAAGAAACTTACGAAATGCAGAAAAGACTTGAGTGGTAGTCAGTTCATCAGAAGGAAACTCCATTACAAGATGTTCTTCTGGAAGATAATCAGAACGACCATAAGTCCATTCTGAATCGTATTTCAGAGTGATTGAAGATTTAAAAGACATAACGAAAATTCAATTAATGTGTGTATTATAGTCCGAGATCAGTAAGACTTTAAGAGTCTTGTGACAGTCTATAGATCGTCCTCCGAGCGAAATCCAATCAGAACAGGGTGCCTCGGAAGTTCTTTCACACCTTGAGGAAAGTATTTGTATTTAACTAACTTACCGATATACTTTTCTTGATTGTTCCAGATTTCTTCTCGCATAAGATCCGTCAATCCAGATCCAATGCCAAACTCTTGACCATTCTTATTTCTTACTATTAGAGTTCCCGCAGTATTTGCACCAATCATTCCATCAAGTGAAGAAGACCTTTTGATTTTACCAAAGGCATCATACTCAATTTCATTTTGATTACTCATCTTTTCTTCAATTGCAATCAGTTCCGCTTCGTCATCCTCAAATCGTTTGACCTTGAGAAGAATGTTATCATTTACAGTAGAACGACCAAACTTATAAGTTCCCATCGGATCGCGAAGCATCACTCCCTCATATCCTTCACGAAGACAAAGAGATTCATATTCATTGAGTTCTTCTAGAGAATGAATTAAAGTCCCAGTAAGAATCTCGTAGTCAAAAGGAAGATTCAAAAAAGAAATACTACGAATTCTTTCTTCAAAAGGAGCAATTGTTTCTACTTTAGGATTTACATAATCAAAAATCCAAACTTTAAAATCCGGTTCATTTTCAATAGTCATCACAGCAGAAGTAGATGATTGAAAAGTATTCCCAGAAGTAAGTTCACCATCAACTCCGTCTTTAAGATTCTCAGAAAGTAGTTGCTGAATATGTTTGTTCCGAATCGGTTTAAAGGTTCTTGAAACAGCTACTCCATTCACCATTAGAAAGCGAATTCCATCAATCTTTGGAGTAGCAATATAAGGAAACTTTGCTTTTTGTGGATCAAAGTTTCCCGCAAGAAGAGGACGAGTGATGACTGGCATACGAAGAGAAATGAATGTAGATACTATAAGACCTCTTGATTTTTAAGTCAAGAGGTCTTGTGACACTTCAAGAATTGGTCTTGGAAGTCAATTCTTTTTCAAGTTCTCTTGCAATTTTATCATATTTACGATTCTGAAAGTAAGTGGTTATAAAATTATTTGGATGATACTTCAACATCCATAGAAATCTTTGAATATTAATATTCATAAGTTTAAATACTAAGATTAAATAATCCGATACATTCTTATCTACTGCTAAAACATAAGCAAAAATTCCACAAGAAATTAAAATTGTGGATTGAAAAGGTGTCATTTAATTTCTCCTATTAAAGAATATTTATTCAGTCCCACCAATATTCTAACGATTTAAGACAAGAATAGAATTGAGAATAACTTGCTTGAATGCCGTAAGAACGACCATTTCTTAGATCTTCAATCATTTGAATAATTCCAGTAGTTGCTGGATGATATTGAAAATACTCACGAAACTGAAAGACATCAAACTTTTCGTGATATTTTAAAAATGGACTAATGTTTTCAAGATATCCATTTACAAACAGAGTGTTCTGATCAATTCCTGAAGTATTGATTGTGGTTACTGGAATATAAGATTTTCCCTCTATATCCTCTTCTTCATTATGATTCCAGTCAAACTCAATTCCGTGTATGTATTCATCATATTTTTCTGTATCAATACAGATTCTTCCTTTTTTCCATTTTTTTGCATCTTCCATACACATTTCTTTGAATTCACCTGAAGCACGAAAGACTAGATTATAAGAATAATACTGCCAATCGTCAACTTCATCTTCATCAAGAATTTCAGCAAGTTTTTGTCCTGATGCCCATTTCACTCTATAAGAATGATGTAGAATTTCAAAGTCTTTCATTCAATCTCTCCTTCGGTCATTTTCATCCCGATGAAACCAATTAGCAATATCATCTGGACCATCAAATTTTGTCTTATGATTTGAGATATCAGGATCTCCCAAATCCAATTGATTTAGAAAATCATCTAAATCACCTTCTTTCATTGTTGGTGTCTGAGAAATTCGTCTTGATTGTCTCATAATCTTAGCAGCACTTTGATTATGTGATGCTAATTTTTGAGCCCAAACCATATCATCTAGTGAAACCTCTTCACCCCTTGCAATTCTTTCACAAATATTTTCCAAACGAATCCGATAAGAAGTTGATAACATTGTTTAGTCCTGAATAAGTTTTTGATATTTTAAATAAGAAATTACGTCATCACGAATCCGAAGCAACTCAGTCTCACAGTTTAACATCTTTGCTTCATTACGAATCTCAGAATGAGAAGTATAAAGATCTTGTATGATCAAATCAATCGCTTGAGAATAACTTGAAGTCATTTTTTCTTCTCCACAATTTGAATTGGGCAACTTGGAATGACTTTACGAATTTCCCGAATGATTTCTGTCTTTTGTGTATAAGAAAGACCTACAATTTGTTGAAGACGATTGACAATTCCAATTGCTTGAGAACAAGTAATTAATGTTGTGGCAAATAGTGTAACCATTTTAGTTACTTGTTTTTCTTACTATTTAGAATTTTCTTTCATATATCTTAAACAAGTCTTAAACTGTTCCCATTCTTCATCTGTGAAGTTATCTGAAGCATAAGGAATTCCTACAAGTTCAGCACAAACCTTATTGATGTTGATGGTATAAAATTCTTGAGAATATACTGGTGCTGTTGTAAGAATTAAAGTAAAAGTGAGTAATAGTGATTTCATAGTTTTACTTTCCAATGTTCATTGCCTTTCTTTGGAATCCAAAAAGTATGTTCTTGATTCAATGTTGTTATCAAAAAACGATTCAAGTCTTCTTTTATTACCTCACAACTATGAAATGAGTTCATTTTATCACTAAAATCTACTTTTGCTTGAAAAGAAATCGGAGTTAGATAGATGAATTTTTTCTGTTGCTTCATAAAAAGGGAGGGACTTCAGAGAAGTGTAAAGGATCTTGAGGAGTTTTGGTGAGATCTTATGACAGTTTCTGAAGTGTCTTAGAGGTTCTTTAAGTGTCTTAGAGTTACTTAGTACCTGACCCTGAAAAGCAACAAGGCCAGTTTACAGCTATTGACAGATCTTGTCAAGTGTCCTATGATATCTTGAGTTTCTGAGAGTCTCTTTCAATGTTTGGGTTTTTATATCTTATTTTTCTTCTAGTTTTTAATTTCTCTTATCAGATAACAAAAAAGATTGAATCACTCTTATTCTGGTTCAATGAGATTCTGATAATTAAATTTCAGATTCTCAATGGTTCTGATTCTTATCTTATGAGAAAAATGATTTTATATAATTAATAATTTTATAGATTTATAAAAATTAAGAAATAACGTAGCGAATGATCACGATGCCGGATCCGCCGGCACCACCGATTCCAGGAGATGTAGCGCCGGATCCACCGCCGCCACCGCCGGTGTTCGCTGTGCCTGCGGTGCCATTGCCACTGCTTGCGCCGCCTCCACCTGATTGAATTAAAGTATTAGAGTCAGAAGCATCTAACCAAAGAGCTGTACTGATTAAATCTGGTGCCCAAGTTGTGTAAAATTTACTAATTTTTAAGCTCATTTATGAATATCCTATTCAATAATGTCATTTTGAGTTGGTTCCGAAGTGACTGTATCATCAGTCACGGGAACATAAGGAGTTCCATCTGGATTAAATTCAGGTTGAGGTTGAACCCAATAAGGACCAACTTTATATTGAATACACCAACTCTTTGCTGCTTCTAATGCAGTATGAGAAGCAAATTCTGCAGCATTAGAAAAAGAAGAACCTAAAGAGTTTGCAGTGTATCTCGCTGCTTCAATACCAGGTAAGTATTCGTCTGGAATTTCAATTGAAATTTGAGCCATTATTGTTTTTATTTTATTTATGAATTTGGATTTAAAGCATTAATAAAGTGCTTTGGAAGATTGTAATTAGTTGCTACTTGAATAAAATTATCAATTACTTCTGATGAAACTGACACTGCAGAACAAATGATAGTCCAAGAAGCTGAAAAATCTTTTGAATTATTTTTTTCAGCATTTAATAATGATGGAACTAGAGCACCAGCAGCAACTGGAACACTCTGATATGCTTGAATTAAAATCTGATTTAAAGTGTTACTATTTATTGCTTGAGATTTAAAGGATTCCCAATCTGGAGATGGTGCGTATGCGACATCCCAAGCAAGTTTTTCTTCTTCAGTAGCATCACGAAGTTGCCAAACTTGCTTCCAAGTATCCCCATCCTTTTCTGGCATTACTTCTTCTGCACGTTGTTCACGAGTATCTTCTGGACGAGATGTGAGAAGTACACGAGAAATAAAAATGGGTGGATTTAGTTCTTCTAAAGATTTTAATTCTCCATTATGTGGATCTGAAGAAATGCTTAATTGTGGTTCATCAGAACGAAGTTGAGAAAGAGAATATGGATATTTAGGATTATTTGGGTCGTCTAGACGAATAAACATTGGTTTAAGATGTAATTAAATTTGAGGTTTAAAAATCGGGAAAGGGGGCGGTGGGTGGTGTGAAGTTGGAGGTGTAGCGTGCGATGCCTTTGGTGATGCGGAGTTCGTCAATATATCCGTTTAGACCATACAGAAAAAATGACGGATCTCTGTAGATTCCAGCATATTGCAAAGGTAGCGTTATAGTCGCCGCAGAAGTAGTTGAAGATTCAAGCTCTCCGTTAACAAACAACCTAAAGGTGCTGCCAGCCCTAGTAACTGCCACATGATAAAATGTGTTTATTGCCATGCTAGATGATTGGGTCAATAAAGGGGCTGCAGAGTTATGATTCCAAACATAAAAACTAATTTTGTTTTGGTAGTCTAAGTGATGAAATAGAAAGAATCCTCCACTATTCCAAACGGTTTGGCAAATAGATTGAAACGTACTTAAGCTATTAAACCGTACAAAGCATTCAATCGTAAAATCTCCACTCAGAAGAAGTTGACTTGACACATCTCCTAATGTCAAATAATCTCCGTTCCCATCAAACGCAAGACTCGCCCCACCAAACTTGCTCTGCGCAGTACTAATCTGGGCGTTGCCAAAAGCTGTCACCGTCTTGGGCGAGGGGCTGTTATCAATGATCGTCGTGCTGCCATTGATGCCGTCACCATGCAGCAGCAAAGATACGTTGCTATAGTATGGATCGCTCCATCCTATGTTTCTTAAAAAAGCGGAATCTCGTAATGTTAGAATAGTCATATCTGGGCACCATAAGCAGCGACACAATCGGTATCTGCAGTTCCGAAGAAAGACAGAGAAAGAACTGCAGTTTTACTAGAAGCAATTCCAGATGGTTTTGCGCCAATAAAAACCCATCCCGCTGGGAATGTTAAGTTTCTATTTGTTGTATCACAAATCAACCGAAGTACAGTATTTCTTCCAGTATCTCGGTTGCTTGTAGTAAATGTTAGATCTCCAGTGAGACTAATGGTATTATATTTACCATTCAAGGTTGACATATCTAAATTAACAGTTGTTGCATAACCAATCGTTCCAGCACTGAATGTAGTTGGTAGGAATGCTGTTGTTGCAGCACCAGTTAAAGAGGTTGCCGAAATAATTCCACTAACTCTTACATCTCCAACTACATCAATTTTATATGCTGGACTTGTAGTTCCGATTCCAACACTTCCGATTCCAGTAACTACAACGACAGTAGAACCAGATCCAACTTGAAATGGCTGTGAAAGAATTGATGTACCGATACCAACATTAGAACCAGTATAAATTCCAGAAGCAACTGTAACCCATTGAGAAGAAGTGCCACCTCCACCTTGAATGCTAATATCAACAGTGGTTCCATTGACATTAAAGGTGTTTCCGACTCCAATGAAATTTAATGTTCTAATGGGACTTGTGGTAATCGCTGTTCCGGCAGAACTAATTCCGAGATTAAATCCACCAGAAGCAGTTACAATTCCAGTGGAGAAAATGTTGCTTGAAGTTACAATTCCAAGAGTTGATACTCCAGAGACAGTTAAAGATGAAACAGATGCAATTCCACCAGAAACATTGGTTGCTGTTGTTGCAGTTCCGGTTAGATTTCCAACAAATCCACCAATTGATGTAGTAATACCTGCAATATAGGCATGATTTTCAAAAGTAATATTGGTTCCAGCAAATCCAATAACTTTATTTCCAGAGGAGTTATTGATTTGACTTACGCTAATGGTTCCTTGAAATGCTACATTACCAGTTCCACTATAAATGTAGAATGAATTTGTACCATCAGGTGCTTGAATATATCCACTGCTTGGTCTAAAAGAATTTGCAGTAACAATTCCAGATACATTTAGTTGATTTAATGTTCCAACCGAAGTTAAAACTGAACTTGTAATTCCACTTCCTAAAGAATTAGAAGTTAAAACATCAATTCCATTGATTTTGTAAGTCTTATTGAGAGATAGATTTAGATTTTCACTGGATTTAAATGAAGATGTTAAATACTCCCAAGTAAATGTTTTTCTTGGTGTTGAACCAATTCCAATTCCAGCACCATCTAAAACAACATCATTAATTGCAGTTGTTGCAATTCCAATTTGTAAATCTGCAACTTCTAATGTTGTAGAATTAATGACGGTTTGAGTTCCATCAACATATAAATCACCTTTGATTCTTAAGATTCCAGTATTGTCACCCACTGTTGATGGGTCAATAAACATTACTTCTGGACCATAGATGGTATTTGTATTAATACCGATTCCATTAACTCCAGTGGAAAATGTTGTTGCCGTAACAATTCCAGAAGAATTAATGTGATTAGTGACAACTTGATTTAATGAAGAAATTCCAGAAACGTTTAGACTACTTGCATTAATTGTTGAAGATGTAATAATACCAGAAGCATTAATGTTTCTGGCTTTTGAAATATCAAAATCATTAATCTGAACATCACCAACTGCAAGACGAACTCCATTTGGAATTTGAGTGCTTCCAATTCCAACACCATAATTAAACATCCAGGCATCAGTGTTTAATCCCGCAAAAGCACCCGCCTTAAACCACATCAACTTCTTATAAGTTGGTGGTAGAGTTTCAATTCCAACGATATTTAAATTAATGATTGGATTTCCTTCTGTGGAGGCAACTGCAATACCACCACTGTTTGCCGTAATATCATTAGATACTTCATTACTATTTGAATCAGTGGAAAATCCAGTAATAATATCTTGACCCTTAACAAAAAAACTATCAACGATTAGATATGCACTTGTTCCGCCGACTGTAATATTTCCATTCACATTCAAGTCGTGAGTAACTTGAAGATCATTTGTAACCGTTAAATTATTGGCAATATTTACATTATCAGGAAGTCCGATCTGGGGTGAAACACCTTCTCCAAACTCAACGCTAACTTCAATTTCACCTGCAGTTCCGGTGATATTTTTTACATAATCGCCATAAGTATGAGTTCCCAATCCAACAGTATTTGGTTGAATTGAGGATGCAAGAGAAACATTTTGAGTTCCATCAAAATCTTGAGAAGATGCAACAATATCGCCAGTAATCTCAAAAGTTCTAGTAGTCTCAAGTTTAGTTGCGGTTGTTGCAGTTCCAGTTAGATTTCCAATAAATGTAGGCGCAGTAACGATTCCACTAAAACTTGCATCTACACCACTGATATTGGTTGCACTGATGATTCCAGAAACTGAAATTGAGGTAATGCCTGCTGCATTTGTTAAATCCGCTCTTGCAAGTTCATAGCCACCTGTATTAGTTCCATCGTGAACCCGAATTGCGTGACTATCTTCATTCACTGAAATTTCACCGGGAGCCCCAGTAAAATTATTATTTTGATTTGTATTACCTCTTCTAAATTGAACTTGCTTCGGCATTTTTATATCTTTTTTATCTATTTAGCATTTAAAGAACACCTAAATCAATCGTATCCAAAGTCTCCTTTGGCTCGGTAAGACAATCAAAGCATTCTGCAATACAAATTCCAAAAGCATCCCGAATTGGAGTAAGATCTCCATAATCCCCAATAGGAAATGTATTTCCAAATGAGATGTATGCGTTTTTATTTTCAACAACAATATCTGGCCTATCAAATCCAAGAAAATTTAAAACTGTAATTCCAACACCAATTATCGTTTCGGTTCCAATTCCAATACCAGATTCTTTCCATTGAACTCCATTTGGAGTTGAAGACAATACGTCATCATTATTCCCACTAAAATTAAGACTATCATAAACACTCTTTCCAATTGAGATATCGCCAGAGAAATTGCTATTTCCAGTAACATCTAATACTAACTGATTTTCAGTATAAGAAGTAATACCAATATTCAGTTTTCTTTTGCGATTGCTTAAGTATTCAGACATCTTAATTGAGTGTTTCTAAAATGCTAATTGTATATTTTAAATCTGTTCCGTTTGTTCCCGAAAGCTCTAAACTATCTCCACTTAAGACAAAAAGTTTTCCGGTAAGAAGTTTAAGTGCATCGTTCGCTTCTACAGGTGAATTTGGAACAATCTCATTTACAATATTGCTTCTTACAATGGAAAAGAGAACTTGTTGTGTATTGTTTCCGGTGTTTGCAACCTGTGCTAAAAGAAGAACACCAGTATAACCAACTGGAGCAGTATATATCGTTTCTGGTGAAGTTGATGTAATTCCTGTGAGTGTTTTATATACGTTTAATGGAAGGGCCATTTAAATTATTCTCCTCCGAGTGCAAGAATGTATGGAGTCATTTGTGAAAACAAACTCTTTGAATAAGAAGTTCCAGAAATGTTTCCAGTTTGTTGATTAATAACAACGCCATCCCCGATTCGGAAATTTCCCGTTTGATCCGTAGATGTATAAACAACTAATCCACCATTTCTTGGATCAGTTTCATTTTCTTGAATTGGAACGCCACCTATAAAGGGAATTGCTTTCGTAATATCAGTTCCAGATCCAATATATTCAAATGAATGACCTGATGCGAGAACACGACTTTGTTTAAAGAAATAGACTTTAGTTCCCGCTTCAACTGAATATGGAATATTCTCACTTAATGTAATTGTAGAAATTCCAGACGAAATTGCAGATGCTCTTTGAATTGCATAATAATTTGGAATCATCTCAAGAGATACTACTGCAGTATTTATTCCTACATTGGGTCCACTAATTGTAATTCTTGGAAGTGATGTGTAACCTCTTCCACTTGAAACCAAATCAATTTCTGTAATGGTTCCATTGCGAATTGTTGGAATTGCTGATGCAGGAATTCCCCAAGAAGTTTCGGGTGGATCAATTGTAATTGTAGGTGTAGAGGTATAACCAGATCCACCGTTTATAATTTTAATTCTATTTACACTTGAGTAAACCCGATCAAAATAAATGACTTGTCCATCAAAAGGTCTTACAATATTTATTTTTGCAGTTCCTCCTGAATGATATGTGTGAGAAAGGGTTGAGATTCCTACATAAACACTAAACTGTGTGCTCGGAGAAGAAACAGCAGGAAGTGCACTTCCTCCATTGATATTTCCTGCATTCAATCTTGAGGTTAAAATTCCAACAAGATTATCAATCAAAGATGCAACATTCGCACAAGAATTTGGAGAAGTATTGAATCCAGTAATTGGATCGGGAATTAGAGATAAATTTTTATTATTTAATTGATTTGTAATCGCAGATTTCATTAAATCTCTTACAGTATGAAATCCAACAATTGATTGTGGAATTTCTCCTTCTAGAGTATTATTCAGTAAAGTCCCACTAGAATTAAAATATGCTTTCGTTGCTTCTAATGTATTACGACTTGTATAATCTCTTACATCTAAAGAAACTGCATCAATAATGTATCCTAAATCTCTTAAACACTTGGAACCCCCAGCAGTTAAAGTTCCATAATTATCAGAAGAAGAAATTGAATTGAGGTTTCCATCAGAAATGACCGTTGTTATAATAGAAACTAGGTTATTAATATTAGATTGAACATCAGCACAAGAATTTGGAGAAGTATTGAATCCCGTAACCGAATCTGGAGTAATTGTTAAATCGCTATAGGCAGCACCCACAAGAGTATTTGTAATTGCACTCTTCATCAAATCTCTTGCTGAATTGAATGCATAAATGGATTCAGTTTCTTCTCCAACTAATCCATTTGAAATTGGAGTTCCCGTTGCAGTGAAATATTGGCGAACAAATTCTCTTGAGTAGTGATTTCCTCCCGTAAACACATCTGTTGCGATTGCATCTACAAAATATCCAAGATCTCTTTTACATTTTGTGATTGTAGTTGAAATTCCAGGATAAACACTTGAGGTATTGTTCCAAGCACTATCTACGATTATAGATTTATTTTTTATAATTAACCGATAAGCATCATAATATCTTGAGCGAGAATTTGTCTGCTCGTCACCTTGAAAATAAAAATCGGGATATTCTATTGAAATTGCAGCAAGAGATTTATCTTGAATTTCTCTTCTATTTGCTTGAATTGAATTATATGCATCAACATATCTACCCGGAGCAACAGTAAGAGTTTGAAAAATATAACCTTTATTTCCAGATGGATAAGTGACGATTCCTGGACCTGAATTACAAGTGAATCCAAGTCCAGAAAGAGATATTCCCATTCCCACAGAGAAATTGTGAGGAGTGGAAGTAAATGCAGTTAAAATTCCAGTTGTATTATCATAAAGAGCATTAGTAATGCTTAAGACTGGATTTTCAAATTGAATATCAAATGTATCTGAATTGATATCTTCAGTTGTAGTTACGATTCCAGCATATTGAAGAGGACTCAATCCATCTGCAACTAATCCATAAGTTCCAAAAGAACTATTGGAGTTTGTAAGATCGCAAGCACCACCAGAACCACAATAAACAGCAATCTCATCACAAATGGTAAAAAGTGATACTAATTGAGCATAACCTGAATTTGTAATAGAAACTCCAATTCCACCTTGATTAAATTGTGTGTAAGAGTCCAATACCATTGATTTGATTGGACCAATTGCATATTTACCATCTACTTTCATTCCAATGCTATTTGGAATAAAGTTCGTGCAATTTTGAATATAGGGAGATTGATTAATATAGCGAACTGCAATGGGATCAAATGAAACGATTGCTCCACTATTTGCAGTTCCTACAAAGGACATTTCTGCAATATAATTTCCATTTCCGACATAAAAAACATCACCTGGATTTGAGCAAGCGATGGATACTTCACGAAGACTATGGCCAACTAAACTGACTTGATCTGGAAGAGTAATTGGATTATCAATCGTATAAGTTCCAGGTGAAATGCGAATGACTGTTCCCGCTGATGCAATTCCAACTGCTGATTCAATTGTCAGTTTGGCTTCTTGAATTGATCTTCCACTATTGGAGTCATTTCCATTTTTAGAAACATAAACAAGATTTAATTCATCTGGAATGAATCGGTTTAATGAAATAGGAACATAAGTTTTCGTTGCAGCATCATAAGACACAATGTCGCCATCAGCGACATTAATCATATTCACATCAACTAGTTGATCAAACTTACGAGGAGCAACAGTTCCTAGAAGAGCGGCATTATAATTTCTTGGATTTGATATTCTAACATTATATTCGCTCATAGTGATGCGGTATCCTCTACGATGATGGTTCCTTGAACAAACTTTTTAGTTGTCGTATCCGCATAACCATAAGTTAATAAAATATCAAAGACACATCTACCTGATGGAAGAGCAGATGTCATTGTAGATGCCATTGATATGGTTACATTATTTTCTACATCATTTAATGTAACTTCAAATGGATATGATGTGGGTGAAGTTGAATACTTACGAAGTTTTGAGACTCCAACGAAATTGGCTGTAATATCAAATTCAGATTCGTCTTCATTGAAGATATTGAAAGTTGCTTCAAAGTCAGTTCCTTTTTCAATTTTGAGATTTGTGAATTCGGAGACTGCCATTTGAAACTTGAGGTAGTTTTAATTATTTATAAATTATCTTGCAGCATCAAATGCACAATGTACTCTAGGACCATTTGCTTTTACATAGTGAAAGAAAATCTGATGATGATATGTATCATCTTTTATTCTACGAATTTTATTCCAAAATTGACCTAATTTAGTATAACGAGATTCAAGTGGTTCTCTCCAGTGCTCTCTTTCACATCCTTTATATAAAAGACCCCATCCATTCTGAAGATTTACCGAATGCTCTTCACCGTTTGGAGTTTCAATACAAAAAGGCCAAGGCATAACTGAATTGGTACTAATTTGAATACTTACTGAAATCTCACAAGCATCGCGATCTTTATGCCGAACTAATCTTTGTCCTCTTCTGTATGTACGATCATAATAATAAGTATTGTAAAGTTTCTCACCAAGAATATCTTCAAGAATCAAACGAATCTTTATGTGTGCTTCTTTATATTGTGGATGATTATATCTTGAAAGAGAACCTGGAACTTGTATTTCATCTGGATTATGATGAAATCTATCTACAGAACCATAATAGGTAATTTGTCCTGATTCTTCTGAAATTGAAGAATAAAGTTCTTTTGGATCATATAGATTTTTAATAATTAAATATCCGTGACGATCAAAATACTCACGAGCACCAAGAGGAACAGCAGGAGCACCAGGATCAATTGAACACTGAAGTCCTTGTTGATGATATTTATTAAATTGTTCCATTATTGGTTTTACTTCTATCATTTTCAGACCCACCTTTTTCCTACAATCCAACATACAAGACTTCTTCTACAACCTTTTGTGACCTTAAGAACACGATGTTGTGCTCTTGAATCAAACACAATTACAGTTCCTCTTTTTCTTGGTGCAAAATAAGATTTTCCATCCTCCGACATAATCTGAAGATTTCCACCTTCATAATCTTCTGGATTTGAAAGTTGAACAACTACTGAAAGTTTTCGGATTAATTCAATTTTCTCATTTAGATAATCTTGAGCAAGTCCATCTGCACGATTTCCAACTGATACTGGTTTATATTGAGTTGCTAAACCAGCATCATTATGCCAACCGTAGAATTGTCCTTCTTCATATTTTGTAAATTGAATGCTTTCTCCATCAATATTACGAATATCGTAAAGAAAGTTTTCGCGATTTGCTCTTTGAACATAATGCCAGATAAATCCACCAATCCAATGAGTGGTAGGAATCCAAGCATTTTGAGAGTTTCTTTTTTCTTTATTTAATTCGTCTCCATATAATTTTGAATCTTCAAATTGAGATCCAAATGTATTTGTTGCGTCTCTTTCTATAATGTCTGCTAATTCTGTAGGAATTTGAGATTCATACCATACTGACTGAAATGCCATTTCATTCTCCTTATTATATTTTCAATTTTATTATGTATGAGATTTTAAAAATTTTTATTGTGGTAAATATCTAATAATTACTATTCCTGGTGCTCCAGCTCCACCTGCTCCATATGTTTGTCTTGGACCGGGATTACCACCGTCTGCTCCACCCCCACCAGAACCAGTATTTATTGTTGCATCTTTACCATCACCATTATTACTACCTGAACCTCCAGAATTTCCTCCACCTCCAGATCCACCCGCAGCATTGATTCCATTATATTGACCTCCACCGCCACCTCCTGCAAAAAATCCTCCACCAATCACACCTGGTTGACCGGGTGAAGAAGGAGCACCCAAAGATGTACCAAAATATGAAGAAAGATCTATACCATTTCCACCTAAAGTGAAGGAACCACTTCCTCCAGCACCACCTCCACCTCCACTATTGTAAGATGGGGATGTGGCACCGGATGGATTTCCTTGTGATGGGCTAGTTGGGGGGCTATTTCCTGCGCCGATATTTCCAGTTCCATGAGAACCTCCTCCACCAGAACCACCAGCTCCGCCATTATTTGCTACGCCAGCTCCACGACCACCACCAGCAGAAGTATATCCAA
>Ga0129336_10001137_pt1 | contig 15944 bp, 16 predicted proteins | sample CPB6_02_DNA_FD_96878 | JGI IMG/M metagenome (GOLD analysis project Ga0129336, IMG submission 96878) | Freshwater to marine salinity gradient microbial communities from Chesapeake Bay, USA - CPBay_Sum_0.6_0.2_DNA | ecosystem: Environmental > Aquatic > Marine > Coastal | place: USA: Chesapeake...
CTACTACAAAGATGAAGGCCAGGGGCCAGCCATCTTGATGGTGCATGGGTCGCAAAGCACGCTGAAGACTTGGGATTACATCGCGCCGCGCTTCACGGATCGATATCGGGTTATTCGTTACGACGTACCGGCGCAAGGTTTGTCCGGTACTGTCACGGACGAACACATGCAGCGCTTGCAGCCTGTTGATATTGCCGAGGGTTTGCTTGCGCAGTTGGGTGTGGACAAAGTGACGTTTGTCGGTGTTTCTAGCGGCGGAACACTCGGTGTGTATTTGGCGGCCAAGCGACCCGAGATGGTCGAGCGTCTGATCTTGTCGAACACCCCGGCCGATACGGTGACGACGGGGCACTTGCCGCCATCAGCCGCGTTTCAAGAGCAACAGCGCATTGCCAAAGAAACTGGGCTGCGAAATCGCCATTTTTGGAACGCTTTTCTCGATTATTTCAGCGGCGATCCGGATCGGCTATCCGCTGAGATCCGTGAGCAGTATTACGATTTCAATCGTCGCGCTCTCGAGCCGCATTTGATTGGCTTAGTCGCAAAGGTCGCCGATCAAGAAAAAGCCAAGGGGGCTATGAAGGCGGTCAAGGCACCAACTTTGTTGATTTGGGGTGCCAAAGATGTGTTGTTACCGGTGCCTGCCGGGAAAGCACTCGCGGGCTATCTCAGCGGCACGGATGTGTCGATGATGGTGATGCCGGACGTCGGCCACTATCCGCCGCTCGAATCGCCCGAGCGATTCGCAAATATCTTAGAGGCCTATATGGAATCGGCCACGCCCTGAACGAGGGCGTGGCCGAATCGTTACTTTGGTTTGGCAGGCTTTTGGGTGCGCGTGTAGTTCTCGAGGCTCGAGTAGCTCGGATCGACCCATTTCTCGGGCGCAACGGTGTATTGCGGAAAGCGCTCACGCACTCGCTTGGCCACGGCGACCGGTACAGCATCGACGCTTGGCACCGAGCTGAACGTACCGGCGTAAACAATGTGGCCTGGCGCCGTACCCATCAACATCCAGGGTAACCATGGCGTGATGCGATTCCAAACACCCGTATGCGGCATGTGAGTCAGCGCATCGTTCTCGATATCTTCCCGTCGAATCGAGTAGCGGAAGAGCTCCGACACCCGATTCATGGGGCCTGCTGACTCACGTACCCAAATGGCCGGATCGAGTTTGTTGCGGTAATAGAGATGGATATCGCTCGTGAGTACGACCGTGTCGTCGTTGAGCAAAGTCCAGTTGCGAATGAACGGTCGACGAGGTGGCTTTTCCGTGTTGAGCCCACCGTAACTCGGTGGGTCCGGAAAGTGATCCGAGATGACGTAGTTGAACGGATCGTTGGCGACATCGACGACGGCCACTTCCTCATTGGTATAAGGGTTGAGCCAGGAGTCCATCAACTCGCCGGTGTTCAAGTTCTTATAAAAGATCAATTCGCGACATAGTCGTTGGTAGTCGCCGTTCTCTTGCTTGAGAACGCGGATCGATGAGAACACCTCGAAGCCGAATAGCGGGCGAACCGCCTCATTGTCACGCACGCCCATGACGGTGCCTGTGACATAACCATTCACATACTTGCCGGGCGCGGTGTCGCCTTCGATCTTGGCCGACGTTTCGCGGTTCCAGATCGGGTCGTTGAACCGCGCCTTCAGCTCCTCGGTCGACAAGCGATAGCTGCGCTGACCGGGGTGCGCGGCTGAGGCGCTGTCGACAAGCGAGGCGCCGGCCGCGAGACCTGCGGCGCCGGCTCCCACGGTGGAGGTGATGAATTGGCGACGGGTCTTCTGGGTCATAGGGGCCTCTGTTAAAAGCTAGCGAACTGCAAGATGACAGCGTTTTTACTTGGCGCCATCATGTAATGCCAAGCGCCATTGTGCCAAGCGTCCACTATTGTCGTGATCCCAAGGGTGAAAGTTTGGGCGGTACCAAGAAAAGTAGGTTCGCCACACGCGCCTAAACAATCCCGGCGTTCCCCACAGAAAGCGGCGAACTGCGCGGCGTGCCTGTGCCTCTGAGTAGCCGTCCGCTATCAATAACCGGGTGGCGTGACTGGTGATGTTTCGGCTGAACTGCCAAGTGATATAAGCCATCGACCAAGTGCGTAGCAGGTAGCGCTTGGTCGGTGACCAGTGCTTGGTGACTGCCATAAAGACATCGAAGGCGACGGCTTTGTGTTCGGTTTCTTCGATCGCATGCCACTGCCAAAGGCGCTTGATCGTAGGATCCGCCGCGATCAAAAGATCCGGTTGTGCTAGGTGTCTGTCAGCCAAGATGGCCGTGAAATGCTCCAGCGCGATGGTCGAGAGCAGCATGGCATAAGGACCGCGTGAGCGGGTGAAGCCGATTCGCTCGCGAACCTGCACTAGGATTTCATCGACAGGATAGTGGTCTTTATCGAGCAAGCTGTTCAGGGCGTGATGTTCGCGCGAGTGCATGGCTTCTTGCGCCAGGAACTGGCGGACTTCCTCGGCTAGCTTGCCCGATACCTTGCTGCGAAAGTGGCGTACGGCATCCATGAACAGCTTTTCGCCATCGGGAAAGGTCAGCGAGAGCGCGTTCATCACCGCCGTGCCGACAGCGTCACCACCGAGCCAATGGCGCTGCGTCACATGGCCGAGATCGAAATGGATGTCTCGTGGCTCAATGTGGACGGATGTCTTCGTGTCTTCTTTCATACATCGGTTACCGGTGTCTCGCGCCTCAGTTCATATCGGCTGGCTTTGAGTCGCTATACTGACGCGGCTCGATCGCTTTCGTCGAGTGTTTTGCTGCGAGTTTTACGATCATGACCGACCAAGCGCCTTATGTCCCCCCGCGAGTCTGGAGTTGGAATCCGGGTAACGGCGGCAAATTTGCGCACATCAATCGCCCGACGGCAGGTACTCGACAGGAGCAGGCGTTGCCGCGCGGGAGTCATCCACTACAGCTGTATTCATTGGCAACACCGAATGGCGTCAAAGTGACGGTGATGCTTGAGGAGTTATTGGCGCAGGGTTGCCAGGGCGCCGAGTACGACGCTTGGTTGATCGACATCCAAAAGGGCGATCAGTTCGGCAGCGGCTTCGTCTCGGTCAATCCCAACTCCAAAATTCCGGCCTTGCTGGATGTGAGTGGTGCAGAGCCGATTCGGATTTTTGAGTCCGGTGCGATCCTGCTGTATTTGGCGGAGAAGTTCGGTTGCTTCGTACCGAGTCTCGAGCGGCCGACGAGCCGTGCCGAGTGCTTGTCGTGGTTGTTCTGGCAAATGAGTTCGGCGCCGTATCTGGGGGGCGGGTTTGGGCATTTTTATGCGTATGCTCCGCAGAAGTGGCAATACCCGATCGATCGTTACGCAATGGAGGTCAAGCGTCAGCTAGACGTGCTGGATCAACACCTTGCGGATCGGCAATATCTTTGCGGCGAGAGTTATACGATCGCCGATATCGCGACCTTTCCCTGGTACGGTGCGCTGGTTCTCGGCGAGCTTTACGGTGCCGCTGAATTTTTGGATGTGGCTAGTTATCGGCACGTTGTTCGGTGGGCCAATGAAATCGTGTCGCGACCCGCTGTACTGCGTGGGCGGCGAGTGAACCGGAGCTGGGGCCCCGAGGAGCTGCGTGTTCCTGAGCGGCACTCCGCCGCCGACATTGGCTAAGTCACCACCGCCAGCTAAGTCACGGACACCGGGACACCATTGAGCGCCGCGTTGCCACACAGCGCATCGAGGTATCGCTCGTCGGTCAGATCGTTGACGCTGACCCCCGGATGTGCGCGAGCGATATCAAGACGGATGCCGTCGCGATCGTGTCCCCAGCCATGCGGCAAACTCACGACGCCAGGCGCGATCTCCTCGCTGACTTCGAGCTCGACGCGGACTGATCCTGCTCGGGAGGTCACCGTCACGAGGGTTCCGCTCGCGAGTTGACGTGAGGCAGCATCGGTTGGGTGCATTAAGAGGGTGCAACGGTTCGGGCCTTTGATGAACCGCCGACTGTTGTGCAGCCAGGAATTGTTGGTACGCAGATCGCGTCGACCGATCAGCTGAAGCGACGCTGGGAGCCGCGACTCATCGTCCGCGCAGCGTTCTAGACGCTCGAGATCCTGGCGCAGTATCGGCGGGACGAGCGGTATGGTTTTTTGCTTCGTGAATAGCCGTTCGGGCAGGCAGGGCTGCAAAGGACCGAGATCGATGCCGTGCGGTGCGGCCGCTACTTTAGCCAGCGTGAGACCTGCGCCGAACGGTTTCCAGCCCGCGCCATAAGGTCCGAAACGCAATCCGAGTGCGACGGTGCGCTGTGGCGTCAACCAGCGAGATCGTAGTCTCTCGAGCCAAGGACGTCGCCGCGCTGGATCGGCTGATTCGATGTGTCGAACGAGATGATCAAAGATCTGCCAATCGTGCATCGATCCGGGAGTTGGCTCAAGGAGTGCAGGCGAGTACTTGGTGGTATTACGAATGGCGAGCGTATGAAAAATGAGATCGTAATGATCCCGCTCGAGGCCGAAGGTAGGCGGCAAGATGTAGTTGGCATGACGCGTGGTTTCGTTGATATAGATGTCGATCGACACCATAAACTCGAGTTTGGCGAGTGCCTCATCGAGCTGACGGCCATTCGGCGTCGATAGCACCGGATTGCCCGCCGCGGTTACCAAGGCCTTGATTTGACCGTCTCCGGGAGTGAGGATTTCTTCGGCGAGCGCCGCGACCGGAAATTCGCCACCAAATTCCGGTAATCCTCGCACCCTCGTGCGTCTGCGATCAAAAGAACCGCGCTGACCCATTGCACTTGGTAAACCCAGTGCGTCGAAAGCGGGGCGCGTGAACATGGCACCACCCGCTCGATCGAGATTACCAGTGACGATGTTCAATGCTTGTATCAACCATTGGCATAGCGCGCCGAATGCTTGCGTCGAGACACCCATTCGCCCGTAGCAGACGGCGCTATCAGATTTCGCAAAGCGACGGGCGAGATCTCGTATATCTGCTGCATCGATCAGCGTATGAGACGCTGCACGCTCCGGTGTGAAAGCGGCCACGGTGGTTCGCAGCTCATCCAGTCCGGTCGTGAATTTTTGGAGATGACCGAGCTTCTCGAGCTTCTCTTCGAAAATGACTTGCAGCATCGCCAGTAGCAGCCAAGCGTCGGCACCCGGTTTGATGAATAGATGCTGATCCGCAATCTCGGCGGTCTCGGTTCGTCGCGGATCGATCACGACGAGCTGTCCGTTACGACGTCGCAAATCTTTGAGGCGGCGTCCAATGTCTGGAGCCGTCATCAAGCTCCCGTTCGAAACGAGCGGGTTGCCGCCGATCACTAGCAAGAATTGCGTTCGGTCGATATCGGGGATCGGCAGCAGGAGCTGATGTCCAAACAGCTGCAAGGCAGCGAAATGATGCGGCAGCTGATCGACGGATGTCGCCGAATATCGATGGATGCTGCGTAGCGAGCGGGCGAGAGCTGCGCCGCCTAACAATGCGCTGTAACTGTGTACCTGTGGATTGCCGAAGTAAGTTGCCACGGCATTTTTGCCGTGCTCGCGTTGTAGCGCGGTGAGTCGGGCTGCAATATCGCGAAAAGCTTCGCCCCAGCTGACTCGCACCCATCCATCAGCCGTGCGCTTGACCGGATGGTGCAGTCGATCGGGATCTTCGTGAACATCTTTGAGTCCAAGCGCCTTGGGGCAAATATGTCCACGGCTGAAAGGGTCCCGTTCATCGCCCTTAATCGAGACAATTTGGCCGTCACGGGTGTCAACGACCACGCCGCACATGGCCTCGCACAGATGGCAGTTCCGATGATGCATGGGCAGCAGTCTACGCGCGGATGGTTCAGAATGGGCCCATGCGCGGATATGTATCGGTTCTTTCGCTGTCGTTGGTCGTGCTGGCGGGTTGTGAGCGTGCTGCACCCACGCGGCCGCAGGATGCTGTTGGTTCGATCGCTTGCAATGGGGCGCTCGTGGTTGGCAAGCAAGTTCGGATCGAGGGCGGTCTGGTGTCGCGCGGAGGCGTCGTATTTCGCGACGAGGAAAAAGTAGGCGGCGAGGGCGAGGTCAACGCGTTCGAAATCGATGCCACTGAAGTGACTAACGCGCAGTTTGCTGAGTTCGTACGGGCGACCGGGTACGTGACGGTCGCCGAGCGCCCGGGACCGGATGGGGTGCCGCTCGGTGCAGCCGTGTTCGATCGCGCTAACGGCCAGTGGCGAATCGACTCGCAGGCTAATTGGCGCGCACCGATGGGTAATGGGTCGCTTTCGAAGGATGACGAGCCGGTGGTAGCCGTGGCGTATGAAGACGCCGAGGCTTATGCGGCTTGGCGCGGTCGTCGCTTGCCAACGGAGTTGGAGTGGGAGCGCGCTGCTCGCGGGGGCTCTGCGGTGCCGGAGGATATGGAGGCCGAGCGCCGCGATCCGCAGGGTCGTTGGCTCGCCAACAGTTGGCAAGGTTCGTTTCCGGCGCTCGACACCGCGGAGGATGGTTACGGAGGCGTCGCGGCTGTGGCGTGCTTTGTCCCCAATGAGGCGGGTTTGTACGACATGGTCGGTAATGTCTGGGAGTGGACTTCAGATTGGTATTCCCCCGTCGTCGCACCGGCGACCTTCGAACAGTCGCGAGACGTGGATCCAGAACATTTGGGCAAGCGCGTCATCAAAGGAGGCTCGCACTTGTGCTCGAGCGATTTTTGCGCACGATATCGCTCAGGATCGAGGCAGCCCGCCGATATGGCGCTCGGTACTTCACATATCGGCTTTAGAACAGTCAAAGAAATCAAGGGATAGTCCTTATGAGCATGACATCACGCCGCTCGTTGTTGAAGTATCTCGGGCAGGGGACCGCGCTGAGTGCGTTAGGCGGCGCTCGCTCGTTTGCCAATGTGGCAGCGGCAGTGGGTGAGCGCGGCTATGCCAAGGGGCCCTATGGGCTCGTGCACTACCACGATACTCAGACCGGCGCGGGCGTGCCGATGGTGTTGCTGCATCAAGCGCCCATGTCGCATCGACAATTCAACGCGGTTTATGGGCTACTGAGTGCGCGTGGAGTCCGCGCGATCGGTATCGATACGCCGGGCTTTGGCATGTCAGATCCGACACCCTTCGTACCGCAGGTTTCCGACTGGGCGAGCTCCGTCATTGCGGTGCTCGATCATTTGAAAATACCGCGCGCGGACATGGTCGGGCACCACACGGGTTCGCTGATCGCTACCGAGGTGTCACTGCAGTTTCCGAAGCGCGTGCACAAGGTCGTGTTAAACGGGCCGTTCCCGATCACTGAAAGCGAACGAAAACTATTTCTCGATGATCTGCAGAAAAACGAAGTCGACTTCGAGTATCGAGCCGACGGCAGTCATCTGGCGGAGAGCTTCGTCAAGCGCAGTAAATTCTTTGGGGCCGGCGCTGATCCGCGTCATATCACGCGGATGCAGGTAGAGAAGTTTCAGGGATTTAGCCCGTTTTGGTACGGGCATAACGCCGCATATCGGTACGATCATGCGAGCACCTTGTCGCGCATGACGCATCCCACCTTGATTCTCACCAACACGGGAGACATGGCTTATCCGATGGCGCAGCGCGCTCGTCAGTTACGCCCTGATATGGCCTACGTCGAATTACCGGGCGGTAACGTCGATATCGTCGATCAAGCGCCCGAGGCTTGGGTCGAAGCGGTGATCGCGTTTACGCGGCGAGACTGACGACGACTCGATTGTCCGGACCGATATCCGAGATATCGAGTTTTACGCCGAGCACGGCCGCATAGCCCTCGATACGAGGCTTCAACCACTGCTGATGCACTTCGTCGTCGGTCAAGTCGAACTGGCCGATACGCCGTGAGATCGCGAGCACCTTGCTGAAGGGGAAGGTGAAGCTACGTTTGCCGGGTTCGCTTTTGAGGTCTAGGCAAAGTTGGTACAGGCAGGTCGTGCGATCAAAGATACCGGCTAGGGCAATCTCTTTTTCACCGGTTTTTTCGATCATGCCTTTGAGGCGTTGCAACATCGGTTGCATGGTTTGGATATCGTGCGCGACGTAATCGGCCATCACCCCGGCATTCTTGGCGAACTGCACCGAGGTCAGATGCATCTTGACGAGTGCATCGTTCATATCGTGTTGGTAAGGCGTCGTATCTTTGAGCGTACGAATCGCCATCGAGACAGCATCACCCAGTAGTTTTTCGCGTCCCTCGAAACCGCTCGACGTAGCCAGCATGGCTGCCATGCTTTGAGGTGCGCCGCCGCCAGCTAGCATCGCTTTGACCCATGGCGGCGGGCCACCGCCCGAACCGGGTGGGCCGCCCGCGCCTGCGCTGGCCATCATCTTTTTCATCAGCCAGCCGATGAGTCGGCTCTTGAGAGTTTTTCGAGGTGGTTGCGACATCACGACGTCTCCCGGGCGTGGCCTGAGTCGTAGAGTAGTTCGAATTCTTCGATCCAGAAGGGCATATCCGTCGATACGACCAGACCAAACGGCGCCAGATGGTTGTTCCAGTACTGCGTATGCAGAGGCACCCACACGGCTGGGTCTCTGACGGGTGAGCCATCAATCGCCGTGTGCTCGGCGCGCACGGCTCCGAAAATCGCGTGATCGACTCGCGTGACCCGAACGAGCAGGGTTGGCGTGCCATCCATGTCGACCAATACCAATAGGTTGCCGACGGCCGGCTTCGGTGTGCCGGTACGCTCGACGATCCATGGCAGCGTGAAGGTGCCGCGCTTATCGCCGATGCGAACCAGCTGGAAAATCGCATGTGTGCTGTCTTGATCGAGGCCGATCCAGCGGGGCTCAAGTCGGTTGCTATCGAGGTCAAGAGAGGGGTTGGCCGCTTTGGCCGCCACGCGGAAAGCTTCGAGCGCCGCGGCAGACGGTGCGATCGCAGGTGACGGAAGATAGGTCGACATCAACGTCACTGTAGCCGCTAAATGGGTCGCGGCCAACGGGGGTTCATATGGCTTGTCCGAAGGGTAAAACGTGGGGTTGGGTATTGATGTGCGTTCTGCCGGTCGCCTGGGCGGGCCCGCAAAATCAGCCGACGCGTCATGAGCTCGAGTCGGTCATGGCGGACTTGATCGCTTGGCTACCAGGCGCGTGGGACTCTTACCCGCAGGTGCATTATCAACGGCGGTATGTCACGCCAGTCGAGGGCGAACATCCCCATTGGCATCACATTTTCGCGAAGATCGAAGCCCCGCAGATCGGTGATGTGGTCTTCTACGGCCAGATCAACGCCGGTGGGCGTGACCAACCGCTCATGCATCGCAGTCAGATTCTCTACAAGGTCTGGATCGACGAGAAACGCGGCGCTGTGGTGATCAACGGTCAGGGCCCCGCCGACCCTGATCGCTTTATCAACCTGCATGAGCGACCGGAGTTGTGGGGCGAGGTGAAGATGCGCGACGAGCAGAGCCTGCAGTGCGATTTCCTGTGGCATCGCAGTGGCGATCAGATCGTCGGCATATTAGACGGTAAGAGCGATGATCGACGCCGGGGTGGCCCTGGTACCTGCACTTATACCGTCAAGGGCACGGATGTCGAATTCTTTGCTGACGCCGAGTGGGTGTTGGGTCCGGATATCCTCTGGGATTACGATCTCAACACGATGGGAGGCCATCGATTCGTCGGTCGCGCAGATCGCACGCACATCAAACAGTACCGCGCCCGCGGCTATCAGTGTCGTGTCGAGGACGCCAACGGCAGTCGTGAGTGGCACGCACATGATCGTGGCGCAACACTCGTCGTCACCTCGAATGCAAAGCAGTCGCAGCGTCTCATGTTATTGCGAGCACCTCTGCCCGATGGGGCAGGCGTTGGCATGCACGACGCTCTACGAGTGGCGCTGCTACCGCTGGATTCCGAGCAGCCTATATACGAAGTCAGTGCGACACCGATTGCGCCCAGCGCCGAGTTGGTACACGACGGAATACAAGTTCGCTGCAATCTCGTCAAAGATCTGCCGGCGATGCACTCGAAGTAAATCAGACGTAGATCAATCGAGTCGTCGCTGGATCCACGGTTGCAGCACTAGCGTAGCCAAGATCACGACGACGCCCGCATAGAACGAGAGCGTCAACTCTCGATGCTCGCCGAACAGCAGTGCGGCAAGCACGATCGCGTAGACGGGCTCCAAGTTGAGGGTAAGTTGCGTGGTGAAGGCGCTGATATGGTGCAGTGCCGAGAGCCAGAGCAAGAACGGTAGTAGCGTGCAAAACAGCGCGAGTGCGAGCAGCCAGCAAAAGTCGCTCGTCGAGGGCAAAGCGCTGAACCACGACGGACTCGCGAAAAGGGGTGCCATGACGATCAGCAGCGCGGTACCCGCAACCATCTCGACGAATGTGATGGAGGCGGTATCTGCGTCGCTGACGAATTTTTTGCTCAGAACAGCAAATGTGGCGGTCAGTACCGCTGAAATCACCCCCACCAACACGCCGAGTTGCATATCGAGTGGCACACCGCCGATTAGCAGCACGACACCGGGTACGGCGAGGATTCCGAGTGCAAGTTCGCTGAGTTTATGCCGCCGTCGAAAGACGAGTGGTTCGATGATCGCGGCGCTGACGGATCCGAGCGCTAGGCAGGCGACGGCAACGGATGCGTTAGCCAGCTTGATGGCGCCGTAAAAACTCAGCCAATGCAAGGCGATGACGCAGCCGAGTGCAGCGTAGGTGCGCCGTAGCGATGTGGGCATGGCTATCAGGCCGCGCCACACGCGTGGCCAGAGTGCGAGACAGGCAATGACAAGCAGCATGCGCCAGATCACAAGTGCCATGGCAGGCAGCGTGATGATCTTGCCGAGGATCGCGGTGAAGCCCCACAGCAAGACGCAGGCATGCAACTGCCACAAGGCCCGTCGATGATCGGCGCCGTTCATTCTGTTAAGTAGGCCGCTATTTATCTAAAGGACGATATGCGCAGTCAGCGCTCAGTGCCGGCCGGCTTGCCCAAGATCTTGTTGAGCTCGATGAAGTTGCCGTCGGCATCCCAGACGGCGCTGAAAAGAACCGGGATCGTGCTGCCACCGGCGCCCGGGTAATCGATCCGCTTTGGCACTTCGGCGACCGTGACATGCGCCGTCGTACGAATACGCTCAAAGCGCGTCTCTAGATCTTGCAGGTTGAACACCAGAATCAAACCGCCGGGTTGCGCCTTGCGGAAAATGGGCTCCGGTGTTGGCTCGGTTAGGTTGAGTCTCTGCATCAAACCAAGCACGCCGATGAAATCGTCGTTGGCGCGCAGAAGGACAAGGCGCGTTGTGCCGCCGATGACCTGATCGTAGATGACCTTCAGACCGAGCGCATCGCGATAGAGCGGCAACGAACGGTCGATGTCGCGCACCACGAGGGTGGTTCGGCGCAGATCGACAGCTATGCGCTCGCCGTCGGGTACGGGTGCCGCCGCCGCGTGGGGCGACAAGGACATCAGCCCGAGCGACATGATCAGGGCTAAAATATTGATTTTAATGAACTTCTTCATGTTGCTCAGGCTTGATCGACGGCTGGGGCTTGATCCCTCTGACGACGACGATACACTGCCCGCCCTCGTTTCGAAACGACTCCCCGGAAAGCGTCCCTTGGTACGACGACACCCCAAATTAGGTCTCGTTATTGCGGCCTCGCTATGCGCGATGTTGGCTGTTCCGGCGCGTGCCGAAGATGCCCCGTCCACGCTCGATCAAACGGTGACTGACATCATGTCACGCGGGGTCGTCGATCGTGCTTTGACCTACATCGGCGTTCCGTATCGATTAGGTGGCAACGATCCCAAGGTGGGTTTCGACTGCAGCGGTTTCGTGACCTATGTGTATCGCAACACTTTGGGATTGGCGCTGCCGCGAACCGCGCGTCAGTTGGCAACCGTGGGTGTCGGCATCGCGCGCGAGGAATTGCAGCCGGGCGATTTGGTGTTCTTCAACACCCGCGGTTCACCGAACTCCCACGTGGGTATTTATTTGGGCGATTCCAAGTTCGTCCACGCACCCAGAACACGAACCTTGGTTCGTATCGACAGCCTCGACGACCCAGCCTACGCCCGTCGGTATGACGGCGCGCGCCGCATCCTCTCGTCGACGCTCTCTTGATTCGTTCGGTTTGATCCGACCAGATCAAATTTTCAGATAGCGGGAAGGATGCGAGTGCGCTGGGTGATCGACCCAACCGCCAACTCGTTTAGCTACCAGCCGATTCGAGACGCCCGCCCACAGCGGCAGCAGCGGTACGTCCTGCAACAGCAATTTCTCGGCCTCCGCATAAGCGGCGAAGCGTGCTTCGATCGTCGCTTGTCGCTCGGCGGATAGGAACGCCCGATCGTAGGCCGCGTTTTTGTAGCGGGAGACGTTGATGGTCGAGTCGGAGACGAAGCGATCGAGAAAGACAGATGCCGACGGAATTACCGCGAACATCGCGTAGCTGAAGAGGTCGTAATCGCCGCGTTGGATGGCAGCCGAGTAGGCACGCCCATCGATCGGCAACAACTCGAGATCGATACCGATGGGTTTCCACATCGCCGCGATCGCGAGATAGACCTTGCGAGTGGTTGGGTTGGTCGGGAAACCGATGCCGAGTTTCAGCCGTGCGCCGCCGCGGGCTTTCTGCATCAAAGCGCGCGCTGCTTCGAGGCGCTTGGGCATCGGCCAGGTTGCGGCGTCCGGTGTCTGCAACTTCGGATATTGCGCGATACCCGGGGGCAGCACGCTCTCGAGCGGGCGCTCGCCTAGGCCACGAACCTTGCCTGCAATGACGCTGCGATCGACGGCGAGTGTCAAAGCGCGACGAATATCCGGATTGTCGAGCGGCTTGCGCGCGACGTTGATGCCGATGGCGCCCAAGGCGCATTCCGGCGAACTGCGCACGAAAGCGGGTAGCTCGCGCTTGGCCATTGAGAGGTTGCCCATGTCCTCGATAGAGGCAATATCCGCCTGACCGAGCTTGAACAGACGCAGCCGCGTACCGTCGTCGTAGCCCGTCAGCCATTCGACGCGCTCGATCGCAACCGAAGCCGCATCAAAGAAACGGGGGTTCTTGATGAGCTTCACATCCTTAGCGCCTGCCGCCCACGACTCGATGCGATAAGGTCCGTTGCTAACGATGTATTCGGGTTTCGACCACTCGCGGCCGCGAACTTTGACCACGTGCTCCGGCACGCAGTAAGCCGTGCAGAGGTTCAACGGGAGCTCAACATCCGGGTGCTCCAGTCGAATGACTAGCGTCGAGGCGTCTGGCGCAGTTACACCGAGTGTTTCAGGCCCCTTGCGTGCGAAGCGTACATCGCGAGCGCCGACGATCGCGTCTAGGCGGACTGCATTCGGCGCTCCCGTTTCTGGATCAAGGTAGCGACGCAAGGTGAACACGAAATCCCGCGCGGTGAGACCTGTGCCATCAGACCACTGCAGTTTGGGTCGCAGCTTGAAGGTCCAAGTCAAACCATCGGGCGAGGTTTGCCAGCTAGCAGCGCAGCCCGGCACCACACGGCCATTGGCATCGGTCACCGTGAGACCAGCAAAGAGTTCCGCCGCCATTTCCGCGGTCACTTGTCCGGTCGGTCGCTGCGGATCGAGCGAGGTCATTTCGCTCGCGACGACACGGCGAAGGGTATTGCCCGACTGAGCTTGCAGGCGAGCTGGGAGAGCGAGTGAGGTCGCAACCGAAGCGGCGATAAATGAACGGCGATCCATGTGCGATTTCTTTGGTCTTTCTTACTTCGTGGTGCTGGCGTAGCGTGCCGAGATGACTTTCCAGTCGACGACTTGCCACCAGGCGTCGAGATAGTCACCGCGACGATTTTGGTACTGTAAGTAATAAGCGTGTTCCCACACGTCATTGCCCAGCAGTGGTGTACCGCGATCGCTCACAACATCCATCAACGGATTGTCCTGATTGGCCGTCGAGACGACTTTCAACTTGCCCTCGGGCGTGACGATCAGCCACGACCAACCCGAACCAAAGCGCGCGAGACCTGCGGCCTTGAACGCTGCTTTGAATTGATCGAGTGATCCGAAGTCGCGATCGATGGCGGCGCGAAGTTCGACTGAAGGCTCACCTCCCTGGCCGGGGCGCGTCATCGACTGCCAGAAAAAATCGTGATTCCAATGCCCGCCACCATTGTTGCGAACCGACATCGGAGCTTCCGAAACTTTCGCAAGCAGTTGTTCGAGCGAACGCCCCTGTAGCGCTGCGTTATCCGCAACGGCTTTGTTGAGGTTGTCGACATAGGCCTTGTGGTGTCGACCGTGGTGGATCTGCATCGTCTGGGTGTCGATCACGGGTTGCAGTGCATCATGCGGATACGGCAACGCGGTAAGACTGAACGATTCAGCGAAAGCTGGCGCGCAAAGAGCGGCGAGCAGCGCCCATCCATAGCGAATTCGCGAATTCATGCGGAATCTCCCAAGGGTGACGGAACCCGCCAAGAATACCGAGCCCGTCTCGGAAAATCAGCCGATCGTGTGCGCCACCTTGCGGGCGTTTAGTAGGTCGGCTTCAGATGCTTGTGGCTATGACCGCGACTGCCGTGAGAGTGCTTGTCGGCCGATTCAACTGTCACGAGATTGAGATGGCCGTGACGGACGCCCGGCTCGGCCGTGATGGCCGCAGCGAATGCCTGCACATCGAGGGTATTTCCCTGTAGGACTACCGTTTCGAGACAGTTCTCATGATCGAGATGGACATGCATGGATGCGACTGTCAGGTCGTGATGCGCATGTTGTTTAGTCGCCAAGCGTTCGGCCAAAGTACGCTGATGATGATCGAAGACGTACGACAGGCTGGCGACGCACTGACTGCCATGGCCTGCGACTTGTTTCAGATTTTCGAGTCGATCGCGAATGAGATCGCGTACCGCTTCACTGCGATTTTCGTAGCCCCTTTCTTTGACGTAACGGTCAAAAGCTTCAGCCAGGGTATCGTCGATGGAAATCGTCAGGCGTTGCATGGGCATCACCTCGCGGTGTCATGGAAGGCTTGGATCAAAGGTAGCAGCGCCTCGTTCGACGGGCTGTTGCGGTAAGCGAGCACCAACGGTCGTTGCCACTCGAATTGAGATGAGGGCAGCGCGACCAGAGTGCCACTGGCCAGATCTGGCCCAAGCAGCGCAGTCGGCAAGACCGTCAAATGTCGACCGTGCTCAAGCAGCGTACGGCAGAACTCGATCGAGCTAGTCTCGATGCTGAAGTGCGGGGCAGAAAGACCTGCAGATTCGAACGGCTCGCGCCACGCGGCCTCGACGTCGCCCGAGTTGCTACCGCGTATCCATGGGTAGGCGGTGAGATCTTCGAGAGTGATTTCTTTGGTCGCCGTACAAAGCGGGTGCTTGTTGCCCGCTATGATTCGATATGACTCATGACCGAGTGTCTCGCGAATAATGCCGGACATATCGTTGGTGCTTGGACGAGTGCGGATGTACACCGCGACATCGAGGGCGTTATCGGCCAAGGCTGCCAAGAGATCTGTTTGCAGACCACTGATGATCGTGACGACGATTCCCGGGTGTCGGCGCTCCAAAGTCTCGACAGCAGTCGCTACGCGACTGGCGGCGGCGGTGGGGCTCGCCCCAATGCGGATGCGACCGCTGCGTTGGATAGCATCTGAGTGCAGCGTTTGACGCAGCAGCGTTTCGTCACTGATGACTTGCCGAGCGAAACGGGCCAGTTCGTGGCCGAAAGCCGTTGGCCGCGGCACGGACGATTCGCGATCGAGCAGTCGAACGCCGAGCTCGGATTCGAGCTGCCTTAGCGACTTGCTGATGGCCTGTTGTGTGCGCCCGAGATGGGTCGCGGCTCGCGTGAACCCCCCGTGATCGATCACAGCGAGAAAGTAGCGTAGCTGCTGAATTTGCATGGCCCCGTCATGGTAACTCCCGGTTGGGAGCGGGGGAATGGAAGTTGTTTTTCGAGAGCCGAGGGATACGGCAGGCTTACGTCATCTAGCAACGGGAGTCGAGAGTATGGCAAGCCTGCAAAGCGTGACCCATTGGGCGGA
>Ga0129336_10001138_pt1 | contig 15942 bp, 16 predicted proteins | sample CPB6_02_DNA_FD_96878 | JGI IMG/M metagenome (GOLD analysis project Ga0129336, IMG submission 96878) | Freshwater to marine salinity gradient microbial communities from Chesapeake Bay, USA - CPBay_Sum_0.6_0.2_DNA | ecosystem: Environmental > Aquatic > Marine > Coastal | place: USA: Chesapeake...
CCGGATTGCAGGAGAAACCTGTTTTTTAGGTGTCATTTATTTGACCCCTTTGGCGCCGATATTGATCGCCTGAGCAAGGATTGAGCTCTTGCTAGAGTTCAAAATTATACGGGTAGTTATCTCGTTTGGAATCGCATCGACATCTAACCCACCAGTAGCAGGCACAAATAGGGGTGAATCGATGGTTGAATCTATATATAGGGTGGCGGTTAAGAGGTAGTTTCCATTGGAAAGGCGGGTGATAGCTGAGGCAGAACCTGACTGGGTCAGTGGGAACCATGAGCCTGCCACTGTTATTGATGGGCTTGCAAAGTATGTGGTGCCAGAGCCATCAATTGTAATCGATTGAGACATTAGAAGATTAACAACATTATCGCCATATGCCTGAAGGTATGAAACTAAAACATAACCATCTGGGTTTGTAATTGTTGACTGAGTAGATAGCCCAATTGAACCGACTTCACCAACTGAATCTGAAACTGTAAAACCTGTTGGTATGCCATCTTTTGAAAGGCCAGCAAATAACGTCTTAGATGTGCGGAAATTAATAGATGAGTTATCTTGAATTATTTTTTGTGCTGAAAGAACTTCTTCCGCTGAAGATTGCGATGAACTCACATTTGCCTCTGGCTCAACTGTAGACGGCACTTCTTGCTTAGCAGTTGCAGTAATAGTTGGTGTGTTGAACTCTGAACCTGTTACAGAATTAAACCCTAAGAATGCAACCATCACGATAAGTAATGAAAGCGCAACCTTTGAGGATTTCTTTGCAAGCTCCGCTGCTTTCTTATATGTTCCAGAAAGTGCGTCGAGTGCGGTAGAACCAGTTTTCTCGTCAATGACCCATTCGGTGAGGACGCGAATAAATGAAGCACGGGCACGTTGCACAACGTGGCGAACATTTTTCTCAGAAGTTCCGATTGCTTGAGCAATCTCCTTAGTGGTACGGCCTTCAACCTCCCACATAACAAGAGCTGTGCGTTGAGTTTCTGAAAGGCGAGATAAGGCTTCGCGAATAATCGATGCATCCTCAGCCGCAGCAAGAGTTGCATCCATCGGAATGTGATTTTCTGCTGCGATCTCAGATAAGCGCTCTTGGGATGTATCTGAATCAAGTGCAACTAAGTTAGGGCGAGATCCTGTTGCGCGAATTACATTCAGGCACAGATTGTTAACTGAGGTGCGCAGATATGCCATGGCACGATCTGCAGTATCTAGCTCTGGAGCTGCCAAGATAAATTTAAGGAAGGCATCTTGAACAACCTCTGCTGCATCAGCATCGCTTCGAAGGATTCGGCGGGCTTGAGCGATAAGCGATGAGCGATTTTGGGTATAAAGGGCGGATAAATCAGAAACAGACCACGCAGCAACAGTTGCTGGGGCCTGAGCCTTCTTACGAAGTGACACTTTGATTTCCCGCTTTCAGTTGAGCCAACGTCTTGACCCCTCTACCTAGTAAGACACCAAAAGGGGGTAAATGTTGCTATTTAGCCAATTGAGCTCCGAAAACCCCTTTATAAGCTGAGAATTAACTGAGAATTAGTTATTAAGAAAGTGCTGTAAGCATTTGCAGTAGGTAAATGTATATCGTTGCAAAAATGTACCACCAGTACCTTCTGCAGGCATAACCCAATTCCTAACGCAAAGACATGGCTCTTTATACTACTGAATAAAAGAATCGTTCAATTTACTTCAAGAATTTAAGTAAGTATCTAAATACATATGAAATTTTACGAAACTGTTGACTCATCCAAGATTTTTTTACTCTTAACCAGAAATCATAAACCTTTGAAACTGTATACCCATTAATTTCAAAGCTCTCTTTAGAATTATTGATAATTTGATTTTTGTTAAAATTTAAATTAGAAGTGAAATGTGTTCCAGATCCGTCCATACCAAAATTTTGAACCATTGAAAATCTGGGATGTATCGCTCGCCAGCCATTTCTCGCTGCAAATGAATCAAAAGTTATCGCCCAGGAAGAAATAGACCCAGATTTCTGCGCTTTAAGAATATTCGCTAAGTCCCAACCTATCGAGCGAAGATTTGAAACATCCTGAGAAAAAATCTTTGAATCAAAATCTAGCTCATTCCAAACTATTAAATTCCACCTATCTGCCCAAGTAGCCCAACCCCAACAACTATGGCGCTTTGCTGCAATCAAATTTTTGTCTATAAAAAACGGAAAGTTTGATTCTTTGAAACCGCTTATTGAACCAATTAATTTGTCTTCAGCAAATAAATTTATACAGTTAACCATGTAATCAACAAAGCCTTCGTGAAGGATCAAATCGTCCTCGACCACAATTAAAGCTTTATAAGATTTGAAAAGCTTACTTAAGCCCGAAATTACTGAAGCTCTTAATCCTAAATTTTCCTCTGATATAAATATTTCGCAATTAGAATGACTGTTTTGGAATTTTAGTGCAGTACTCACAACATCCTCGTGAATCTTTTGAGACAATTTATCTCTAGGCCCATCTATGAAAATATGAACTTTAATATCATTTACTCTCCTATTTTTCTGGAGGCTGTCAAGGCACATTTTTAAATGGCCAGGTCTGTTATACCCAAAAACGACTAAGGCAGTATTAACAATTTCCAAAAGTGCTCCTAACATTTAAGCACTAAACCATAAATCACCACCTAGAATACATGCATGCTCTCTAAGAATCAATTTTTTAGAAACGTTTTAAAAATGATTTATCTAATTTTGCCTTTTGGTGCAAAGATTTTGTTCGCTAAATTAACAGGTCGTTACCCTAGAACTGTTCGTAGGGAAATAAAATCGGTAAAGAAAATACTTGGCAGTACGAACTGGAATATGTCCTACTCGATAAATGGAAAGCACGTCGAACTAGAAAGAGAGTTTGCAAAATTTATTGGCTCCGAATATGCAATTGCTGTTGGTAATGGGGGCGTAGGAATACAAATGCTGATAAGAGCTCTCGGACTCAACTCTGATGATCAAGTAATTATTCAAGCAGATACTTGTTCAGCTGTTCCACAAGCGATATTAAATGCACAAGCAGTACCAATTTTTACCGATACGAGTACCGAATCATTTCAATTGAGTCAAACAGATTTAGCGCAAGCCATAAACAATAAAACAAAAATGGTGTTAGCAACACACATGTGGGGCAACCCCGAAGACTTGGAATCGATTGAAAAGTTGACAGTAAACAAAGATATTTTCATAATCGAAGATGCTTGTCTGGCACTAGGTAGTAAATATGAAAATAAATATTTAGGCAATTTATCAAAAGCAGGGGTTTTTTCATTTGGTTCAACAAAGCCTCTTCAATCTGGAGAGGGGGGGATGTTAGTTACGAACGACAAATTACTTGCAAAAGAGTTACGAGTGTTGCGGGGATGGGGAGATAGGGAGATTGAGTATGGTATTCGCGACGTAACGACACTTTCCTGGAATGGAAGAATGCCGGAGGTCATAGCTGCGATAACGCTTGAGCAGCTCAAAGGGTACCCGGAGAGATTATCAAAAATTCAAAGCCGGGTAGCCAGATTCCGAGAACTAGTTATGAATATTGCCGACTTTGAAATTGTTCCTACTAGAAATCAAGAAAATTTGGCATATACACAACTTGCCATCAAACTTAAATCAAACTCTCGATTGGACAAACAAGAATTCATGAACTTGTGTTCGGTAGCTCAAATTCGAGTCTTCCATGCAAATTTTGAGCCATTAACAGAGCTTTCACTTTTCCAAAATGGTAAGTGGTTAGACTGGGTAAACAATAAGAACGAATTGGTAATCCCAACTAGACACAACTTTCCGGGTGCTTATGAAATCTATAATAAAACAGGTATCGGTCTATCAAGAGTAAATTTCGAGACAGAGCTAAAATATAGAAAACTAGTGAATTTCATAAAAAGAAATTTTTATTGACATGAAAAGTAAAACACTTGACAGAGTCACACTCTATTTAGTTTTTATATTAACTTGGCCAAAAGTACTTTTAGGGAAAGTCAGGGTGATAAAAAAGTTTCTACAGTTTAGAAACCAGATAAAATCTGTAAAATTCTTCCAAGACATGCCACTAACTCTTGTGGGTGATAGTTCAACAAGTAGTACAGAAAACTTTACGCACTACGATGCTTTTTATTTTTGGGTTGGGTGCGAATTAGAGCAGAGAGCAGAGAGCAGATCCTTGACATTGGTGGAAAAAAGCTTATCAATGGATATCTTAGTATAAAACATTTTGTTACCTCTGTTAATTTATCAGCCCCGGTAGATACTATTTCGAATGTTAACTATGTAATTGCTGATGTAACTCAAAAATTGCCCTTTCTTGACGATCAGTTTGATGTTTTTATTTCTCCAGTAAGTTTGAATCTGATAGGTATGGGAAGATACTATGACAACATTGATCCAAAGGGTATTCCAAACCTGATCTTGGAGTTACAGAGAGTAATGAAGTCTGATTCAGTTATGTTTATATCTCTTGTACTTGGGCAAGATCGAATTTTGTTTAGTCATCATTTCGTATTTTCTTTTCAAACAATCGAAACGTTGTTTCATGGGTGGAAGATCGAGAATTACTTGGTAGACTTTCAAATTAGCAATAAAAATCAACACCCAAACCCCAGGTTTTCAAAAAATCTTACATATATCATGAAATATTTCTCTGAAAATGAAAACATTATTTTTTTGAAGCTGGTTCGTAATATTGGCTAGATCGAGCAGATTTTTCAAGGATGTAGGTAAAATTAAATCCATCAATATATATGAGTTGATATTTATTTGAAGTTAGTAGTGAAAAAATTTTTTTTGCAATTTTGCGACTTTTAAAGCTGGGAAAATGAAGTTCATCAACTTCTATTAAGATTTGGTGTGGATAAATTCTAGATTCAAAGCAAGATGATAAAAAGAGATATTCCGATCCTTCAATATCTAGTTTTAAAACATCAATTTGATTACTTTTGACTAGTTCACAAACTTCTTTAGGACCGATTGCGCTTACTTCAATGTGCGAGCCGTTTTCGCTAAATTGGTTTTGAATGTTTTGAACTGAATAACTCACGTGAGTTGGGTTCAGCGGTTCATAGAACCTGACCACTTTAGGAGAATCTAAAAGTGCATATGAATGAAAGTTTAGATTACTTGAATTAATTGATTTTAGGTTGTAGCTTCTAATGTCCTGCTCGCCAGAATCTGAGTACATCTGATTCGGTTCAGAACCGTAAAACTCTTTCGCATTTTCTATGTGCTTGATAGCACGAGGAGTTGGATCAAATAGAAATCCTTTCGCTTCGAATTTAGTAATAAACTCAATATCGAACGATATATCCTCTCCAACACCGCCAGAAACCAAAATTGGACTTGATCGTAACATGGACGGTGAAAAGTATTTCCGTCCATATATAGATCCCAAGCAATCTAAAGTTATTTTTGGATCACCTTTAATTTTCGGGTATTTTGGGGTCATTAATCTTAATCTGAATTGAAAAAACTTGATAGAAATTTTCTCAAGAAGGTTGCTCATTTGCACAGTATATAAATACATTTAACTTTCCTGTGTAGACTTGCACCTATGAAAGCTTTAATACCTTTATCAAAACCCTTTCTAGGTGAGCTCGAGGCTTCTTATGTAAGTGACTCTGTTAAGTCTGGTTGGCTCACACAGTCTGGGAGTTACGTTAGATTAATGGAATCTCACATTAGGTCACATTTGCACGGAGACAATTCTTCAAAAATTGTAACAAGTAGTTCAAACGGAACAACGGCACTTCACCTTGTCTTAATGTCGATAGGAGTCGGTCCTGGCGATGAGGTAATTGTGCCGGATTTTGGCTACATAGCACCTGTAAATACAGTTTTAATGTGTGGCGCAACACCTGTAGTGGTTGATGTTGACAAATTTACTTGGTGCCTCGACCCAGAGTTAGTTTCAATGGCGATAACAAAACGTACAAAAGCGATTATAGCAATTGATAACTATGGCTTGTTTGCGAATATTGAAAGAATTAGGACTTTGATCCCAGATAACATAGTAATCATTGAAGATGCTGCCGAGTCTTTCCCTTCGATTTATAGCTCTCCTCACGATTTATATAAGGGTGACTTTATAACTACTTCATTTTATGCAAATAAGGTGGTGACTTCAGGAGAAGGCGGTGCTATATCAGGAGAACCTGAATTTATTGCTAAAATTAATTCTCTTAAAAGCCAATCAGTAAATAGCTTAGGTACGTTTGACCATGTTGATATAGGGTATAATTATCGTATTAGTAATTTGCATGCAGCAGTATTTTGTGCCCAATGGGAAAAATTAACACAAATTTTAGATAATCGAACTAGAGTTTTTAACCACTACTTCAATATGTTATTGACCGAGGGGGTTAATTTTGAGTCAAACCAATTCTTATCCCTTAAAAATCCATGGCTCTTAGCACTTCGATTGCCTGACTTGGATGTCAGTATAAATCAAATTCGAAATGAGTTATCTAAACTGGGTATTGAAACTAGGCCGGGTTTTAAACCTGCATCGCAGCATAAATACCTCGAAGGAAAAATCAGAATCTCTAGCCCCATAGAGAATGCTAATTCCCTTTATAATGAAATTATATGCTTGCCAACCTATCCAGATTTAGCTAACTCAGATATAGAGTATATCTGTAAGTCTTTAAACAATCTACTTCTTAAATGATATGCAGCATCCAAAAAAAAATGTAATTGCTCTTGATTTAATAGGATTGTCTGAAAGTTATGAAGGTGGGGCAACAGTATTTGCTCGTAGTATATTATCTGAGATCGTCAATAATCCAATTTGTAACTTTGTTGTAATTTTAGATGAAAGATCTAAGCATACTCACGAGCATATTTCTAACAATTCTTCTCTAATCACCTTTCATTACTTTAAAAGTCGAGACAATTTATTAGTAAAAGTCTTATACAAAATAGCTACCCAAATACTTCCAAAATCAAATTTACTTTCAAGAATTCAACGATATCGATGGCACCAGCCAATCAAATTTATTGAGAACAATGCCGTAGTTTGTTTGACGCCGTCCACATACATTAATTTTCCCCTAAAAGGTGTTAAACACTACTGCACCCTCCATGATGTGCAAGAAAAAGCTTTGCCGCAGTTTTTTACAAGAACTCAAAAAGTTTTTAGAAATGCGCAGGTACTCAACACTTTGCGAAACGTATCTGGGTTACAAGTTAGTTCAAAATTTGTAAGAAATGAAATAGCTAGATTCTACCCAAACGAATCTCAAAAAATTAATTTCGTTATCATACCAGAAGGTTTCAGTAGTAGGGAAATTGAAATAGATTCTAAATTTCGGAGACAAAGAGAGCTACCGTTTAGGATAATATTTCCGGCAAACTATTGGCCACATAAAAATCACATTGTTTTATTAAAAGCGCTTTCACGTCTCAACTACACGCACAAAATTGAATTAATCTGCACGGGGTATTTATTTGGAAAAGAGTTAGAAGTTTTGACACTATTGAAGCAAATGAATCTGAAAAATGTGTCATTTTTGGGATTTGTTAGTCGAGATGAACTTATGGATTTATACTCAAAATCACATATTGTCATATCTTGCTCGGTTTATGAATCTTCCAGTTTGCCAATTCTCGAAGGTGCAGCGCTTGGCTGCATTCCTGTTGCATCTGACATCCCATCACACATTGAAATGTCCGAAAAATTTCGAATAAATCTTTTTGAATCAGAAAACGTAAATGATCTCGAGAAAATTTTGATAAATACTTTTGAAAGTATTAGTAAAAATGATTACTCCATTCAAGAATTTAACGCTAAGGCTTTGATTAATCTGTCTTGGTCCGAGATCATAAAGAAGTATTATGAAATTCTTCTGCCTGAATTGAAGTGCAATAAATTGAATTGAAGTTTAAGATCTGTCCTCATTTTAGATTTGGAATTTCGGTTTGATAAAGACTTAAATTAAATTTAGAGGCCTTTGTTTTAAATCTAAAACTATAGATTTCTTCAAAATATTTTTAGTAGCTAAACGCTTGTGACCTTCAGATTCTAAAAGTTAAACACAAATTAACAAAAGTTTGCTTAAGATAAATTTATAGATTAAGGTTAAAATCTGTTAAACTCTTTTTTTATCTTCGCAATAGCAAGTACCATGAATAAAAAAAATTCTGCGCTACCAAAAAATAGCTTTCCATATAAAAAAAATGGAAGTAAATTCTTATAATGACCTTGGAAATGAAAACTTCCATATTTCAGATCTTTATCTAGTGTTCTCAACTTTATAACTTTTTTTGTTAATCTAAGTAGAAGAAATTTCTTATGTGGGTAATCAGCCGTAGAAAAAATCTCATTTTCTAAATCAGCAAAAGTATGATTAATTCTAATGCCCAAAACTTCGCTTCCATAGGAATTGTGCCATGAGTTTGGTTTAAGAGTTTTTAGCCAGTAAGCAATTGCTGTCATATCTGTAACACCACCTAGTAAATTCTTAGATTTACGATCATGATAAACTCCTGCAAGCTGATTTGAGTTCTCTTGGTAAAAATTGTTAAGCAAATAATCAACGAAGCTTGCGATACCAATTTTGGAGAATTTAGCAGTATGGGCACTCACAGCTGATAAATCTTGGTAAGGATTTGAAAATACAAGGTCCAGATTCAGATATGCGGAAAGTTTTGCGGTAGGAATGACATCTGTATCTAAGTGCCATGCAGAATTAATCTTATATTTTGTCATACATGCGTTTAGTGCAAAATACCTCTCAAAGCATGCTAATTCAAATAATTCAGGATTGGTTGACAGGTGCCTATAAACTTTTTTAAACTCAGCGAATTTGTTATGATATTCAAGGTCCGAAAGTTTAATGAACTTTAGATTCGCTTTATTTCTGAGTTTCTTTGGTTTAATCGAATTAGATAAGACGAATACCATTTGCGTTGAAGGAATAAATCTCAATATTTTTACAAAATAGTCAGGTAAAACTTCTTGATTATCGAAGTATATATAGTGCGTATTCATGTCACCAATAAGTCCTATTCTCAACCAAACTAGAACCAACTGGTGGCTTCTCTAATGGATGGTCGAGCCAATAATTGGTTTTATACTTTTTTAAATCTTGTCGATTTTTCCATCTATTGCCTGAAACTCCAAAATACAATTGCAACGCCCCCCCAACATAAATACTACTAATGCCGAGATTTTTTAAAAAAGAAGCTAATGGCAAGCCATAGCCGCCTGCTGCAATCAGTGCAAAGTCAAATTTATTTGTTTTAGAAAGTGCTTCAATTTCCGTCATACAAATTTGTAACTGTTTAATATATTTTTTAGTTGATATGTTTAAACCATTTGATTGAGGCGGTGCATAAAAAGTCGGGTCAAAATTAGGGAGGATTGGACTCTTATGAACAGTGTTAATTCGGTTCATTTGTAGTATAAATGATTTAGAAAAAGGATGGACAACTAAAACTGATTTGTTTTTAAAATTTTGAATCCATAATTTTTCTATTTCAACATATTCTGCGCAATAAAAGATATCTAAGACGGAAAAATTAATTCTTGGAATTTGGGTATCGAGTAAATTAGAAATAAAATCAATATTTGGTTGAATTCCTACGGGCCATTCTGCTAGACAATCAGCATTTTTAAGAGCCTTCAAGTAAGTTTTTGAAAATTCATCAAGAGTACTCCTCGAAGGTGGAAAGATCCCTGCCACTGTCCAAGCCGCAATACGCTCTCTCGCTGTGTACTTAAATATTCTACTTTTTTTAAACTCGTAAGCAGCTATATTGCATTCGTTTCCCCCAAGTCTGCCCACTAGAAATGGAGTGCCAGACAGCATGGTCGAGCACAAATATTTGTTCGACTCCACTATACTTAACACCATCTTTGTACTATACATGAAATAAATTGGTAGGTTACGAATTAATGCTTAGCAAAAATCTAAATCTTGAATTTCTAAGAAAGGCTCCTGACTCACTTAAGAAGTGGGCACGTCACCCGTCAATTTACTTTATTTGGGCTTTTTATTTAAATTTAAGACCTTATTTTTTCAGGCCAGAAACTTATTCCCAACTTGGCGAAGATCTAGAAATTGTAAAGTGGCTTCCAGAAAATAAGGGATTTTATATTGATATTGGATCTGGTTATCCAATCTCTGGAAGTAATTCTTTTTATTTCTATCGTTTAGGTTGGAAAGGTGTAGCAATTGACCCAATTTTGAGTAATATTATTTTGCACAGATTATTTAGAAGTAAAGATAAAACATATAATTGTTTAGTTGGTGAAACAACAATTACAAAAAATTTTTATTATATGCGGCCATATGAGTTATCTACAACAAACAAAATGCTAGCACTTGATTCTCTAGATCGTGGTATCTCAAAACTAATTAGTATTAAAAGTATTAAAAGTATTAAAATTTCTGACTTGAATATAAAGCTTAATCCACTCGAACCTTCATTTCTTAGTATTGATTGCGAAGGGTCAGATTTAGAGATACTTAAAGGTAATAATTTTGAACTTACTAGACCTCGAGTAATTTGCGTAGAAGAATGGTCAGAACACGAAAATTCACCTGAAAACATTCAAAATTACTTACTATCGAAGCAATACACTTTGGTAAATCAAAAATCACTATCAAAAATATTTATTGCGAATGAATATCTTAGTATTTCAAAAAATAAAGATAATTAAAGCCCAGTTATTGACATGTTAATAGTACATCAGCTCATAAATATAAAAAAAGAAAAAGTTTAAGCATTTTATGAAAACCAAAAAAATAGAAAATACACTTTATGACAATGTATTTTTGCGCAATTTCTGGCCAATTGGGACAACTGGCCATGTTTCGAATTATAATTTAGATACTACGCGCAATTTTTTAGCAAATTTTGTTAGTGAAGTGAGTGATAACAATGTTACCTTTATTGATAGTCACTTCGGAAAAAAATCTATTTTTGATAAAATCACCAATAAGTTAATTTCAAATATTATAAAAAAACAATACATTGCCCATGGCTATGAAATGGAGTTAATAAAAACAGCTAAGGCGTTGTATATTTGGTATACATCGGAAAATAGAAGGCCACCACTTAATTTAGAATATGATCTTTTTTTGTCGCATGATTTAGAACCATACAACGATCGTAATTTGTATTTACCTTTTTGGGCTACCAAGCTGGGAAATAACTTAAATGAATCTACCATAAATCAAAAAAAACTCATGTTAAATAGAAAAATCAACAGTGTTCCAACAAATTTTGCATGTACTATCGTGAGCAATCCTGAACCAGCTCGAATGGAATTTATTAGACAGCTTTCGAAGATCGGCAAAGTAGATATTTATGGGAAACTTGGCATGGAGTTGAGTAGTAAGACTAAATTATTGAATAAATATCGATTTAATGTTTGCTTCGAAAATTCTATATTCCCGGGTTATGTTACTGAAAAACCTTTCGAATCTTGGGAATGCGAATCCATTCCAATCTGGAGCGGTTTCGATGCTGGTAATTATCTAAATCCATCTGCAATCATTAATGTTAACGAGTTCGGCTTTCGTAACTCACTTGACAAAATTTCATTTTTGGAAAAAAATCCAAGTGAAATACACAAGATACTGCAATTACCGATATTGATTAAGCCATTCGATTTTAATGATTTAGTGAATAAAGCCAAATACTTGCTAGACAATAAATCGATATAAAGAACTCAATTTTTCAATTTACCAGTATTGATTATTGCTACATCGATGAATAAACTATAAGTTATCTTGAATCGTGGAGAAATAAATCTAGGATATTTCTGCAATGGTGTAAATCAATGGAATCAATTGTTATCTCAAAAATTGCGGCATTGGAGATTCTTAATTGAGGGGTACCTAAGACTTTTTCTACTATCTGGTATTCCTTTCTGTCGAAATAATCATCGATAACCAATAAAAAATTGTAATGCAAAGAAAGTAATGATGACATAACGCAGGCAATTCTAAACCTGCCATCAATAAAAACAACGTCAAACTTTTTGGAAGTTTTCTCCTCCCTGCTGAGAAAAACCCCTCGTGAATATAACTTGAATTTTTTTTCAAAAATTTTTCGGGTGAGCTCTAACGGTTGGCCATATGTAGATACAGGGCCGATATTTGCTCTATAGAATTCGACTTTGTTTGAAAGGTTTTTTTCTAGTAACTGACATTCCAGTTTGTCTATAAAATATCTATCAGATTCCACGCTAGTGACATGATTGCAAATTTCAGCAAAGAAAATTGTTGATCCACCAGCACCAAATTCCAAAACATTCTTATCTTTAGCTATCAGATTAAAATAATTCTTCAGATGCTCCCCGGACATTGTATATTCTGGAATGGTAAGCAGACCTAGAGCTCGTTTTAAAAAAAAACGTATTTTTCCATTGCTGTCAACTATTTCAAGAGCTCTGTTTAATGATTTTTGCCAAATACTAATAAACACGAATCAAGCATACTAGTGCAATTGTTAAGAACTTGCCCAAAGTTAAAATCTCTAGAATGTATAAAGGAATTTACTTGGAAAATTATATCTTTACCTAATTTTTGTGGGCCCTGTCGGGATCGAACCGACGACCCACGGATTAAAAGTCCGTTGCTCTACCGACTGAGCTAAAGGCCCCAAAGTTATATTAGAATTAACAGCGAAGTGGAAGTCTAGCCCCTATCGGTGTGATTTTTACCTGCAGTAGATTTACTCAGTCGGTCGCGAATGGCTACAGCTAATCCGTCACCTTCTGGCTGAACTACTTTAATTTTCTTCAAACCTTTTTGGTCTCCTCTTCTCAGTGCTTCATAAAAAATTCTTGCGTACTCTTCAACATTTTTGGGAGAGCCTAACCTAATAGCTCCTGGAGGTGTGGGTATATTTTCAAAGGCTAAGAAGCCATCACCGGGCTCCGCAGTTTTACTGATCATAACCTGTGCATTTGGCGAGTAGTGAGATTCCAATAAACCAGAAGCCCTTATTTTACTTTTCTGAAAATCTAACGGAATTTTCAAGCCCGTTACTTTCTCAATCATTTCAGAAGTGACTGCGCCAGGTCGTAACACGGTTGGATAATCTCTTGTGCAGTCAATTATACTCGATTCAACACCAATTAAACTATTGTCGCCGTCTAGGATTAAATCGTTAGGATTTAGAAACCTTCCTAACTCTTCTAGGACTGCATTTGCAGATGTTGGAGAAACTGCGCCAAATCTATTAGCGCTCGGGGCCGCTATGCCAAATCCTCCTAGTTTTTCAAACTCTGTTAGCATAAGTAATGCAATAGATTGACCTGGCACCCTAAGCCCAACTGTACCTTGCTTCCCGGTGATAAAATCTTCTGCTAATTCAGATTTTTTAAGTATCAAAGTCATTGGTCCTGGCCAAAACTCATCAGCCAACATAACTGCATAATCTGGAATATTTAATGCCCATTTATCTAATTTATTAACAGATGATATGTGGACTATTATTGGGTGGTCGGTTGGCCTGCCTTTGACAGAGTAAATTCTGCTTACTGCTTTTTCATTTGTAGCGTCAGCCCCTAATCCATAAACTGTTTCTGTTGGAAATGCCACTAGGTGACCATTTTTTAAGGCTTTAGCAGCCTTTTTAATTTCATCATGTGTTGGATTGTTGATTATTTCCATGCATAAATCATCCCATTTAACTAGTTTTGAACTACCATGTTTGACCGATACCCTTCTCCTTCAGGTCCCCATCGTCTAGTGGCCTAGGACGTCGCCCTTTCACGGCGTTAACACGGGTTCAAATCCCGTTGGGGACGCAATGGAGTTGAGAGAAATTTCAACTTCAAAAAGTAAGGCCCAGTAGCGCAGTTGGTTAGCGCGCCGCCCTGTCACGGCGGAGGTCGCGGGTTCAAGTCCCGTCTGGGTCGCAAGTGCTTTAAAGCACTTCGAATGGCTGAGTAGCTCAGTTGGTATGAGCGAACGACTGAAAATCGTTAGGTCGCCGGTTCGATCCCGGCCTCAGCCACCAGTGATTAGAGCAATAAGTTAGGTGTGGATGAATTCTAGAATTACAGGACTTAAAGATAAATACTTTGATCACTCAATGCTTCGCTGGGTTGCGGTAGGTGTTTCCACGACGTTAGTTGACTACCTTATTTTCATAACGATTTATGGACCAGTAAATTCTGTTTTTATAGCAAACTTATTTTCAGCCTCAGTTTCAACCTCAATTAATTACTACGCCCACCACCGGTGGACTTTTAAGAGCGATCAGAATCATTCCAGATCTGGATTTAAATACATCTTGAATTTGATTTTTTGGTGGTTAGTTTCTACTTCAATCATTAAGGCACTAATAGTGCTTGATATTGATCCTAAAATTGCGAAGTTAGCACCACTGATAGTTATCGCCCCAATTAATTACTTTGTATTAAACAAAATTGTGTTTAGGAAAAAACTTAAGAATCCTTTTGTTTAAAAAACAGCATAAAGAGAAATAACCACAGTGATAAACCTGCTGCAACTAGATACTTTTCAACAATTAAGTCCACTCTAGATATAAAAATAGCTATCACTCCATAGAGTGCTGAAAGCATCCATAAAGATAGAGCGGCCTGTTTTCGGGATAAACCTGCCCGAATTAATCTATGAGAAAGGTGATCTTGCCCGCCTTGAAATGGTGAAATATGCCGACGAAGGCGAGAGAAAACTGCAACTGTGGTGTCAAGAATTGGCACAGCTAATAAAAAGAGTGGCGTTAGGTAGGAGCCGATTTGAGTTTTGGCATTAGGTTCAAACCTTATTGTTAGAGTTGCTAGCAATACACCTAGAAACAAAGCACCGGCATCTCCCATATAAATTTTTGCTGGGTTTTTATTCCAAACTAGAAATCCTAAAGTGGCACCCGTTGTCACTATGGAAAGGGCGGCAATTAAGTATTGATCACCAGTTAAGGCTAGATATGCCAGCGCGGCTGAAGAAATAGCAACTGTGCCCGCAGCACCACCATCTAAATTATCAAAGAAATTAATGGAATTACATATTCCCACAACCCAAAAAATCGTAATTACGGCATCAAAAAAGTTTGAGCCCGTGGGATTTGCAACGTTTTTTGTGATTATCAAAATACTTGCTGTGAAGATTCCGGCAATGCTTTGAGCAATAAATCTAGGAAGTGGGGGCAAATCCTTTACGTCATCCCATAATCCAATTAGGCCCAGTGCCAGTGCTGGACCAAGAACTGAAGTTGCCAACCAAAAAGTTGTTGAGGTGAAATTTGATATCAAAGAGATTGAATATGAAATAGAGATTATTCCAATAATTATGGCAACACCACCCAGGTAGGGAACGGGTTTTTTATGAGATTTATGAGATGCATTCGGTTGATCAACCACTTTTGTGGCGATCGCAATTTTGCGCATTAAGGGAGTTAGCGCACCAACCAATAAATATGCACCTACAAAAAGTAAGAAGTACTCTTTATTTGTAATTCCCATTAAAATCAAATATGCCTTTTAGGCAGAGCCAGATTTGCGTCTATGCATCTTTGGCGCACTGCCGCCAGTTTGACCGGAGCCAACCTTTGATCCAGAGGTTGGACCAGCACTTTTACCACTGGTATTACCTTTTTGTTTCTTTGCCAAAGCTGCAAGCATCTTTGCCTTGGAATCCTGTGCTGACTGTTTATCTTCACTCATGATTATTTCCCACCATCCTTGATTGACCTACCAGTTGTTGTAATTAGCAGGGCTTTAACCTCTGACTCTTTGTATCTGCGATGGCCACCAAGTGTTCTGATTGAGGTTAACTTGCCAGCTTTTGCCCAGCGTGTAACAGTTTTTGGATCCACTCGAAACAAACTGGCCACCTCTGAGGGGGTCAGCAGTGTCTCTTGCTCTGTCTTCAATTATTTACTTTCCAATCCTTTTCAACGGCTAGAAAAAATGTCCATTTCATACCTTATATGCCAAGTATCCCTTAATTCACACACTC
>Ga0129336_10001139_pt1 | contig 15942 bp, 13 predicted proteins | sample CPB6_02_DNA_FD_96878 | JGI IMG/M metagenome (GOLD analysis project Ga0129336, IMG submission 96878) | Freshwater to marine salinity gradient microbial communities from Chesapeake Bay, USA - CPBay_Sum_0.6_0.2_DNA | ecosystem: Environmental > Aquatic > Marine > Coastal | place: USA: Chesapeake...
GCCCCCGCAACCACCTTTACCGAACGGCGCTCTGCATCATGGAGCGTCGTTTTTGCTTTTTTGGTGCCGAGTTCGGCGTCGAGGCACAATTCGATCATTCGCGCGATTTCACCTTCAAGTTCGATTTCGAATTTACCCTCCTTGCCCGGGTGGATCATGACCCGTTCAATCAGGCTACGAACTACCTCCATCGCTTCGGCTCGCGTGTCTTCTTGCCTTAATAAGAGTTTCAGCTCGGCTACCTTTTTAGACCATGTATCTGCGATCCCGGGATGAAGGCGAACCGGATTAATTTCCGGGGCATTTAGAAGCCCTTGGAGGCGAACTTTCTCGCTTTCGAGGTGATCTAATTTCTGCTGTAACCCTGGCGCTCTAAGGCCCTCAGAAATGGCTGTAATGAGCCCATCAAGTTGACGTGTAATATCAGCAAGGTGGCGTTCTAATTGCCTACGCTCAATTTCGGCGCTGTTACGCTCCTTATTGATCTCCCTATGAAATGCCGAAACAAATTCTCGGACGAGATCGGGATGCATCAGGTTCTGCTGTAGGGCGGTCAAAACAGTATCTTCGAGGAGCGAGCGTCGAATTCCCCTCGTATTTGTGCAAGTGCCGCCCTTATCAGCCCTCGTACAGCGTAAATAATCGCGGCCGGTATTGACGAGCGGATTGCTGCAGGTGCCGCAATAGGTAAGGCCGGACAGAAAATGTTTAGAACGTTTCTTTTCCCAGAATTTACTGTCGCGAATTGCAATAGAAGTCGATGAATTTGCGATGTCGCTCAGCCGGGCGGAAACCCGTTGCCAAAGAGCGTCATCGATAATTCTGAGTTGCGGAACCTCCTCAATGACCCATTCAGTTTTAGGGTTCATACGTGAAAGACGCTTACCGGTCGCTGGATCTTTAATGAACCGTTGGCGGTTCCAAATCATCCGTCCGATATATAGTTCGTTCCTTAGAATTCCGGTTCCGCGTGCAGCATGGCCGCGGATCGTCGTATCCTGCCATGGGCGGCCGCTCGGTCCGGTAACACCCTCTCGGTTCAATTTCCGAGCAATTGCCCAAGGCGATTGTCCAACTGAGAAATCTTCGAAAATTCGACGAACAATTCCTGCTTCAACCTCATTGATCTCGCGTCCCCCACGCACGGGTTCGCCGCGACTGTCGAATTCACGTACAAGAGAATAACCATAACTGATACCACTAGCAGCACGTTTTTCTTTAATCCGCCCGCGCATGCCGCGATGTGTTTTCGCTGCAAGGTCCTTAAGAAAGAGCGCATTCATTGTGCCCTTCAGGCCAACGTGAAGTTCATTAATTTCACCTTCAGCCAATGTGATGATTTTGATCCCACTGAAGTTGAGCGCCTTATAGAGAGCAGCTACGTCCTCCTGGTCGCGCGATAGGCGATCAAGAGCCTCTGCGACAACAATATCAAATTCACCACGACGCGCTGCAGCCAGTAGCTCTTGATATTGTGGCCGAAATCTTGTGGACCCACTCGTTGCACGATCAGTATAAGTTTTTATCAACGTCCAATTCTTGGATTCGATAAGGTTAGTGCACACAGCGATCTGATCTTCGATCGAGGCATCGCGTTGCAGTTCGCTAGAGAAACGAGCATAAATTACCGCGCGCATTAGCTGGCCTCTTGAATGATGTTATTGGTCAGAGTTTCAATGAGATTCGTATGACGGCGTGATGTTTCAATCATACGAGCTTGGTTGTAGTGTGCATTCGTCGTATCGATTGTTGCGTGGCCTAAAATACTCCTGGTGATCTTTGCTGATTCTGGAGCATGACGAATAAGGGTAGTGACGCTGGAATCTCGGAAAAAGTGGGGTGTCATGTCGACACCAAACGCTACTTTAGTCCGCTTACGAATCGCATTGCGAAGTGACACTTCAGCTAACGAGCGACCTTCGTTTGAAATCCAAAGAGCTCTATTCTGCCCGCTTTCATTCATCTGGCGAGTAACGTCATCATTTTCTTGGGTGAGGCTGAGCAGATAGGGTCGATAATGTTTGAGATAAATTTGAAGCTCATCAAAATATTCTTGAGGAAATATGACCTCGAAGGGGCGTTTGCCTTTCATTTCATCTGCCGAGAATAAAAACGATGCGCTCGTTTCATCGATAATGAGATTAGCCTCAAGCGTTAGGCTTGCAAAGTTTTTGAGACGAAAAGGTCGACGGATTAGAACGGAAATCATCAATCCATCCCGAAATAGCAGAGCTCTTTTGTAAAAACTTAAATTCATCGCTGTTTCAGCTTTTTGTATTAATGAACGGCCAAGTTTTTCTAATTTTTGAGCAGGCTGAAGACGAGAAATTTTATTGCGAGCTGGACGCGATCGGGATCGAAGTTTTTTGACAGCAGTCTTTAACCATGACCAGTCTTGCATGGGCTCCATAACACGTGAGGCATCATAAACTTCCTGAACATGAGAATAGATTGTGTAGAGAGCATATTTTGATACCTCCATCGCATTGATAAAGCCTTTTACATTCTCGCGGGTGACTAAATTTATTACATCACCATCACGATCAAAAATATTTGCAAAGATCATCCATGAGATGAAATGACCAAAGCCATCGGCTGTCTTTTTAATGGTTGCAGGACGCCAATGGCGTGCGGGCTTGTCCTTCTCAAAAAGGCTAGGTTCGGAAAAGGCGTCATGCCATTGCCTTAGACAAGCTAAGGGCCATGATGCAACTGGGATATAGTGACCCCTAAATAATTCAGATGGAATCATTGCCTTCTTCCTTTGCAATGAGTTCATCCAGAATTGCGCCATAACGTTTAAAGGTCGCATCTTCTTCGAGCCCAACATAAAAGGCTATCGTTGTTTTTACGCTCTTGTGACCCAGAAGTTGACGAACTGGTTCATATTGGCCCGGGTAATGCCGTAGAAAAATATAACCCGTGAGATGCCTAAATAAATGAACATTCATTCGAAGCCCGGTACCGTCCTTGATAAAAGACTGGAGCTGGGCGGCGAGTTCAGCGGGATTTTTGGTGCGACCGGTTCTCGAAATAAATAAAGCTGAAGTTTGATGCTCGCCTACCAAAAGAGGGCGATAATGGTTCACATAGAGCCTATAGAGCTTCATGAACCGCGCGCCCAAGACATAGTTCAAGGTGACTTTGTTTTTTACGTCACCATATTCGATGATGATATGAGTTTGCGTATAGCTAACAAAATCAAAGTGCTGATAGATATCGAGTGCAGCCAAGTTCTTGGCGCGCATGGGCGCTTCCAGCTCAATTTGCATGGCCAATGCTGACTGAACTTTGATCGCATCACCTAGTGTTGGATTTTCTGGGTCAAGCAAGGCAATGCTGTCAGTGGGCAATGAAAGGAGGCGTGGAAGAGCCGTGTCCTCAAGAATAGTCCGAAGGCGTTTTTTATTCTTGGCCGTCATGCCCGAAGCTTTGGGCTTTAGCTTATCTTCGACGCCCCGGATAAGCTGAAGGATATTCTGAGTTGCATGACAATGATCCCGTGCGATCAATCTCAGAAAGCGTGCCAAGTTCGCCGCGTGTGCATTTGGCGTTTTGCCCCACTTCGTCCAGATATTACGTAAAATCCTTTTAATGGCCGATTCCGTTACGAGATTATTGAGAGTTTCAAAGTCCTGCAGTCTACCGCCTGCTTCGACAAAATGGGCGACAAGTTGGCAAAGCTTCCCCTTTCGATCCTTCAGCGTTGCAGCCGCGAGTGGCGGGGGAGCTTCTGGATCAAATAGGTCATCTTCGTCCGAGCCGTCCCGTGAATTGAAATAGGAATCGGCATCTGCCTTTAAAGTGTAAGGAAGGTCCTGATAGCGAATGCTTGATCGGGTTGAGGAGGGGGGAACGAGCTGTGTCTTGGGCCACCCAGGCTTTCCGATCATGCGGTTCCAAGCGTGCGCGGTGTCCCTAACGATCTGTTTCGGTCGCGATAGGCCCATGGCCTCGCATTCTGCGCCATAGGCCAAGAGGTGTTCTTGTCTGGCGGTTGCCAAGGAGATCCCCTCCCGACCGAGATAGCCTGTAAAGCCGAAGAGTTGGGAGCGCGTATGGCGGCAGTCGGTCTGGTCCAGCGCCAATTTCGCTGCCGGGAGAATATGAGGGGCAAATGGGTTTGAGACGGGGCGAGCCATGGGAGCTATCCTAACAAATTGGGACCGAGAGTAAAGCAAATAATCAGCAATAAAGTTGCAGGTCGATTTCATAACAGATAATGAAAACAATAATATATTGGCAATTCAGACTTCCATTTTATCTCCAATTTTGAGCGCGCTGTGTCAGCCATCGCTACCCCCTTCGCCGCCACTCTTGAGCCATTCTTTTGCGGCCTGACGGCCTAGAATTCGGGCTAAAGCAATCAGGCTGGGGTGTGGGGCGGCGCCCGGCGGCGGCTGAAATTTCGCCGTTGAAGGCGATGGCCTCGCCAAGGGGTTCGGCGTCTTTAGTTGGGAGGCTGTCTTATTTCTCGGCCGCTTTTTTTCGTTTCGACTGGGAGGCTTTGTCTCGACGAATTTGGGTCTGACCGATGACCTGGTGTGTGCGATTGGCAACCCGGCTCCATCCGCGCAAACCCCCGTCTCGGCCTTTAAGACCGTAGGAGCGGGCGTTGAAACGCGACGGGGTGGGCGTGAGCGGTGCATAACGCCGCTGTAGCGTCGCCATTAGAGTCTGTTTGGCGTAAACCCGTTGTCACGCGGTAAGCCCATTGGCAGGTTATGCAGGAGCAAGCGCGTCAGATTGGCTGATTGCTACTGTTGAGGGCGCATCTAGCCCTTCGGCTCGACGTCTTTGTTAGGGGTCGTTGTCTCCGAGTGCGGATCCATCCATACTTTTTGAGCAGATTCATTGCGATATGTTTCAACCGCTGCCCAATAGCGGCGGAGGGCCTGTTCGGCCCCATTCGATTTTTCAGTTCCATAACTATTTTTGGAACTTTCGATCCCTATAGTGTCGAAGATCTGATGAACGAGACCGGAAAAGCCCTCGCGATCGCTACGTCCATTATGCGGCTCTTTCCCTGTCGCTATTGCCCAATCGATTGCGAGATACATGACAAGCTCGTCAGCGGCTGAGGGTTTTGGTCGACCGCCCTTGCTTAATCCGTCACCTGTGCCACGAACGACACCCATAATCATAGGTTCAAATATTCTCTTTGCCCGACGATCTTTACGGCCATCGAGCATCATGCCACCTTCGCTTACTAGCGATTTAATAACCTTCACTAGCTCTGACGGCTTGGCTGTTTGAACCCAATTATCAAATATAGCCTCAGAAAATTCTTCGCCCAGAAATTCCGTTTGGCGGGCACTTCCCCGTTGCAGCAACCAATCCTTAGCCGGCCCAGATAGCGCCAGCACCCGTTTCCGTATCACTCCGACGGGTGGATCGGACCCATGGCAAATCTGCCATAATTTTCTAAGAGCATTATGCGACTTGCGGAGTGGTTGCTCATCATCTGCAATCTCTAAATAGTATGAAATACTTGCTTCAATATTCTTCAGAAAAATATCAAACGTCTCCGTCCTAAGTGAATAATTTGCCTGTCGCAAAGACGAACGGGCAAATGGCGCAATGTCTTCTATCCAGTTTACTATCCCGTCCATGAACGTAAGTTACATGAACTTATAGGAAAAGAGTAGATTGAACTTACGAGAGAGGTTAAAAATTTTTGATTCTTAGATGAAACAAAATTTGGGTGCTTTGAAGCCTAGATTTGCCCCCTACCTCGAAGGCCATGCAGATGTTTGTCGTTTGAGCTGATATGAGCTCGCGAATCGTGCGCATCTTACGCGCGAAACAAATGAAGATGACAGAACGAAGAATATTTTCTTTGCTAGGTTAGGTCAAAAATATTATTATAAAACAAATGTATTAAGAGCGCTAAATTCTATCCTCGTTCGCAATGAGGAGGCCAGCGGTTTGAACCCGCTCAGCTCCACCATTTTTTTGAATGAAATCAATAATTTATAGAAATATGGCTGGAGCGAAAATCCGGTCAAAAAAGTTATAAAGTGTTATAAAGTATCCTTCGCTTTGGTTTTTTCAGCCGTTTCAACAAATTTTTATTTAAACAAAAATTTAGCCAAAATCAGGTCCCATTGAACCTTGATCTAAATGAAAAACGTTTTCAGTCGGAGATTATCCCACTCTATTCAACACTAAAATTTTTCAAAGTTTTCCAAACCAAATCGACAACTTTAGGTTGTGAGTTCGTGGTTCGAGCCGCAACGACTTTAATTGGCGTTTTTCTAAATTTATCGCTGTAATCTTTTAGAACTCCTGATTTAATTTGTTCTTCACAATAAGATCTTGGGAGCCAAGCTATCCCTATACCACGTAGAACTAATTCTAACGCTGCGGGAACCAAAGCTGTTTCGCAAATTGTATTAAGTTGAACAGTGGATTGTAGATCAGAAAGAATTTCACTAAAAAATACCTCACCTAAAAATACATGACGCGGGAAGGCAATCAGAGGAAGTGAATTTTTCCTTTCAAATATGTCATTCAGCCTATTTTGAAAATCCGGAGTTCCAACTGGACATAAAACATCATGACCGAGAGTGATCTTTTCAAGTAACGACTGATCTTCAGCGATTGGAATTTTTGATGTTTCATAGATAGCAATGATCGCGACTTGCCGAGTCATGAGCTGGGTATAACAAATGTCACGATTGGCTGATTCTAGAGTGATAGAAATTTCGGGGCGCTCCGATTTCAATCTTTTTATAAATGAAGGCATGTAGCTAATTGAAATCGAATGCTGAGCGCCAATTGATATATTATGCCGCGTATCATCCCACGCTTGGATATCGGACTTAATTTGCTGAAGTTGGGAAATTACAGTCCGGATATCTTCAATTTTGCGCTTAATCGCTGTTTTAACCCGCACTGGTCGGTGTGACCGTTCGATAATATCGATGCCTAGCCAATCTTCTATTTTTTTAATCCGACGAGAGAAGGCTGGCTGCGTAATATTGCGACGTTCGGCCGCCTGAGAGATGTTCTCAGCCTCAACGAGTGCGATCAGGTCTTCGAGCCAATTAAGTTCCAAAACAGCCGTCCTATATTATGCGCGATCTGCATAATATAGGTCACAAACGGCATTTGAGTAAAATGTCAGAGGCAAATAACATTCCCTGAATTTATAAAATCAATTTTCTAATAATAGGAAATTGATCCTAATCACATAAGGGGAGGGTTGGATTTCGTGTCTCGTATTCCGGGTAATGATATTCAATCGATTCTGCTCGGTGGGCTAGCTATCCTTTTTGGTCTGACGATTTGGCAGCTAATCGGCAGTTTAGGTCTGGTTTCGCCTCAGCTCCTAGCCACTCCCAGTGATGTGTGGCTTGCTTTTGTTGACATAATTCACAACGGTTATCGTGAAACCACGCTGACCGAAAATATATTGGCAACTTTAGGTAGATCCCTGGCCGGTTTCATCGCTGCAACGATACTGGGTGTGCCCCTCGGATTGTGGATGGGTAGGAGCTTAGCCACTGAAGCGGCGGTTGATTACATAATTCAATTCTTTCGACCTCTACCCCCCTTATCCTATCTTGTACTCCTTATTCTATGGTTTGGAGCCGGTGATTTTTCAAAGGTTATGCTTCTCTTCTTGGGCGCATTCCCAACAATAACAACAGCAGCTATGGCAGGTGTTCGTCAGGTAGATTCAAGACGCATAAACGCTGCCTATTCTCTTGGAGCTAACGAGAGACAAGTATTTCTTTTTGTGATCTTACCCGGATCGCTTTCAATGATCTTTACGGGATTAAGAATCGCACTTGCAGCAGCATTTTCTTCAGTTGTTGCCGCTGAATTGATGGCGGCGAGCAACGGACTTGGTTGGATGGTTTTCTCTGCAAGTCGGTTTCTACGAAATGACGTGATTTTATTGGGCATTATCCTATTGGGCATATTTGGAATGGCTCTGAGCCGCTCCCTTGTCATCATTGATCACCATTTCATTCATTGGCGGGGAAAAGATTAATGCGCCCGTCAATTGCAAGATATATAAGTATAAGTCTGCTAATTTTGGGCTGGCTATGGCTAACCTTAGGCGGATATGTAAGCGATTTGTTTCTTCCACCTCCCAACCAGCTCTATGACGCCCTAATAGAATTGCTGAACGAGGGTTATAAAAGTCGGACATTGTGGGAGCACATTGCAAGTAGCTTATTTAGAGTTCTCGCTGGATTTGGCTCTGGCGCCATTTTAGGGACTGCTATCGGACTCTATATGGGTTATTTCAGAAATATAAATTCAATCTTTGCGCCCTTCATAGAATTTTTACGACCGCTTCCTCAGCTTGCCTACTTAGTATTGCTGATTATTTGGCTGGGAATTGGTGAGAGTTCGAAAGTTACGCTATTATTTCTAGCGGCGTTACCTGTATCAGCTGTAGCCGCTCGAGACGGCGTGAGAAATGTATCGGCTATACGCATTCGTGTAGCTGAATCGCTTGGTGCCAGTAGAGCACAAATTTTCATGCGACTGATCTTTCCATCAGCGCTCGCAGAAATTTTTACAGGCGCTCGCCTTGCTGTTGGCATTGTATATGGCACCCTAATAGCCAGTGAAATAATTGCCGGCACTAATGGAATTGGATGGATGATTTTCGATTCTGGTCGTTTTTTGAGATCAGACTTTGTTTTTGTAGGAATCTTCATTGTTGGATTTATGGGGATCGCGCTCGACCGTATACTGCTCGTGGTCGAAAAACGTGTGGTTCATTGGGCAGGAAAATAATCATTTGGAGGGGACTATGACCAAACTCTTAGATACGAAGACAAATCGCCGGCGACTCCTTCAGGGCGCTGGGATTGGTGTCATGGCCTTGGCTGCTCCGTCTATCGTAAGAGCCGCTGGTGGACCACTAAATTGCGCATTCTTTCTTCAAACGCATCCTTTTATGATTGCAAAAAGTAGTGGTTGGGTCGAAGAAGCAGCTGGAACAAAAATTAATTGGATTGAAGTAGGCAGTGGCGCTGAAATTAATACGGGTATGGCTGCAGGGAGTATGGATATCGGATTTGGTATTGGTTCATCACCAATAGCATCCGGTATTAGCCAAGGCATTGGATATGAAGTTGTAGCAATGACGGACAATATTGGTCCAGCAGAGGAAATGACGGTTCGTTCCTCAAAAAATATTAAATCGCCGGCTGACTTTAAGGGTAAGAATGTTGGTGTGCCATTTGGTTCAACATCACATTTTCGTCTACTTGGATTCTTAAAAACAAATAATCTCACTCAGAAAGACGTAAATGTTATTGACCTCCGTGGCGATGCAATGACCGCTGCATGGACTCGAGGTGATATTGATGCGGCCTATATTTGGAGTCCTCAAAAAACTCGGATGCTTGAAAACGGTGGTGAGGTTTATAAAACCTACGATAAGCTTGAAGCTTCAGGTTACGTAATTGCTGACTTGATCGTGGCGAGAACAGCTTATTCAAGTGCAAATGCAGATGCGATGAGTAAGATTTTAGCTGCCTACGGTAAGGCGCTTGATATGTATGCCAAGCAGCCTAATGACGCAGCTGATATTGTTGCAAAGCAAGTTGGCGTAAAACCTGAAGTAGCTAAATCTGATATGGCTGAATATGATTTTGTAAGTCTAAAAAATCAATTATCGGCTGATTGGCTTGGCGGACCTGGAAAAGCAGGAAAATTTGCAGGCGCTCTGAAAAGTGCGGCTGACTTCCTCGTTGAGCAAAAAAGTATTCGCTCGGCACCCGATTTAGCCGCCTTCAACAAAGCAATCAATACAAGCTATCTTGCGAAAGCAGCGGGATGAGCCTCGTTAACTTCGATAATGTGACTGTTAATTATGGGAAGGGCGCCAGCACTGTGTTGGCGCTCGACCATGTTTCTTTGAAATTCGATCGTGGTGACTTTATTTGTATCGTTGGGCCATCAGGATGTGGGAAGACCACATTAATGCAAACCCTGGCCGGGTTCCTCCATCCCTCTTCCGGCCAGGTTTTAGTTGATGGTCAAACGATTAAAGGGCCGGGACCTGATCGTGGCGTGGTATTCCAGCAAGCCGCTTTGTTTCCATGGATGACTGTTGCTGCGAATGCAGGCTTCGGCCCGAAAGTTTTGGGCGTCAATGAACGTGAGCGAAATGAAAGAGTTGAGCATTGGCTTCGGCTTGTAGGGCTTTGGGAGTTTAAAGATCGATATCCGTACGAGCTTTCAGGCGGAATGCAGCAGCGCCTCGCGATCGTTCGCGCTTTATGTAATGAACCGAAACTTCTTTTGATGGACGAGCCTTTCGGAGCACTTGACGCCCTCACACGCGAGAAAATGCAAGAAGAGCTCCATTCCGTATGGAAGCGTAACGGAATGACAATTCTCTTTATTACCCATAGCGTCGAAGAGGCCGTTTATCTCGGTACCGATGTGGTTGTTATGTCTCCAAGACCTGGTCGTATCGTAGAAAAAATTAAATGCCCCTTTGCCACGAAAGACGGTGAACGTGACATCCGTTCAATCAAATCTAGTCAGGAATTTGTAAAAATGCGTGAACAGATTTTGTCACTCATTTGGGGCATGCCTCATAATAACTAATTCTCAAAGGATCGACGTCATGAATATTTCGAAATTTCCACGTGTCCGCTTTGCTCACTTACCAACACCACTAGAGTATATGCCAAATTTAAGTCGTCTGCTTAATGGGCCGGAAATTTGGATTAAGCGTGATGACTGTACCGGAATGTCTACGGGCGGTAACAAAAGCAGAAAACTTGAGTTCCTGATGGCTGAGGCGCGTGAACAAGGCGCTGACCTTGTTATCACTCAAGGAGCAACGCAATCGAATCACGCGAGACAAACAGCCGCTTTTGCTGCCAGAATGGGTATGGATTGTCATATCATATTAGAGGACAGAACGAACAAGACTGACCATGACTATGTCGATAACGGGAATGTATTTCTCGATTATCTTCATGGCGCAACAGTTGAACATGTCCCCTCAAACCCTGATATGAATGGCGAATTGGCAAAGGTTGGCGAAAAGTTCAAAACTCAAGGCCGTAAGCCCTATTTGATCCCGGGCGGCGGCTCTAATGCAACCGGCGCCTTAGGATATGTTAACTGCGCTATTGAACTTGTTGCGCAAGCAAATGATATGGGCCTTCGTATAGATCACTTGGTTCATGCAACAGGTAGCGCGGGTACCCAAGCCGGGTTGGTAGCAGGCTTATGTGGTATACGCTCAGGTGTGCCCCTTCTTGGAATTGGAGTGAGGGCGCCAAAGGAAAAGCAGGAAGACAACGTCTATAAATTAGCTGTAGCAACTTGCGAGAAACTTGGGATACCAGGAGCTGTAAATAGGGCCGATGTCGTTGCAAATTGTGATTATATTGGGGAGGGTTATGGTTTCCCGGCACAAGATACCGTTGAAGCTATCAAGCTATTAGCTAAACAAGAAGGAATTCTTCTTGATCCTGTTTATTCCGGAAAAGGGATGGCCGGCTTAATTGATTTAATAAAGAAGGGTTATTTTAAAAAAGGTGAAAATGTAGTGTTTCTGCATACAGGCGGATCAGTCGGTCTATTTGCGTATCTTGATGATTTCGGATTCCCCCAAATTGGCAAAGATAAGATAATGACTAAAATTGCGGCTGAATAATGGGCTGTAAATGAAAACAGTATTCGCAAAGAGCTTCACACAGCAAGAATCGATTCCCGCTGATGCTATCGCGCGGGCAGTCGATGTCTTAAATAGTGGCCGAATTCATAGATATAATGTTTTGAAAGATGAGGTCTCCGAGGTCTCATTATTGGAACAAGAATTCGCGACATATATTGGCTCAAAATATTGTTTGGCAGTATCTTCGGGCGGATATGCATTAACCACTGCCCTTAGAGCTTTAAAATTAAAGCCTGAAGAGCCCGTATTAACAAATGCCTTCACGCTAGCGCCTGTACCAGGTGCTATCGCCGGTGCAACGGGAAAGCCCATATTTATTGGCGTGACCAGTAATTTGCGAATCGATATCAACGATCTTGAAAAAAAAGCAGAAAAAACAAAATCAAGAATTTTGGTATTGTCTCATATGAGGGGTCACATCGCTGATATGGACTCTATTATGGACGTTTGCCATCGCCACGGTATCAAAGTTATTGAAGATTGCGCCCATACGCTTGGCGCTGAGTGGAAGGGTGTAAAATCAGGAAGACATGGTTTGATAGGATGTTATTCCACCCAAACTTATAAGCATATGAATTCTGGTGAAGGCGGTTTTCTTGTTTCGGATGATGCTGAAATTATGGCGAGAGCCACAGTATTATCAGGCTCGTATATGCTCTACGGTCATCATTTAGCCCGTCCATCAAATGAAATTTTTGATGAAATAAAACTTGAAACACCTAATTGCTCGGGTCGAATGGATAACCTTCGCGCAGCAATTTTACGACCACAGTTAAAAATACTTGATGAAAATTGCCGTAGATGGACCGAGCGGTATAATGTTGTAGCGGCCGAAATAGCAAAGGAACCGTCAATCAGACTGCCAAAAAGACCAAATGAAGAAAAATTTGTTGGAAGTTCAATACAATTCAATCTACCCGATTGGTCGAATGAAGTGATTAAAAAATTTATCGCTGAAGCTGCCGGTCGAGGGGTTGAGCTAAAATGGTTCGGCGCTCCCCAACCCGTGGGCTTCACGTCAACTTACAGAAGTTGGACCTATGCAGAGCCACAAGAATTAGCCGATACAGACGAAGTCTTGCGTACGCTGTGCGACATGCGCCTGCCTCTGACCTTCACGCTCGACGATTGTAAGATAATTGGTGAGATTATCAGGGATTGCGCGCATTTGGTCAGTGAAGGCCTTCGCAATCAATGACTATAAAAGAGAAAAAAATAGGCATATTGGGCGGTATGGGTCCAGAGGCAACCGTGGAGCTAATGCGTCGGATAATTGCCGCAACGCCGGCTCACGACGACGTTGATCACATACAAATGATCGTCGATAATAATCCAAAGGTCCCGTCGAGAATAAAGGCTTTAATTGATAAGACTGGGGAGAGTCCGTCGGCAGAACTTGTGGCAATGGGTCGCCGCTTAGAAATAGCAGGGGCTGACGGATTAGCAATTGCATGCAATACAGCACATTTTTATGCTGATGACATTAAGCAGTCTGTAAAAATACCACTGATTAATATGATTGAGTCAACTGCTTCGACGGTTGTAAATCGTGTGAAGGCTTCATCATCTATTGGATTACTCGCATCGACAGCAGTAGTCGATCTCGAGCTTTATTCTCAAGCTCTATCGCGGTCTAATTTGAAAACGATTATCCCTAAAGAACAATCAGAGCTTTTAGAAATAATAAAGGCTGTAAAAAGGGGCGATACATCAGAGCAGATAAGGCTTAATTTCTACTCTATAGCCGAAAATTTATTGCATAACGGGGCATCTTTTCTGATTATAGCTTGTACAGAATTGTCTATCATATCCGATAAGATAATGGATAGGATGCCTGTTATCGATGCCCTCGACGTTCTCACCAATGAGATAATTAATTTCTGTAAGCCAGCGAACACCACGATATCACACTAAATGGTAGAATAATAAGAAGATTAAACGGAGAGCTGAATATGGCAATTTCTTATCTCAAGCGGGCGACTATGACCGCTGCTACATCGGAGATGGAAGTTCGAGAAACAGTTTCATCAATCTTGACGGAAATTGAAAAGGGCGGTGAGGCTGTAGCGCTAGAATATTGCCGAAGGCTTGATCAATGGTCAGGTGATATAATTGTTAGTGAGCAGCAAATTGTTGACGCTTCACGCCTAGTACCTGATCAATTGAAAAATGATATTCGATTTGCTCGGGATAATGTCAGACGTTTCGCAGAAGCGCAGCGCGCTTCAATTCAAGATGTTGAGATTGAGATTCTTCCCGGATTAATAGCAGGACATCGGAATATACCTGTTTCCACAGCCGGTTGTTACGTACCAGGTGGTCGTTATGCTCATATAGCATCAGCCATAATGAGTGTTACAACCGCCAAGGCAGCCGGTGTTGAGACAATCGTTGCGTGCTCTCCGCCTCGGCATGCAACCGGAATACATCCCGCACAGATATTTGCGTTAAAGGAATGTGGCGCAGATATCATTTTAAATATGGGGGGTGTTCAAGGCATAGCTGCAATGAGTTTCGGACTGTTTGGATGTCCACCTGCTGACATCTTATGCGGTCCCGGAAACCAGTTTGTTGCCGAAGCTAAACGCCTTCTTTACGGACGCGTTGCTATAGATATGTTTGCGGGCCCAACAGAGAATCTTATAATTGCGGACCATTCAGCTGACGCTGAAATAATAGCAACGGATCTAATGGGTCAGGCCGAGCATGGTTATAATTCGCCTGTTTGGCTCATATCTCTTGATAAAAATCTTGGTGAACGAGTAAGCAAAATTGTTCCAAAATTAATTGAGACGCTCCCTGAGCCTAACCGTTCAAGTGCCTTCGACGCTTGGCGGGATTATGGGGAAATCGTAATTGTAGATACTCGAGCTGAAGCTATTGAGCTCGCAGATAATTATGCAGCTGAACATCTTCAGGTTCAATGTTCGGATCTTGGCTGGTGGCATGATAATCTACAAAATTATGGATCACTATTCCTGGGAGCTCAAACAACTGTAGCTTTCGGTGATAAGGTTTCGGGACCTAATCATATATTGCCTACTAAGCGAGCAGCCCGTTACACCAGCGGTCTATCAGTTGGAAAATTTTTAAAAGCAGCAACATGGCAAAAAATGGAAGAAAGTGCCTTACGCACAATTGCGCCATCATGTGCACGCATTTCTAGATCTGAGGGGATGGAAGGGCATGCAAGGACAGCAGACGTTCGCCTTGCGAAATATTTTCCGACGGATAATTTTGATCTAGTTTCGCCTTTAGATTAAATGGTAACGCATTTAATCGGAACTATTCAATACTAGAACTGAGCAAGAGGCTTTGCGTAAAATTTTTGACGCAATTGATTCCATGAAAGATTGCGTAAATCCATGCGTATTTGAATTTATAATTATCAAATCGGCTTGATGTTCTCTCGCTTCAGCAATTATCTCATTCAATACATTTCCACTTCGAATAGCAATTGTCTTTTGTAAGTCGTTAAATAAATCAATTTCCGATAGAATTTTAATTAACTTTTGTTCGTCTTCGATTTTTGAATGGTCATTGATAGGCCATGTCGAATATTCCATAAAGGTAGCTGCTTGAGTCGATTGAACATATACAATATGTGCGACTGCATTCATTTTCTTTACAAAGGAAAAAGCATTTTGTAAAAAATTTTTTGAGGATTCAGAGTTGGTTATATCAATTGGGATGAGGATTGAAGAAAACATTTGATGTCCCCCTTTTGGGCGAGCAGTACTACCTTTGATAAATTTATAAGTCTTTTCAGATTTAATAAATGTATTTTATCATTGTACGATTTTTTTGGTTGATGAGTTTAATGAATTTGCCCTTACGATTCTAATAATAATATTGAATTTGCAATTGAATAAGCTCTTTCAGCCAAGCGAAAAATAAAGCTATTAAATGCTGAACGTGCGAATTGCGCTCCTTGCTTTATTCGTCGCGTATATTTTTTCTATCTGCGCTGTGGGTAGGGTCAAATATAGCTAGCGTTTCGCGCCATTTGGCAACGACTCAAGGCTTAAAAAGTTAGGATAAATTACCTAATTTTTTTAAAGAATTAGTTTGGAAGCGCCATTAGCAAGCGAAACAGTTGCGTTAAAAAGCTTGGATTATACAAGGAAAAAAATCCATAATAAATGAGGAGGACAGGACTCAATCTATACGCTTCGCCGAGTGAAACTGAAAAAATAACAAAATAAATTCAAGGGCTTACGGGAGGCAAATTTTATCCTCGTTCGCAATGAGGAGGCCAGCGGTTCGATTCC
>Ga0129336_10001142_pt1 | contig 15938 bp, 10 predicted proteins | sample CPB6_02_DNA_FD_96878 | JGI IMG/M metagenome (GOLD analysis project Ga0129336, IMG submission 96878) | Freshwater to marine salinity gradient microbial communities from Chesapeake Bay, USA - CPBay_Sum_0.6_0.2_DNA | ecosystem: Environmental > Aquatic > Marine > Coastal | place: USA: Chesapeake...
AGTGCTGAATTTACCCAAATTGATATAGTCATTTGAGTTGGAGTATTTATAGATGAATTGTTAGGTATGTTTATATAGTCATCTGTACCATCAAATCTAATTCCTTCACGAATCTTACCTCTAGTTGCACTAAATGACTTTGTCATATTAGTAAAAGTGCCTGTACCATTATTACCAGAAGAATCAAAACTTGTGCCAGTAGTACCTGAAGTCCAGTTATTCATTCTTGAATCCATACTCCAATAACCAACCAAACCACTAGAGATACCATACTGCGGAGAGAAAGCAAAACTAGTTTGTGTTATCAGTATTATGTTTAGAATTATAAATGCTATGTATTTCATATTAGTATGTTCCTTCCAAATCACATGCTAGATAATTTGTAGTTGAGGCTGTAGCAAATATCTTGAATCTATCTGTAAGTCCATTTACTGTGTTTGAACCAGGGTTAATCTGTCCATTCCAGTTACAGTAACTTATAGTTGTTGAACCAATAAGTCCTGTAGCAGGGGCGGTTATTTCAACCCACCACCATGCACCTAGAGATGATGTAGCGTTTATAGGGTTGATAGTCATGTTAGCTGTACCCACATCATAATGTATTGTTGTTGATGTTGCGTAAGTAGACAAGTCTAGTGTGATTAAAGTACTTGAAGCAGGTCTTGAGAATCCTCCAACTGTTGAACTTCCTCCACCAGAACCACAAGCACTACCAGTACCTGAAACTACTCCAGATGAGTTCGCCTGCAAACATTGTGTTGAACCTGTAATACCAGATAGTGTTAGAGCAGGGAAGATAGAAGCTGTAGATGATGTTGCAATAAAGTTTTGAGCTACGACCTGACCTGCAACAGACAATTTAGAGTATGGTGAAGTTGTGCCTATACCGAAGTTACCATTGGCAGATAATCTCATCATTTCACTAGTTCCACCTGCTGAGAATTTAATAACTCCTGTAGCGTTGTCTGACATTAGATGTAATCCTACTGCCGATGTTGAATATAGGTATGCTGTATTAGCAAGTAGAGATCCATAGGTTGTATAACCTGTACCAGTTATTCCGTAATTAGCTATAGAAGTTCCATTACTTGTTTGATAAACAGCTTGAGCTGAAGCTCCAGCACTGTTATTACTTATATATGGACTAAGTACAGCATTGGAATTATTAACAATGTGTAATGGATAAGTTGGATTTGTTATTCCTATACCAACATTTCCAGAGAAATAGTTTATATTTGTATTAGGGTCAAAGAATGTCTCTGCTGAAGTTGTTGCATTTGAACCTATTGTAACTATATCTGTTGCGTTATTAGGATAATTTATCAGACGTCCTGATACAGAAGATGTAGTTGTTGACCATGTACCTCCTCCAGAACCACCCCCACCTGCTCCACAGGCACTTCCAGTTCCAGAGACTACTCCAGATGAATCTGCTTGTAGACACTGTGTAGAACCAGTGATACCAGACAATGTTAAAGCGGGGAATATAGAAGCAGTTGAAGAGGTAGCAACGAAGTATTGTCCCACAACTTGACCAGCGACTGATAATTTTGCATAAGGTGAACTTGTCCCTATTCCAAAGTTTCCATTTGTATAAGCAATATTACTATCAACTATCAAATCTCTTTTATCAAGTGCGTATGTACTTGTGGCATAGAAGTTGTCAGAAATGATAAAGTCATCGTTAGTTCTTGAGAAAACAGGAGTCGTTGCTGTAAACCAGTTACCTTTCATATAGTTTGTACCACCATTTATCAAGAAGAAGTCTGTCTCACCTCCTTTGAAAGTGTTACCTTGTATATTAAATCCTGTTACATTGTTCAAATACCAATCACCATAGAAAGACTGGTTACCGATAATTGACATACCGTTTTCAGAATCAGTTGCGTACAATCCATATACAGTATTGTGGTTAATTAAGTTACCGACGATAGTTCCATGTGAGTTGTTTTGTATTCCAGCAATATAGATACCATATCCATTAGTTTCAATAATACTGTTGTTCAAAATAACATTACCTGAAGCTATACGAACTCCTATTCTGTTAAATGTAGCGTCTATTGCAGAAATTCTCACATACTCACCGCCATTTGTATCAGTAGATGTTGTCATTAAATATCCTGTATCAATACCAACATAGTTCATGTATACGTTCGTATTAGTAATTGTAGGAGGTGCTATTCTTTGAGTTGATGAGTTACCATTTAAAGCTATACCAATATTGTTGAATCCAAAAACTGCAACGTTATCAATTATAGAGTTATAAGAGAACTCTGATAGATGTATACCACTTCTATTACCAGCCGCCCCAACTGCTGAATAGTTTTGTGAGTTACCTCCATCTAATCCAAGATTAGTCAAAAATACCCCGTTTGTATTAGCTTCTAGCATGAATCCTGTAGAACCTGTTTTAAATCTCAGGGTTGAAGAAGCTCCATCTCCATATAGTTTTTGATTATTGTTTAGTGTTAGGTTTGAAACAATATAAGTACCATTAGGTACATATACATTTCTATTAGAATCCAAAGCTGCTTGTATTGCTGTTGTATCATCTGTAACACCATCTCCTTTAGCTCCAAAAGCCCTAACGTCTGCTATAGGAGTTTTTGTTAGAAATGGGCCATTGACTGTACTTGTTGCTGTTGTAGATGTAGCGTGGAAGTTACCTGCAACTATTGTACTTGTGGCTATAAGAGTGTTTGTATCACTCCATGCTGTCATCATACCAGCGAGTCCTGTACCAGTAGTCAAAGTTCCATCTACATCAGGGAAGGTATAATTTCTTGTAGCAGTTATGTTATTAAAGTTTAGATAACCAGCATTACCTCCTGATAGTGGTGTAAAGGAAAGTTCGCCTGTACCTAAGGCAGATAATGTTCCAGCCGCAGTAACCCCTTCATCTGAATAGAAGTTTATATTAGCAGAATTATATACATCAAAATTATTACCAGTAATAGTGTTATTTACATATATACTATTAGCAAAAGTTGAAACTGCTGTAGTTGAAGTTGCGTGGAAATATTCTGCAACTACAGGGCCTACGACTGATAATTTAGCATAAGGACTTGTTGTACCAACCCCTACGTTACCTCTACATGTAGCAGATGAGTTACATCCTAGAACCACATTACCTATTTTTGTAGTTGAAGCAGAGTTACCTGGTAATACATAGAAAGAACCTCCTGTTCCAGCAGTTGTAGCACCTGTACCTCCAGTTCCTCCAGTAAATGTATAATCACCAGCATTACCTCCAGTGGCAGCGGTTGAAGCTCCTCCTGCACCTGTACCCATAAGCACAGATGTTCCTGTTCCTCCATTGCCTGTAGTTCCAGCCCCTCCAACACCTCCAGCTATATGGATGTTAATATTCCCAGCGTTACCTCCAGTAACTCCAGCTCCTCCAGTACCAGCTCTAAATGTAACTGAACCTCCAGATCCTCCTGTACCAGAAGTTGAAGCACCACCCGCTCCAGACAAGAAAGTTACTAAACCTCCAGTTCCTCCAGTACCAGTGGATGATGTTCCACCCGCAGCAGTAGCAGCGGCATATGAACCACCGTTACCTCCATTACCTGATGTAGAGTTTCCACCTGCACCTGAAACTATACTAGCCGCACCTCCATTACCTCCATTACCTTCTATTCCTGCTCCAGCATTACCTCCAGTAAATATAACAGGCCCTCCGCTACCTCCTGTATTTGTAGTGCCACCAGTGGGCGCTCCTCCAGTTCCTCCTCTAAAAAATAGAGTTCCTCCAGTACCTCCAGTTCTAGTTGTTCCAGATGTAGCTGTTCCTCCATTACCTCCATTTACTGTAAATTGACCTCCAGCTCCTCCAAAGGCAGTAGAAGCAGAAGCTGTAGAGTCTCCACCTGCACCTGTAATTAATGTTATAGCAGAACCAGTACCTCCTGAACCTGCTGTAGCAGTTGTATCTCCCCCAGCACCTCCCTGCATAAACATTACAGTCTGAGCTGTTGTACCAGGATGTGAACCTGAAGTAGCAGCTTTATCTGTACTAACAGAAAACTTAGCCACAGGGGATGTTGTACTTATACCTACATCACCAGAAGCGTTTATTATAAAAGGAGTTGAATCAGAAGAAGCATCTTCTATAACCACAGTATTAGTTGAAAGTGGGTTTGTTACTACAAGACGTGAGTTTGGTGAAGTAGAACCTACACCTAAAGCTCCTGTAGATGTAAATCTAGCCGCTTCACTATTGAATCCTCCTGTTAAGAATTGAATATATCCTGCTGTAGAAGATGTAGCCGCAGTAATGTTTACAGGACCATCACTGTTGTACATGTAGAACATATTAGGAACGTTCTGTAGTCCATAAAAAGGAACGTTATATGTTGATGAGTTAAGTCCTATATCTGCAAAATAACTATATTCTCCATTGCCGTCTAAGTCATTTGTTAGGTCGTTATTCAACGTAATATCAACAGAAGCACTAGTACCATTATTAGGATTGGTTACATTTAACGAAGCGTAATCATCTATATCTTTAGTAAAATCGGCGATATAGTTATCTGGAGAATAATTACCAGTAAAATTAGAATATAACCCATCATATAGATATGGCCCTACATAACTATATCCATTAACACCGAATGGCCCTGCTATTGTACTTGTAGCTGTGGTAGATGTAGCATGAAGATGACTACCAACTAATGTGCTAGTAGCTCTCAATGTATTACTATCTACCCAAGAAGCCATCATACCCGCAAAACCAGTGCCGTCTATTGTACCACCACCACCTGATCCGCAAGCAGAGCCTGTAGATGTAATTAGGTTACTAGTCAAAGTTAGACAACCATCTGAACCTGATATAAATATATTTCTCCAAGTTTTTGTACTTGTACCTAGATCGTAAGCGTTGTTTGATATAGGAAGTATCGTAGCTTCTTGTCTAAAATAAGGAGCTGCATTTACTATAGTTATTCCTAGTGTAAAAATTACTATTGTTATTATTGTTTTTTTCATATTATGCAAAGTATTCAATTATAAGTGTTGCTCCTTCACTAGGGGCGGGAATATTAGCTGATAATGTTAATGTCCTATTTGTTACAGTAAAGTCAACACTTGGATCAAGAATTATAGGAAAATCTGTACCCCAAACTTTTATTGTATCTGTCTTTAATGGTGCTCTTGATAGATAGAATGTTTTTGTTACACCATCTGTTTGTGTAGTAAATCTATCCACATAAGGTTGAAAGACTCTACGACTTCCGCCAGTAGAGGCTTTACTAGATTTTACTTTTGATATTTCATCTTTGATATCTTTTAGTGCATCTTCTATAAGATTATTTATTTCCTCTTTTGCTGTAACTAAATCATTTTTAATATTAGTAATTTCTCCAGTAATTTGTGTTAAAGAATTATTTATATTTTCATGGTGTTGTGCCATCTCCATCTCCATTTCATTATGTCTTTTTTCCATTGCATCAATACCAAGTTCAGATATTTTATCTTTTACTTCTTCTCTGAAATTCTGAATATCATTTCGTGTTGTATCTAAGATAGCGTTCATCTTCTTTAAATGAGACTTTGAACCTGCATCTACCTCTGATTTTAAATTATCTATTTCGCTATATACATCTTTAATTTGACTTTCTGTTTTTTGTTCAAATTTATCTCTAGCTTTCCATATTTCTTCCAATGCTTTTTTAATAGCATTCATCATGGATGTAACTTCTTTAGCTTTAGCGTATACTTTGTTAGTATTGAAAGCTGCCTTTATTATACCGAGAGTTTGTTGAATTTGTTTTATTTCTGTATCCATTATATTTATATTATAACATGCTAATTTAATCTAGGTAACTTTGGTAATGTTGGTAATTTATTATTTATTTTAGGTAATTTCGGTAAGTTAGTTTTCTTCTTTTCTTTTTTTGGTGTAGTTATTATGCCACCTTTTAATAACTTACCAATTTGAACACCACCTGGAATTAAGGTCTTTCCAGAGTATGTAATATCTTTAATCTTTGATTCAAGTGACTTCTCATTACCATATTGGTCTGGCATGTTTGTAACTGCCTTGAATATAGATATTGGTAATGCTAAAGAAGGTGGTTTACCGAATCTTGAGAAGTAATTTAGTGGATTAAAATCTTTACTATCAATACCAAGTACCTCTCCAACAGTGTACACAATAGCAGTAGCCGCAATAATGTATCGAATAATACCAGCCCACTCTTTATTCTTAGCCATTTCTGTTAAGAATTCTATTTGTTTTTGAGAGAAATTACCAAACTGTAGTAATGTTTTTGCTATATCTCCTTGCATAGCAACTGGAGTATCTATAGAGCCGAAAGTAAATTGAGTATCTCTAACTAATTTCTTTGCATATTCCATAGCTTGTTCTTCAGACATACCTTCTCTTATTGCTTTAGCTTTAGCACCGAAGTATGCAGATCCTCTGTTTATTATTTCTGCCAATTCAAACATAGCAAACAATCCTTTATCCATCTTTTGTATCGTTTGTCTTGTGGCTGATAGGGTTCTATCCTGAATAAAACTATTCTTTAATATTCCTGACTCTTCAAGTTCTTTAGCCATTCCAGGTTTCATCAAATTTATGTAACCATTTAATGTATCTCTAGTTCCTAGTTTTGCAAAAGTGTTTACACCTTGAGTTAAGTTCTTAAGAGCTGATGATAGATTTAATCCTAGAGCACCACGATATACCATCTTTCTTAAAGTACCAGAAATAATATTCACAGGACGTTGTCCAAATCTATATCCGACAATTTGTTTAATATTATTATCTATTAGGTTATCCCATTCTGTAGGTCGTAAGTTTATTCTATCTCCTAATCTTTTTACATACTCAAATTGACTATCTTCAAGTCTTTTTGAAGCACGCTTCATTTGTTCAAGAGCAGGATCCATATTTGATTTTCTTACAGCACGTTTAACATAGGCATCAAGTGCTTGCCATGTATCTTCTATATATCCTTTTTTACCAAGTCTTTTTTCCAAGAAAGGATCGTAAACACTGCCAGGAACTTTCTCTTTTATAATCTTAGCTATTTCCTCATCAAATTCTTTCGGTACTTCATCAATATTAAATATGTGAGTAATGTAGTGTGAGATTCTATTATCTTCTGGTAAACCCAGTCTATCTGCCCACTCTGATAGGTATTGCTTAACTTCGTTAGCAACTTTCATTTCAGTATCATTGAGTTTAATGTCCTGTCCATCAAGATATCTAAAAATATTTACATTACTCTCTTTAGGAACAGACTTACTCCATTCAGTTATGGTATCTAGGTGTAAAGGTAATTCTTTAACATAATTATCGTAACCCTTCCTTAATTCTTTAGCTACATCTCCTAATCCTATTTTCTGTAGTACACGATCTGGAGTTCTGAAGTAATCCAATATCCCCACTTTTTCTTTTACTGGAGTACTCTTATCTGTTATAATTGTCTCTAATGAAGGAATCTTTCCACGATATGGTTCATCTACTTTATTCAACACTTGCTGTGCTGTGTCTTCTAGTGATTGGGCCTCTTCTCTTGGTACTCGAGATGGCTGAGTTAATTCTTGTTCGCCAGAAACGCGAAGATCTCTAATCTCTTGTTTTAATTGTTCTATTTCTGCTTTCTTTTGTTGTAAATCTTTATAAGCCTCTCTAGCTTGTTCGGAATCTTCAAAACCCTTTTCAGTTGCGATATCATCACCACGTTTACCAAAAGTACCACCTTCACCAGTTACCTCTTGTAATTCACCTTTGAATTCTCCACGTCTTGATACGTACTTACCTAGTCCTTGAGCAGGATGATTATCTATTATGTCTTTCTTTATTTCTAATTCTATCTTCTTTTGTTGTAATAGTGGACTACCTTCTTTCTTCATTATAGCTTTTACTGCACTATCCTCATCTCTAGCAACTTGCCATTTATTACCTTTTTTATAAGAGTAAACATCTCTGTTACCTACTCTATTTATTTTTATTTTACCTTCAGCGATTAGACGATCCACTGGAGATATTTGTTTAAACCTCGTAACATCAAGCACTCTTCCTTGTGGTCTAACATAACTTCTATCTTTAGTTACTATCTTTTTGAAGAGAGGTTGTAATTTAGCATCAATACCAGATAACTTTCTTATCCAACTTTTTATCTTTTCCAAAATTCTTTGGAAGAAAGGTATTAGTTTCTTAGGAGCTCTTTGCGTATATAGCCAATCAGCAAAATAATCTGCAATATATTCTTCAGCAATTACATCTTCACCTTCGTAATATTTCTTTAGATATTCTCTAGCTGGTTTAGTTATCTTACTTTCTTTAACAGCTTTTAGTAGAGCTTTCTTTTCTTCAGGTGAGGTGAACTTATATAGATAAGCGTGCATCGCCTCATGATAAAGTGTCTTATTACTTACTTTACCACCAGACTGTACCACTTCTATTAACGGATTCCTCATTGCTCTAGTAGTAGAAAATCTACCCAGTGAGTTTACATTGTCTTTAATATTATCTACAGGAAGTAGAAAGTCTATTTCATTTTCGTCAAATAAAGTTGCAAATTCTTTCTGTACTTCTTCTACACTGACAGTTTTTTCAAAAGGAAGTTCTGATGGGATTTTTTTAAGTTTATCTCCACCTATTTTGGGAAGAGGCATTATATTCTTTGGTATTTCCTCTCCTTTTTGAATAACAGCATCAGCAAAATCTGCAATTTTTCTATCAGACATGTTAAATGAATCTACCCCAAAATTCTCTAATGCTGTTCTGATATCTTTTTTAAACATATTTGCATCTTTTTCTGAATTAGGTAATTCTCCAAAGTCATTATATTTTGCAAACGCTTTTAAATCTTGAAGTAAACCATATGGTGGTTCTTTTTTTATAAAATTTTCAGCCAAATTTTGTATTTCTGCCTTATATGGAGAAATTCTAGTTTCTACAGGAATATAAGTAGATAATTCTTTTGTCGAATTTTGAAAATCAGAAAGTTTCTGATAGAACTCTTTAGCTTGTTTCTCACTTTTTATATCAGCAACTTCTTTAGCGAACATCTCTATACCCTCATCACTAACACCTATTCTCTTTAATAGAATAGAAGCTTCTTCCGCCGTCTTTGTTTTAACAAGAGCTTTTAGTCCAACCTTTGATATACTACCAACTCCGACAAGATCCAAAGCACCAAAAACTTTATCTAGTGTTTCAAAGAAAGCAACGGATCTTATTGCCCCTTTTTCTTCTTTTGTTAAATTAAGTTTATCTAAAGCTTTCTTTCTCTCTTGCTCACTATTCATATCAATCAAAGGATCATTGACTTTTGCTTTTACATATTTAGTTGCTATATCTGTAGCTCTTTTGTCAGAAACTCCTGCTTCAATCAACTTATCATATCTTTCTGTAACTCTCTCAAAATCAGTTTTACCAAGACCAAAAGGACGAAATAATCCAACTAATCCAGTATCAATTTTTGTTGTTCCTGTAATATCTGGTTCTTGACCCTTACCAACAAAACCTTCTTTTAATTGAGTTACTATTGTTCTAACTATAGGGGGAATATCAGAATCAATAAATCTCTCAAAAAGATTTTTCTTTCCAGCTCTTAATTCTTCTCCTCTACTTTGAATTTCTTTTAAACTTGAAGGCGGTTGAGGTGGAGTCTCACCATTAAATATTCTTTGCTCAGGTTTTACTTTATCAACTTTAGGCACAAAAGATGGAGTACTCATTGCCACTGTATTCCGTATTGGTGTTCTAAAAACATCAAAACCGCTAGCCTCTTGTGGTGATGTATTTATATTGAAAGGTTTTAATACGGGAGGAGTTGTTCTATCTTCTACTGGAGTGTAACCTGTCTTCTCTGTTGCACCTTCTTTTCTTTGTGCTACTGGAGTATACATATTATTCTTGTATTAATTTCAAAATTTCCTTATCTGAATATCCTACTGCTTTGTATTTATTTATTGTATCCATTATTGTATCCAACTGTTTCTTATTCGTATCTCCATATTCAAATCCTAGAATTGAAGACCTACTTTCATTATCTGGAATACCATAAAGTGAAGAAACTGATTCTCTTGTTAATTTTGTACCATCACTACTAGAATACACATTTTGTAGGGCTTCCTTTTGTTTAGGATTTGTTATCCCTTCTAGTACTTTATCAAGTCCGTATTCTTTTACATCTTTTTCAATATTTGAAATATCTACTTGACTTAATCCAGAGCCCAATAATTTAACTTTTTTATCTGTTGACAATGATATATTATCTTTCTTTTTACTATATACACCTGCCGCTTGCACAGCTGATGCTTTATCACTTGCAGTATTTATTCTATTGATTTCAAACTGACTAGCACCATTCTGTAGTGCCTTCGTCATGATTTCCGCCTTAAAGTTTTCAAGATCTGTTTGTTCTTTGTATTGCCTATCATTCTCTTTAACGACAGCATCATAAGCTCTCTTATCAGCAGTTTCTACAGCTCCAGCAATAGCTTGGAATCTTGATTTATTGTATTCATACTGTCTGTTAATTTCATCAGTTTTTACAGCAGTTAATTCCTTCAAATAATCTTGTGCTAAATCCAATCGTCCTTGCAAACTAGCTATAGTAGCCTGAATAGGTAATGCACGAATAGCAGCTCCGTAATTTACAGCATTCTCTTGTTGACCATATACTGCTTCAGTAACCCCTTCTTTAGCACCTGTTTGTCTTAATTGAAGTAAATCTTGCTGTTGTTTAGCCATGATAGCGTTAAGTTCAGCGGTAGGAGCTTGTAATGCTTCTTGTATCTGTTTCCTTTGATTCATCGCTTCCTTAACTTGTTTATCTTCGTATATACTTGGTTTTTCTTGAAAATATTTATCGTAAAAGTCTGCTTGTTCTTGTGCGGCGATTTCTTGTGGAGTTCTTTTATCTTCTACAGGCTCTAGTTGTCCTTTATCATTGTATTTATAGTAACCTGCTAAAGCTCCAGCCATTTTAGTATTATCAATTCGTGGCGCTACACTTGTACTAACAGATGGTGATACACCAGTTGATACTCCACCAGTTTGAACACCACCTAATGAAGAAGAGGTTAATGACTGATTTTGAATTGAACTTGTAAGTTGTGGAGATAATGTACTTGTTGTTGTAGGAGATGTATATGCTTTATTAGCACTTATTGTTACGGGTAATTGAGGGCCATAGGAGACATTACCGATAGTTGCAATGGGACTAAAATTTACATTATTAGAACCTTTATCTGAACTAGGGTTTGGAGTCCAGGAGCCAGTTGCTCCACCAGAAGCTGTACCACCACTTTTAACTATATTTATTGCTCTATTTGTTTGTTGTTGATTTAATCCCTGACCAACTACGGCATTGTATACACCCGCTGTATTACTATTTCCAGCTGAAGCTATTGCTCCTTTGACAGCACTCGCAACCACACCTGCACCTTTTTTTACATTCGTTACTACATTTTTTACTGCTGATTTTATTTTTTTTAGTATTGCCATTTTATTATTTATAATTATATCATGCTATTACGATTGTGTCCCAACCAGTGTGAAAACTGCTGGTGATGAAACTGTCCCCGCTGTTGTGCAAATATATAGTTTCCCACTGACTGCAATAATGTCTCCTATTTCCGCAACAGAAGGAGCACTGGAATAAACAGGAACACGAAGGCGTGTTTGAAAAATACAGTCTTTATTAAAAGTCTGATTACCACTGAAATTATTTTTATAAAAAGCACCAGAAAGATCGTCCAAATCGTTTCGTAATTTAGTTAGTGTTGCATTTAATTCTTCTTGTTGTGTATTCTGTGGAGGCATATATTTTTAACTCATTATTGTTAATGGTAACGCAGTCATTTTATAACCAGTAATTTCAGCACCACCTGTTGATGATATCTGTATTGTTAATTCCTTAAATGTAGGAAAGTTAGCACCTGTTGATTCTATATTTATAAAGTCTCTTGATATTCCACCAGTTGTAGTAAAAGTACCAATAGTAGTAAAAGATGTTTCTGCATCCATTTTATATTTAACTGTAACTGTAGATGAGGCTGGTAGTGGAGCTGTATAAATAGTGAATTTCTCTAGTTTTTTGTACAGACACGGATCACCAAAATTAAATATCTGTGATTCATATTGAGACGTAAAAGTATAGACTGCTGAATCATTTGTCTTATCAATACTTCCATCATTAGAATGAGCTATGAAGAAAAAGTTAGCTGCAGTTCCAAAGCCTTGTATTCCAGAGGAACTTACATTTTCATCTATGATATCTAGTGTTAGTGTAAAAGGATATTGACTATTTTTTCTACCAAATGACCAGATCCCTTCATTGTATGTAGTACCAGAAGTATTAGTCATAATCTTAGCTGCCCAGAATAGACGATTGTTCTTAACTTCTTTTGACAAAGGTATTATTTTCCCAGTCAAAGCTTGTGTATAAATTTCTTTTAACACCTGTGCTGATCCGCCAGAATATGCTTGTACTATCATTGAACCCTTACCAGCTCCAGTAGTGTTATTTAAATATCTATCTGTAACACCAATAAGTAGACCTTCTACATATTCAAGAATACGAAGTTCACCTTCTCCCCAGTCAATAGTTTCTGAAAACAAATCAGAAGAAAGATTCCAGATAAATACTTTTGACTTACCATTGTAAGTTGATTTAGGAGCGGCTGCTATTGCCATAAATGAACCATAGTTTGTAAGTGAGGTAATCTTATATGTATCAGGCACAGTTTTTGCACTATCTGTAATAGTTCCTGCTGGGGCTATACGAACAATTACATTATTGTATGCCATATAAGCATTACCATCGGCTGCAATTATTCCGTTTGCTACAGAGGTTATTGTCGCCCCAACTGTTGAAGCACTATTTGTTATAGAAGGTGTACCAGAAAGTAACCCCCATTTAAATATTTGATTAGTACCTTGAAAACCCCATGCGTAGTCCTTATACTCAAAGAAACATCCATTCCATACAGCACCATTACCTTCAGAAGAAGAAGGAGTAGTCCATAATCCAGTTGTCGCATCTGCTTTCTGAACTATCTTTGTTAAACCTGCACCTGTTTGACCTAATCCGTATAACTTAGCTGATTCTGAAGCATAGATAAAATCACGAACAAAGTATTGCTTTAAGTCTGTTGTACTTACAGAAGTTTCTGTATCAGTTTCTAGTGAACGATATGGTATTAGTTTAAATGGATCTGTAAAAATATCAAAGTGTCTTGAAATAGAAAATTCATTAACAGATGATTTTCTCGTACTGTCGGCAATACCTCCGTCAAATCTATTTATAGTTATTTCTAAAGATTTGTATGACATATATTAGTTATAAGTAAATACTCTTATTTATTTTTGTTTCTAGTATTCTTCCCATATATTAATATGCTTCCCACATTATTTGAATAGATGTTGTCGGTGGAGTACCAACTTTTGTCCATGTTAAAATTATATTTGTTGAATCAAATGTAGCAACAGCGTTTTGTTCCTCTCCACTCTGGTCAAATTGTATCTTAATTGCATTGGTTGAGTCTGTGCCTTGAACAGAAGCAGTGCTATCATCTCTAAACATATATACACATGCCGTTGTTGTTCCGTTATACACGCCATCAGACATCGCCATCTTTGCCGTCGCGGATGTATTTACAATTCTTGCTGTAAATCTAACGTATCTAGGTATTCTCCCTAAACCATGGGCTGTATTAACAACTCCACTAGTAGCGTCCATTGCTCGTGTTAATACGCCTACGGCGGTAGTAAATGGTATTATACTATCATCTAATTTTCCCGTACTCTTTGTCTTAACAATCTTATCTGTCCCCGTTTCTGCTACCAAAGATGGATTTAAAAATAGTCTAGCTCCTGTACCACCAGTTGCTGTTCCAGCTATCATTTCTGCACTAGTAGCCTCCTCAACTATACCCCTTACTGTAGTAGAAGCATTTTGACCTCCTGAAGTATCTATATATGTTTTAACAGCTTTCTGTGTAGCTATCTTACTATCAGAATTGGCTGCCAAAGATGTATCTGTATCTAGTATAGATGTTTCGATTTTGTCAGTGTTTAAATTAGTAAAATTGGTATTTATCTTCGCCATTGAATTAGCTTCTGTAATACCATCTGATCCTGTAAGTAATGTTATTGTACTCATATATTTATAAACATGATGTTGTTGATGTCGAGAATACTGTATTCCCTGACGTTGATAATTTTATATACATCCCCCTTCCTGCCTCATCTTTCGCATAATCGCAGAAATAACCACGACTTATCGAACTCGTAGCAGTTCCTGTACCTATTCCTATATTTCCATAAGGAGTAGTGGAAGAGATACCTACAGCAGTAAATGACTGTGTAGCTGTCCATGTATTAGCGGTAGTTGTTGATAGTGCGTAAGTTGATAGATTAGATAGTGAAGTATTTACATTAGTTCTAAAAGTCTCAAGTGTATCACTAGAGTTTGTAGAAATTACTGTTGTTGAACCTAGTAAATTACTGTCACTGTTTAGTGCAACTAGTAATGCAATAATTGATATTGATATGGATAATATATGATTGTATTTTTTATAAAAGTTTGCCATATGTTTTTATCCTATTTTCATTACTATGATGACGACATTTTGAAGTGAACCATCTGAATTAGAAACTGTAATATTTTGTGTAGCCGCACCTGGTGTTTCTGTATACATCAAAGAAAATGGTATTAGATAGTTATCAGACGTTGGCTCTGTATCAGTAAACACTACTGTATCTTTCGTTACGGCATTATATTCCATAGTTATAGTAGCTGAATTAGCTGCACCACCAGTTGTAGCGTCTGTTACTAAAGTTCCCTTAGCCCAAACAATTACTTTCTGTCCTGCGGTAGTGGTTAATGAGTGTGTTGCTCCTGCGGTAGTTTCAATTGTAATGGCTCCTGTATTTGCTGTCCAAGTAGCATCTCCGTCTGCATCTGACGTAAGTAAATAACCGCTTGCTGCCCCTGTAGTTAACTTAATAGCCGGCACTGTAAGTGTTCCTGTAAATGTAGGAGAGGCTAAATCTGCCTTTGTTGTATCAAGGTCTGTAAAGTTATCGTTTATTACAGTTCTTGATGTAGCTCCACTATCTGTTGAATTTAATGTTGTTATTGCCATATTAAGGTTTATTTATATTAGTCATTCCTCCTGTTTGTTGCCATGGTAATGATAATGTCCATGGAAAAGTTCTATTTGACCAAATGTAATCCGTGGATATTGAAGTATTATCCATCAAAGAAGCCATGTCTGCCCAAGTTCTAGTCTCTGTAGCCCAAGTTGTAGTATTTGAAGCCCATGTTTCCTCATCGGAAACCCTACTTGTATTAGTTAAAGGACTGAATTGTCTATCAAAAGATACTCCAGACAATTGTTCAATACTTACACTACTCAATTCATCAATAGTGTAATCTCCGAGTTTTTTAAATGGTGTATTTGTTATTGACATATAATTAGAAATAAGTATTTACACTTTGTGTTTCGCTATCCACATTTGGAGTAAAAACAACTTCTTCATCTTGTTGTCTACCCTCAAAATAAGAGATAGCTTGTTGTTCTTCTCTTTGTCTTTCAATACCTAATACTTGAAGGTTAGATAGTCCAAGTGTAAGTGCAATATCATAAGCACAAGCGATTATAAAACCTCTATCCAAAAGAGGTGAAAATCCAGATGTTTGTGTAGTACTACTTGATGTCCAACGTGGAGCTGTTCTTTGGAAATAAAACTTTAATCCAGCTGATACTGTTGCTGAAGGTTTTTTATCAAGTCTTATTATGTTATCTGAAATTTTATCATACTGTGTTGGTGTACCAGATTCCATACCAAAAGTAGCCGGATCATAATTAGGATCGTTTCTATCAACAGGCTCTAGTCTTACATATTGTCCATTTTGTAAGATAGATACACCTGTAAGTGTGATGATGTTGTTACCTTGCTCGTC
>Ga0129336_10001143_pt1 | contig 15935 bp, 14 predicted proteins | sample CPB6_02_DNA_FD_96878 | JGI IMG/M metagenome (GOLD analysis project Ga0129336, IMG submission 96878) | Freshwater to marine salinity gradient microbial communities from Chesapeake Bay, USA - CPBay_Sum_0.6_0.2_DNA | ecosystem: Environmental > Aquatic > Marine > Coastal | place: USA: Chesapeake...
GACCTTTCAAAAGCATTTGATGGTGTTGAGATCGAATGGGTTGATCCCGCGAACAATGATGGCCAAACTGGTCTAGTTGCGGTTCATCTTTCAACACCTAGCGGCGTTGTACGCTTGGATTAAATAACGCCGCCCTAGCTCAGTCGGTAGAGCGTCGCTCTCGTAAAGCGAAGGTCGCGGGTTCGATTCCCGCGGGCGGCTCAGTGCTTTAGGAGCGCAAATGTTCCGTTTGAATGAAAGTCTCAAAAGCGGAAGGTTTGAAACTTAATTAACTCTAGTTTAATTTTGAGGACGCATTTCACGGGTTTACTGTAAAGATTAGTCTTCATAAAATTTCAAACAAATTTGTGCTCAGGAGATGTCATTCCGAGATTGAGAATGGGGCAAGGGTATTATTTCATGTGCTCAATAAGCCGCTTTTAGAGAGGAAGTTGCTAACCAGCATTCAAACTTTCATGGAACTTTCCAAATGAATTTTAGGCCATCCGTATTTTGCTATGAGAGTGACGCTTGGATTTTTGATCTCGACGGCACCTTAGTGGATTCTCATCATGCAATCAAGAAACATCTAGTAGATGTGTTTGAAGACTTTGGATTGCCGCCCTATTCCGAAATAGAAACCAGAAAGTTACTTGGTTCCAGTCTCGAAAAAATCATCGCTAATCTTGGGGTATTTGGAGAAATCAAGGAACAAGTGATTAGTGAATTCCGTATAAGATTGAACAACTCGCTCGCGGAGTCTCACCCCATTTTTCCTGGCGCCATCCTTCTTCTGGGAAATTTGAAGAAGAAAGGAGCTAAAATTGCTGTGGCTACAAATAAGCCAACCGAAATTGCGGAACGGGTGGTTTCAGAGACGCAACTTGGATCTTATGTGGATGTAGTAATTGGAAGTACAGACAATCCCCCAAAACCCGACCCTTACATCCTCATAAAGTGTATTGAATTATTAGATTCCAGACGTCCCTTAATGGTTGGTGATAGCGAGGAAGACAGAATCGCTGCAGTCGAATTAGGAATCGGGTTTGTGGGAATCAATTCTTCTAACTCTTTTTCGAAGCGAATTGCTACTGATAGGGAGGCCTACTTTAAATCAATTAACGAAATCTTAAAGTCATTGTTCTAGACCGGTGTTTAAACATTAAAAAGCGACAATTTTCGTAGGCCGGCAAGTGTTGTCTCTAACTCCTTTGAAACAATCATTCTTTTTGTCCCAAGGAGTTTGGTGACTTCGCGAATCAAGGCTTTATTTTTTTGTCCGACTCCGCCCGCGAATATTAGGTACCGATCGTTTAAGCCGCCCAAATCACTTATTGCGTCGAAATATTGTTTAGCCATAGTTGCAATTGAAATCTCGAGAAAAGATGTCGATGACATTTTACTTGCAACTTCTCTCAGATATTGTGGATTCATAGCAAGATCAGCAGGAAACAGTTTTTCATAGCACGAATTGTTGGGATTAATTTGGTCAAAATCGGAATAATTAAAATTTAATTTGTAATCGTTTCGCACGATTTCGATGATTTTGTTTAAGAATCTTCCTGATAATAGGTGCGTGCGGGTATAGATTCGAGTATTATTAAAATAAGGGCGAGTTTTAGTGCGAGGCCGAGGGCGCAAACTTTCCATGACCGCAACTTGTCCGCCGGTACCGATGTTGAGAACTATATTGTTTTCAGATAATCCAACTCCAAGTAGAGAAGCTTGCTGGTCTCCCACACCGCAATATACGTCGATCGAAGTATTTTTCAGTTTACCTACTGATTCGACAGCGCTTAGGACACCGGGAAAAGTGAGTCTAGAAGAAAAAGAGTTATAGAAAGTAGATAGCCAATCGCCTTTATCCAAATCTAGAAGTCCCGTGGAAGCGGCATCTGTTATGTGTAAGGGAGTGTTTTCGGAGTCAGTTATTTGTCGAATACACCAACCCATAAGAGTGAGTAGTAATTTCGGATTAGTACTTTCCAGTACTTCATTTTGTACCGATAGTAGCCCCATAGCGGGGACACCTTCGCCAATTTCGCACCCATTAGCTCTATACAAATTCTGAAATCCATTTTTAAATAGGGCCTCTTCCAAATTCGTGTATGAAGCGAGAATTCTTTGATCTTGCCAACTAACTATCACATCTTTGAGCGACTCAAGGCCTTCGATAGTCCAACAACCCATCTGGCCAGATAAAAAAATCCTTTTAATGTCGGTATTTTGAAAAATCTGGAATTCTATTTCCCTATTAATGAGTTTGAGTAGAGGCGATTTTGGAATCTCCAAATTTAGAGGAGATTTTCCACCCAATTCGGGCATTTTATGTCTACGGAAACTCTTAGGACGTATAGAACTTTCATCGGAGACGCAAGATTTGATGAAAGTTCCTCCGATGTCAAGCAAAAGTGAAGACATTTTCGTTTTCTAAATAGTTACCGACGAGACTAATGAGATTTGTATCAAGACTCTTTTTCACAATGCGAATGTCACCAGGTTTAAGTGGTACCGCGAAATTTATCTGACCGTATTCCATTTTCTTATCAGTTTTTAACTGGTTAACAAGTTCTTGTGGAGTAATAGGAATTGAAATCTCTGTATTCCCAAAAAATAATCGTAGTAACTCATTAAATTCCTTGTAGAAATTCACTTCAGTCAACCCCCATTGGACTCCTAAGAAGTTGATCAAATCCATACCAAATACAACGGCCTTACCATGACTTATCTCGTTCAAGGTCAGTGCTTCAAGCGCATGACCAAAGGAATGTCCATAATTCAATATTCGCCGTAAGTCACTTTCAAGCTCATCTTGCTCAATGATAGATTTCTTCGCAAGTAGACTTTTGTAAATCCAATTCTCAATATTTTCATTCTTTAGAGAAATCCGATCTCTTCGCTCCAGAAAAAATCTAAATTCAGGATAAAAAAAGTCTGGTCCGGTTACGGAAAGCTTGAAAATTTCACCAAAGCCTGAAATTAACTCCTCCTCCGGCAAAGTCTGCAGCAATTCAGTATCTATAACTACTCTTTTAGGAGCGTACACAGTTCCAATTTGATTCTTGTGTGGCATGAGATTGAGAGCACACTTCGAACCAATGCAGCTATCTGCTTGGCTCAATAATGTGGTTGGGTAATATTCCCAACGGCAACCACGATGGAAAACCCTTGCTGTGAATGTGACGAGATCTTGAATTACACCGCCACCGAACGCCAAAATTGTCGTAGACTTGGAACACTCGTTATTTACAAGCCAATTTGCTAACTGTTCAACCATTTGCAGCGTTTTTGTCTCTTCGTTTGCCTCCACTAGGAAGATTGGGAGCTCATGCCAAAAAGAGTATTTATCTGCATATGTAGACCATACATCTCTATCAGCAACCAGAACGTAGTCGCTCCTGGAATCCAATTTCTCAAATTTAGAATTGTCTTGATGGCGCACAAATTTCACGTCATACGGGCCAAAAGTCGATAGAACCTTAAAGGATTCAGTCATCAGATTATGCTCATCCCTCCGTCCACCAAAATGTTTTGTCCTGTGATGTAGGAATTCTCGCGACTCGCAAGAAACCGTACGATCGGAGCAATTTCGACACGATTTGCTAGTCGATTCAAAGGGATTTTTTCGGCAATCTTTGCGATATCTTCAGAAGAGTTGTTTTTGTGAGTAAGAGGGGTATCAACAAAACCTGGAGCAACTGAATTTGCCAAGATTGAAAATTTACCGAATTCGACTGCCACGGATCGTATCATGGCGTCTTGTGTTGCTTTTGAGCTCGAATATGCCCATCTTCCACTTCTGGCTCTAGTCGAATAGAGACTAGATATTGCAACAATCCTGCCGTATTGGGCAGCTACCATTTGCGGAATAAATTTATCAAGCAATAGTTTATGAGCAATTACGTTGGTGAGTAACGCTTGCTCGAGCAAGCAAGCATCAGTCTCCAGTAAAGATTTTGGGTTATTTAGCCCAGCACAAAGCACTATAACTTCCACATTATCCAAATCCAGTTCATTGACGAATCGTTTTGTCGCGCTGTAATCTCGGAAGTCGCAATCCGAAGATGTGAGTCCTACTATTTCTAAGTTGGTTTTTGACTGAAATTCATCTCGAATAGCAGAGCCGATTGCCCCTGACGCTCCAGTGATAATTGCGGTGGCCATTCGCTGGCCTAAACCCCTCTTTGAAGAATTTGGTTTCTTAGACTTGAAATCGTTCCGTAAGGCCCATCGATGTCATCTACAGTTAAGGGTGATCCAGCCTTTAAATCTCGCGTGATTCGTAATCCATTAATCACTTCACGCGTTGAGAGTTGGCCTCTGCGAAGCGGAACATTAAGTTTGAAGTATTCACTAAAAGTAGAGCTATCTACTACAAAATTACTGGGAATGTCCTTGCGTACGTATACACCTCGAACTAAAGCATCCAAATACTTTATCTCTTCCGCGGGGATAATTCGCCTTGAATTTGAACTGCTTCCACACATTTCTTGAGCTTTTTGAAACGCCTTAAACCAAACATCTATTTGCTCAGGCAAAGAACAATAGTTTGAGACAGGAACGCCTTCAAAGTCTATGTCTACATGTCTTTCCCAAGTTCGCGCCCCTTTGGCATAAGAAATGTGCATGGAGGTTTGCCAATCGTGGTACTCGTGAGATGAAAAACCAATTACGTGCCCCTGATAACGGTTTTTTAAATAGTCAATTTGATTAAGCTGCAACTGATCGTCTTCGCTTGGATAAAGCGACACACAATGATTAATTGCGAGAGGGATTTTTCTTTTTTCAAAGAAAGTTACAACATCATCTAATGCTTTTTCTGATGCCCCACCTGAGGAGATGATTGTTGGGCGCCCTGTCCATGCAATTTTCTCAAGCAGTGGCCAATCGTTTATGTCGGAACTCGCTACTTTGATGATAGGAAAATCCAAGGCTATACATAAGTCTACTGAAGCTTCATCGAAGGGAGTTGCCATTGGTATGCATCCAACCTTACGGACAGCTGCTGCAAGTTCTTTATACTGCTCATGGGACATTTTTGTTGCTTCGGTTTTTTTAATGTAGCGTATCTCTTGATTTCCCTTGAAATCCTCATGAATAAAATTATCGACATCCCTAAACTGAAACTTGATTGCAGCTTTCACTCCATTTACTCTTACAACACTAGCGTAGTCTTGAACGATTTTTTTCCCTCTGCGGACATCCCCCCAATGGTTATTTGCTGCTTCGAGTACAAACAAATTCTCAAAAAGTTCCAAGTCTCTTGAAGGTATAGATTCATTCACAATCGTTCCCCAATCTGATAATTGACACAATATAACTTTAGCGGGCTTTTCAAATTTTAAATGCCTCTGCGGTGTGTCGAATCTGATTATTTATGGATAAGATTGGAATTCCCAGGATTCGGGCTAGATCTGCTGAATCGGTATCTGTTGAAAAGTATGAATCAGCCGGAAGATTTGATTCTTGATCTCGTAGGATGGTTTTTGTCGGAGACAACAAATCTCGAATTCTTAAAGCCAATTCTCCAATTTCTATTAGAAAGCCACCGGAATTCAATATTCGGCCGCCGAAGTTTATGCATCCCCGTATAGCGATTTCCATTTGATTCCTGCTGTCGATGTACCTTCTGAAGATAAAATTCGGAGAATTAACTTTGATTTGGGGACTATACAGCGACTGAAAAATTAAATTGCCAATTGCGTATTTTTTCGGGTTTGGCATGTCTGCACCACTCGCGCTCCAAAGTCTTAGAATTAGCAACTCACTTCCCAGCTTGGAGCAGGTACGGATGAAAGATTCTTCTTCTTCAAGTTTTAATTTCGCATACGTATTCTGAGGATTTTCTCTGTTTAATTCGAGATATTGAGTAACCGCTCCACTAGAAACTAAAACAACATATTTTGGTTTAGAGTTGATGAGTAATTCTATGCTTTTCTGGATAATATCACGATTAATCTTTACATACTTTTCTTCCCCAAGAATTTCAAAGTAATCGCGAGTTTTAAAACTGAGTTGAACAAAAAGATCGTAATCTCCAAAAATTCTATATTCTTTATGAAGTGAGAATTGAGGAACTGCTTCCCATATTCCGAATTTTGCTATGCGGTCTTTGCTGCCGAACAATAAAAGATCATTTGAATTTAAGACTAATTTAGATTGAGAGAGCACGTGTCCGGTCGACTGTCCAAGCCAACCTGACGCACCATTCACTACAACTCTCATGTAAGAGGCGGCTCGATATACTTGAAAACCCTCTTTGCTAAATCGTTTGATAAAGACGGCGTCATATCGTGAAGGGGTGCGGAAGTCATTTGACCATTATCATCCAGGCGGCTTGATATTTTTGGCATATAAATCTGTTGTGGATCGGATTTTATCAAAAATATGATGGGGCCTTCCTCTACTAATGCTTTCTCTACGAGACCGTTTTGCCAAGATTGTCCCTTTATCTCCATCACAGGAATATTAAAAGCCTGTGCAATAAAGTCCCAAGCAGGTAATCTTAAACCCGTATTTGAATCACATCCCAAATAGTTACCACCGAAATAATTCTTCTGACTTGTTCTAATTGAGGCATACCCGTTATTACAAGTGATGAAAATCTTCAAGTTTAGGTTATTCGCCACAACTGTACCCAAATCTTGCAAATTCTGTGCAAAACCCCCATCACCTTCAAAAAGAACAGTCCTTGCATCTGGCCTAGCAAAACTACAACCTATTGCACCTGCGAGTCCGTAACCCATTGAAGCCAGACCTTTATTCCCAATCAATGTTTGCTTTTTTCTAGTTGACAGTATTTGCATTGTGGCAGTGAATGTTCCGCCGCTACTAGCAGCCACAACGCAATCTCGTTCCTCTAGAAATTTAGCTACTTCGACCATCACCTCGTGCGGAGAGACAAAATCATCTTTACCAATTTGACATTCTTCAATCATGGGAATTAGAGATTTTATTTCTGATAAAAGATCTAACCAATCTTCCGAAAGATTTAAGTGCTTATCCAGCAAGGGAACTAACTGCTCGAGAAAGACTCCACTGTCCATATTTATAGGTAATCTTTCTTTAGGATATTGCTTAAGAAGCTCGTTTTCATCGATGTCGACATGAACAATGTTGCCTATTGGCATGTAATTCTCGACGTTGAATCCAGTCTGTTGAAATCCAAGGCTGGTGCCAACCGCAATCAAGAGATCGGCCTGCTGTTGAAATATATTGGCCCATCTCATGCCGTAAGAGTTAGGTCTCCCAGAATAAAAAGGATAGTCAAGTCCTACGCGATCTGCTCCAGTCCATGTGCACGCCACAGGTAGCCGATATCTTTCAACCATATTCAAGAACTTTCTAGCGTCTTCTCGATGGACCCCGCCACCCAACAGAATAAGTGGCCTCAAAGAAGACTTTAATAACGTTAGGAAATCTTCCTTATCAGAGAGTTTAGTGGGTGAAATTTCTCGAAGTTGGAAATCATTATTCCTATCAAAATCTAGACTGAACGAAGTCTCGGATGCTGAGGTGTCAAGGCAAACTTCAATGAAAACTGGCCCAGGCCTATTTTTCCAACTTTCGCTAACCGCATCCATAATTTCCTTATATGACCAGGGTTTCTCGATGGTAGCTGCAAGTTTCGTGATAGGCATAGCGATTGCTTTGCCATCAATTTCTTGATGGCCCAACTGTCTGACTAGACCCTTTGCCAGATTCGATGTTTTTGCCTGACCCCCAATGACGAGAAGTTGTCGACTATCGAGCCAAGATCCTGCTATGCCTGTCACTAAATTCGTAAATCCAGGCCCAGCTGTTACCAGTGCAAAAGCACGGCTATTTAGTTCGTTTGCTTCATTGAAATATTCGGCAGCAATAGCGGCTGTAACTTCATGTACTACTGGCACACAAATAAAATGTTTGCTAGCGGATTCAAGAAGATGCATAACGTTTCCGCCAGCAACGAAGAAGCAATGTGTATATCCGGCAGCTTTTAAAGCAGCCATGAAGTAGTCTGAGTATTTCACTTTATTCTTTAAAATTCAAACGTTCGGAAATTATGAAATTTGGCCTCAGCTTAACTTCTTCATATATTAAACCGACATATTCGCTGACAATCCCCAACATAAAGCTCAAAATCCCTAGAATTAAAAGGAAGAAAGTAACAAGTGTTCCAAATCCTGCGAAAGGAACTCCGCTAGTTAGCCACCATATAGTCATAGGAATAATAAGGATAAAGGAAACAAGGGATAAAAATAAGCCAAAAACAGACACTAGTTTTAGAGGTTTATAGGAGTTTGCAAAAATTCCTTTAAACGCTAACTCTATAACTTTAAACGTATGAGCATTGGAAATTCCTCCAAACCTCGGAGCTCTTTCCAAAGGCACACCGATAGATTTAAAGCCCACCCAAGCGAAAAGGCCACGAACGAATCGATTTCGTTCGTGCATGTCCCGAACAACTAAATATACTTTTTTATCAACCAACCGAAAATCCGAAGCGTTTTTCGGTAAAGCCCCGTCCGTCAGTTTGCCAGCAATCCAGTAAAACAGCGCCGAGTTCATACGCCTTATGGGTCCGGTGCCAATTCGTTTTGTAACAACTCCGTATACATTTTCCCAACCTTGTTCCCATTTCCTCAAAAAAACCGAAATAAATTCAGGCGGGTCTTGTAAATCAGCAGTCATCAAGACACACGCATCACCAGTAACGTATTTCAGCCCCGCTGTAAGCCCACCGTCCATACGGAAATTACGAGATAATTTGAGAATTTTAAACCGACTATCCCTTTCTGCGATTTCTTTTAATTTATGCCAAGTCGAATCTGTTGAACCATTTTCAACTACTATAACTTCAAATTCGTATTCTTGTTCAATGCTGAATAATCGGATTAATCTGGATGATAGTTCATCGACGCACGCTTCCTCATTAAAAGCAGGAATTACAACACTTATGAGTCTCTTTGCATTGCTTTCTAGGCTCGAACTAATGATCTCGATTGGCAATTGTGTCTCTTTCTACTTTTTCACTCAGAACAACATATACCCCTTAGTTGAATCATACTTGAAACCAAGTTAGAACGCAGGATATTTACAAAAGCGGGAACACTGCACTTAAATTTAATCCGAACAGCAAGTTTGAAAGAAAATAGCAAGTTCGCTGAGCTACTGTCCGGGTTCGGTAATCCAAGGAAGGTTTCCAAGTTTTATGAGTTCCTCTAACTCCCGTTTCTCACGAAGAGTATCCATCGGTTTCCAAAAGCCACGGTGAAGAAATGCTGATAGCTGTCTCCGTTGCGCTAATCGCGGAAGAGGTCCTGTTTCAAGCAATTCTTGGTCACCAGTAATTTCGCTAAAAATTTGGCGATCAAACACGAAGAATCCACCATTGATCCAACCCGCATCCGTCTGATTCTTTTCACCAAAGTGAGTCACATAATTATTTTCGATATCTAGAACCCCGAAGCGTGCCGGCGGTCTTACTGCTGTTACGGTTGCAAGTCGACCTTGTTCAAGATGAAAATTAAGGAGTTGATTTAGATGAACATTGCCCACTCCGTCACCGTAAGTTACAAAATAGCGATCAGCGGGGAAAATTTCTATGCATCTTTTCACTCGACCACCGGTTTGGGTTGTCAAACCAGTATTTAAGGCTTTAACAGTCCAGGGTTCCTCAAGTTCTTTTACCCAATTATCGATTACTTCTGCCTTATAGCCCGTAGCAATAATAAAATCGTCGAAGCCTTGTGTTGCATAAATGTTCATAACATGCCAAAGTATTGGCTTTTCGCCCAGTAATACCATTGGTTTAGGCTTGTCCTCGGTTTCTTCCGAGATTCTTGTTCCAAAACCACCCGCCAAGATAATTGTCTTCACAGGCCTAGGCTACACCTTACGTTTCAAAGGTCATAGAATTTGTGTCATGCATATGGAAAATGAGATCCAATTTGAATAGAAATTTACATCGTTTAATCACGACTACTGTTCCAGTCTTTACTCAAATCATATTCTTCCTTGCGTGCCTTAGAAATTTTTTTCAGTCTTTTTCTTACGGCAGTGATTCATGGGCTATGACTGACCTCTTGGTGAATTATGAAGGAGGTTTTGTTCGTCGCGGACTCGTGGGGCAAATTTCTTTATCGCTTGGGAATCTCATTTCAATTCCGGTAAATCTAGTTGCAATTTTCATTACTTCTATTGCCTTTATCTACGTTACTTACATTGTGATTACCGAGAATAAGAGTTTCCCCACCTTCCTGCTCTTTACGCCAGTATTTCTCGGTTCAGCTGCCTATGGACAGTTTATCGTCCGCAAAGACTTTATTATGATCGCATTTTTGATTTTCAGTATTAGGTATTTACTACAATCACACTGGACTAAAGCAAATTTGATATGCCTTAATTTCCTGTTGGTTGTCGGGACATTGATACACGAAGCCTTCTTTTTTCTTTTTTTAGGTGCGATTTTAAATGCTTGGAGATTAAAGAGTAAAACTTTCTCCGCACTATTGGGTACCTTATATAGGATTCCAACATTGTTGCCTCTGAGCTTCGTACCTTTCTTAGCTTCAGGCTCACCCCAAATAGCAAATCGGATTAATCAATCGTTGATTCCAACTTGGGAAGCTCAGAATGGAGTCGGATGTTGTAATTCCCCTCAAGCAACAATTGAAAGCATAGGCTGGAGTCTTGGGCAAGGACTTGAATTGCCCAAGAGTTTACTAGATGATTTTTCGCACGGGATATGGATCCCATTGGGATGGATTTTGTCATTCTTGTTTGCCTTATATGTCGCAACCAAATTTCTAATACCAACACAGAGGGAGGAGTTTTGCTGGATTTTTGGAATTCAGTCTTTGGCATTTTTGCCAATAATTATTGTTGGTTGGGATTATGGACGTTGGGGCTTTCTTATTTTTTGCTCTACATTTCTAATCTTCAATTCCTCGCACACACAGCAAAAACTGGAATTTAGGACTACGAATTCACATAAGTGGCCCTATTACATTCTCGCACTAGGTACCGCTCTTCCAATCTGTTGTTGGAGTGTTGAAATATATGCAGGGTCAACTTCTGTGGGGTATCTCTATTTTAATATCATTAAACCCTTATTCGGCTAACCACAGAGTTTTATGCCTCTTTATACCCCTGCAAGTTATAGATTTTGGCAAAACTATTTGCTAGAAAATAAAAAGTTTTTCCTAAAACGGTTAGATGCAGAGTTTGCTCTTCTTCGTATATGAATTTAATCTGACTCTGCTCATCAATCCTTTGCCTGATTGCAGCTGCATCTGACTCGGCCAGATTCTTTGTTACAACTAAATCATCGAAACGCAAAGTTTCTTCTTGTGATTGTCCCACCCACTTGATTAGGTAAACGGAACGACTTCGATCTATATTGAGTAATAAAAAAGAACTTATCGTGAAAGCCATTATGACCGTGAGCAACTCGTATCTTCTGAAGAAAGTAAAAGTAGACTTTTCAGAGAGGTAATAGAGTAAGAATAAAAGCAAAACGCAACAGAGAACAATTTGGGCAAAAAGAAAAGTATTCGAGTCGAGAAGTCTTAGGAAGAAAAACATAATCAAAAGAATAAAGGTACCTAGTATGCCTCGTGTCAAGTTCAGGAATTCCCCGTAAATTCTTCTGGGGAAGCTACGTGTCACTTCTTGAATTTCCTCTAGGAAGAATTACTGCAACCAGACAGGTGAAGCCGAGAAGAATTGTTGACATTACATATCGACCAAGAGAGGTGGGCCCAACAAGAAATATAATCGAGTGCAGCGTCAATGTGGGGGTAAAGATTTGTAGTATTTGGCGAAATGTTAAAGTTTTGACTCGATAAACAAATAAGTAGATCATGGGCCACAGCCAGAATCCACCCCAACCCCAGAACCATGAAGCTTGGTTTATAACAAAAGCAGGAAGAAGCGCAAACATCTCAAGGGGACGCAGAAATGTTGGTCGCTTTGCTAACTGGACATCATCAATAGAGGGATGAAGTAATTCCGGACCTTCTTGGAGCGCTACGTTGGTTTTAATCCCAATTGGTTGGTTCACATCCCAAGAAATCTGATTAGGAGGTGGTTGAAAGAATGGAGGGGGTAAAGCAACGCTTGAGCGTTGAACATGCGACATAAACGGTATCGCTGGCTGTCGCGAGACGATGTTTAGGAAAGCCTTCAATAATTTCAAATCAAATTGAAGTACTTGACTGTCCAAATTGAGCGAAGCAGCCATGAGGTCGGGCGAAGAGCATGGCACAGGTGCCTTCCAGAGATCATTAGGAGCATATCTATAAAGGACTTTCCATTCCTCTGAAGTTATTTCTGCTTGAGGATGTTGAGCAATACATTTTAAGTCAATAAGCAGCATACGAGGCAAGGAATTACTCAAATGTGCAATGCTCTTATCTTCCTTGCTAATTCCAGCATTAGCTGCAAAATATAAAATAAGTACGGTAGAAACTGAAAAAAGAATTAGTCGCGTATAAATTCGCAGAAAATACAAAGAGCAAAAAATAAAAATGAGAATTCCGTATTGTGTTGTGGTTAAGCAAACGCCTGCACAAGCATAGCTAATTTTGTCAACTGTCTGAAATGTTTGTTGTTGCGTTTTTTTGAGAATGAGAGAAGTGAGAAAAATAATTCCACTTGTTTGAAATACGTCATGGCTTACTGTCATTCCAAAGACGCCGACAAGTGGCGTTGAAATGAGAATCAAAAAAAGATTTCTTTGCCTAATTGAATTTAGAGGCAAGTTTTGCACAAAGTGATGTAAAGACCACACAAGTACGAGAAGTCCAATTCCAGAGATTACTGCGATGGTATTAGTATTAAAAGTGAACCATTTGAAGAACCAAAAGTAAGTCGCTCCCCACCAAGCCGTACTTTCACCCCTTCGTATCATTCGAGCTAATTCTGCATAGTCAAAACCAAGCCTTCCAGGATAGAGAGCTACGTACCAAAAAACGAGAATTGCGAAGGTTCCAAATTTCAATCTCACGGTTTGAAATGACACATTCATACCTTAATGCTAGACACAAGTTCCATGGGGACGATAGCCAGGATTGTCGATGTCAATTTTGTTTCCATATGTAGAAATCATGTTCTGGCACTTCCCACAAGATTATTGCTTTATCTGGAATGAAGTCTCGCTTATGGTTGCAAGAGAAATGCGTTCCTGGCTGATTCACTTTATCTTGTATTTGGGGCCCCCAATCAACAAAGTCGTGAGTAGCTGCCAGATACTCACCGGACGGCGCAGCATAAATCCCGTGATTACAATGGAAATAGGAACGACCCCGAATCAACTCCTTACCTGCAATTTCGGCACTTTCATCTATCAATTTCTCAGTTCCTATCATTCCTTCGTATACCTTGGCTTTGTAGGCGAACCTTTCCACACTAAGAGTGTTGTAAACATTCAACAATTGCATAACAAGTAGACCTATCAAAACTGGGTAGGCAGATCGACCCATCCTAAGCTGGCTCAAGTGCGCAGCGCACACAATCGCTACGGGTGTTATCCACCAAACATGCAATTGATCAGGCGAGGGATACAACTGGGTAATTGTGCCTAGCCCTATCGCGAGAAGAAGAGAATCATTTAGAGTTGGTCTCATTCGGGTTATCAGGACTTTAAGTGTGTAAATAAAAACAAATCCTATTGCCGAATAACCGATCAGGAACCTTGAGTGTTCGAGAATCCATAAAGAAAGATAAACAGGATTGAGAAAACTTCTCTCCGAAACTGGCAATTCATTCGCCTGATTACCCAAGAAGTAGATTATTGAAGAAATACCGACGAAGAAGATTGAAAAGAAAATAAACTCCTCTTTTGTAAACTTACGCGTCTTTTCCATTGTTTTAGCAAAGCGAAAGTAGCTTAAGGAAAACAAGAAATAAAGTAAGAACATTCCAAACAGGCAAATATCGACAATCGAAGCTTTTCCTTTGCTTAGCCCACCGTAATTGCCTAATGGGAACAGTATGCATTGATTTATAAAGTCATCGAAACTTGAATTTACAATTTGATAGATAGTTACTGATCCCGCAATGGTAGAAAATCCAAGAATGAGCGCAAACAACTCTTTTCGAAGTTTTGAGATAATCATGAGAGTAAGGCAAAGAAGAACAAATATCGCAAACATATGAAGACGAATGTAAAAACCAATACCAAGAATGATTCCGATAAGGAGAAAAGAAATGTAATTAGAAAGGCTGGATTCAGCCTTTAATCTTTTGACAATTATTAGGCATATCAAAATCAAGTTTGTAGTCATCAAAGTGGGCCAAGGAATCATTGCGGGTAAAACAGTTGGATAAGCAATAGCTGAGGTGCAAACGACGAGAGAACTCAACGATAAGCCCCAAAAGTCTTTGGTGAGTTTAATAGTCAATAAAGTGCTGAGAGTGATCAGAATTGCAGAAAGAATTCTTAAACTATAAAGTGTTGGTGAAGTGAGGTCTATCCAAAATCCCTGAATGATTGTGCCAATCGGACCATATTGTGTGAAGAAATCTCGATTTGGGACGAGCCCCTCTGAAGCGGCTATGGCTGCTGGGAGAATAATTCCGTCATGATGAATTTCGGGATCTAGTCGAGCATAAAGGACATTTAGGGTGAAAGTGATTGGGACCAAAAAAACAAATATTGCGGAATCTCTAATTCTGCGCCTAATTAAGACTAACACTTACCAATTATCCTTTCTTTCGGGCATATTGTTTCTTTGTTCGTAGTCATGTTCAGACAAAACTACTTGGCACGAACATAAATGATGTTGTCCTCTGTGTCAGTTGCAGGCTCCCATAAATGAAAAAATCCTTTATCAGTTAGAAAAGTATCTAAGTCAATCCAATCTACGCCACCTAGATAATCGTTCACCCTTTTTACTTCGATAACTATGGTATTTGCAAGTTCGAGAAGATTGCCTGCCCCTTGTAGTACTTTAAGCTCAGCCCCTTGAACATCAATAACCCAAAAATTGAAAGTAGCAATTTCATCAGTGCTTAAAATAGAATCCAAACGTCTCATATTCAGATTTACAGTTTCAACCATTTTAACTTGAGAAGATGTCTTATCAAAGAAATTGAATACTGATGAAGAGGCTCCTTCATTATTGGCAATATAGAATATTGCCTCATCGTTATCTTCATCACCGAGTAGTGCACAAATTGCTCGCTGTTGCGGGAATAATTCAAGTCGAATCAACAATTCATCATAGATTTTTGGATTTGCCTCAATCCAAAGCACAGATCTGCCATTTTCTTCGTAAAAGTCGGCTTCTTGGGCTAAATGTGCTCCAATATGTAGTACGCCCTCGCTTTGTTTCATCAACGCGGATTGAATTCTTCGATAAAGAGTGAAATCGTTTTGGTGAAACTTGCGAGAAACATAAATATTGCGTTTTGCTAATTGTTTGACAACAAATGTTTTTAGTTTGTTCACAAGGACCGCGATTCAAACTCTGTTATCAAGAGCTAACTAATTTCAACTTGAGAATAGTTGACATTGGTAAAGAGCAAACAATTTCATAACCTAAATCAATTAGTAAATTGACATGATTGCTGTCTATGACTGTACTTATTGGGGGAGTTGTTTCACAAAGTATCCACTGAGGCCACAAGTTTCTGGGAAGGTGATCCCACTTACATGATGAAATCACATCAAAATCGGACCCTTCGGCGTCAACTATTAAGAGGTCTGGAGAGGTTTTAAAATGTTCTGTTATTATTTTAAAAAGTGAAATTCCAGGAACTTGAACCTCTTTGAAAACTTTTTGTTGCTCGTTGATGTATCTCTTTTTCCAATCTAAATCACTTGTAGATAGAGCCCTTTCTTCAAAAATCGTGAATAAATACGAACTAGAGTTTCCAACGCAAGCGTGGATAAATAGTTCATCTGGCCTTTCACGTTTGAAGAACTCCCTAACTTCGGGGTTTGCATCAACATTGACACCGCGCCACCC
>Ga0129336_10001144_pt1 | contig 15927 bp, 13 predicted proteins | sample CPB6_02_DNA_FD_96878 | JGI IMG/M metagenome (GOLD analysis project Ga0129336, IMG submission 96878) | Freshwater to marine salinity gradient microbial communities from Chesapeake Bay, USA - CPBay_Sum_0.6_0.2_DNA | ecosystem: Environmental > Aquatic > Marine > Coastal | place: USA: Chesapeake...
TTCTCTCCGCAGACGAGCCAGGTCGAGACTTACGCCAAGCACGCGAAGCTCGATTACGCCCACGGTGAGTACCCGTTCATCGAACTCAGGCGTGAACGCCTGAAGCGCGCCGTCGTCGAGTCCCGTGGCGTGCCTGAGATTGCTTTCACCGACCAGGAGGAAATCAAGGCTCAGAAAGACAGCCTGCGCGACCGCACCGCCTTCGAGACGCTCCCGCCTATCAAGGTCAAGAAGCGCCTCGGCACGCAGAACCAGATTGCTCCCGGTTCTCTGCTCCCCGTCACCACCCCTGACGATTACTCATTCCTTTCGCCGCCCTCGGGCAATCCTACACTCGCCTTCAACCTCATTGATCGTGTGGAAGCCCAGAACGCGGCCTATTTCGGCCTGTTCAACCCCGCCGTCCCTCCGCAGAAGACCCAGATGACCCAGCAGTTCGTCGTGAACAACTGGCTCACGGCTTGGAGCCGGGTGCTCAAGCAGATGGTCAGCCTGTCCGTCCAATACCTCGAAGGCTCGGAAATCGAGCGCATCGTCGGTGCGCCTATCGTCATGACGCCGAACGAAATCTCGCAGATGTACGATATCGGCGTTTCTTACAACGTTCGAGAACTCGACACGGATTACGTCATGGAGAAGCTCAAGGCGATCGCCTCGTTCGTCGTCCCGATGGACGCGGGTGGCGTCATCGACCGCAACAAGCTCACGGCTCGGTTCGTCGAGGCTATCAGCCCTGAGTCGGCCAAGGACTTGCTCCTCGACCAGAAGACCGCCTCGCAGAAGCTCTATAACGACGTCCAGACCGATATCGCTAAGATGATGGCCGGCATGGAAGTCCAGTACGTCGAAAACGACCCCACCGCCGCGACTAAGTTGCAGTATCTTCAGGATATCCTCCAGAAGAACCCCAAGGCTCAGCAGCAGGCTCAGGGCGACCAGCAGTTCCAGGCTCTCATCCAGAATTACGTCCAGAACCTCCAGATGAGCGTCCAACAGCAACAGAACAAGACCATCGGACGCCTAGGCGTCACCCCTGTCTCGGATAAGATGGCGCAGGAGGGCCAGCAACCCGGCTATGGCGCTTGACCCGAAAGAAGTCAGGCGGACGCTCGGTTTCGAGAAAAACGAGGTCTTTGACGCTGTTCTCGCGTATATGGACTCTGCTATCGCCGCTGAAGTCGATCGTGCTATCTCTTATAGCATCGAAGGCGAAAAGAGGGTTCACGCTTGCGGACGTGCCGAGGCTCTTAGGGATTTCCGAGACTTGCTCCTCGCAGAGCACGAAGAAGCCCTCCGAGAGCGCTTCGGGGTCAAGAATAATGCGTAATCTTGCCAAACCTCGCAAGCGGGGCTGACCCCCGTTGACTTAGAACATTTTAGGGCGTTATTGCCCATACGTCCTCTGAGTGGACGCAAAACTCTCTGATCATGGAAGATAACACCAATGCCGACATCGGAACGGCTCAAAATAACCCCGAGGTACAGTCAAACGCCCAGTCAGGGGCATTAACCCAAGATAAGCTCGCGGACATCCTCCGCAGCACCCTGTTCGCTGACGAAGAACAGGCGGCACAGCCCGAGGCCGGTAATGAGGGCGAAATCCAGACGGAAGTCAAGGACTCCAACGACGGCGAAGCGTCTCTGCAAGACGAAGTAACCGACACGGAAATCCCCCAGGCTGAGGATGGTATCGACGAAGTTCCTTCACAGCATACGCAAGACGACGAAGAAGACAGCGATCTTCCCAAGGGCGTCCAGAAGCGCATCGACAAACTCACGGCTAAGCGCAAGCAGGCCGAGGAGGAAGTCACCAAACTCCGCGAGGAGATGGAAGCGCTGAAACAGCAACTCCAATCGGCACCTCAGTCCGACCCGGCGGCAACTAGCGTCAACGACGCATCTAACCCGTTCGAGTCGCTTCAGACTAAGGCACAGGTCGAAAAGGAACTGGAAAACGCCCGCTGGCTGAAGTACAAGTGCATGGAGAACCCCTACGGCTTTACCCTTGGAGACAAGGAATACGGCCAAGAGGACGTCACCCGGATGTTGGTCAATGCGACGCGAGCCATCGAAGAACAGCTGCCTAAGCAGTTGGGAACGATCCAAGCCCGCGAACAGATTGAGCCAATCGCCGCCAAGCACTACCCTTGGTGGAACAAGCCGGAAAGCAAGGAATATCAAGTAGCCCAGAACGTCCTGAAGGTTTTCCCTAAACTCAAGGCGTTCCCCGACTTCAAGATGTTCATTGGTGATTATGTCCGAGGATACATGACCCGAGAAGGTCAGGTGTCTCAGGCGGCTCCCAAGAAAGCACCCGTACAGCCCGTCCGTCCTACCGTAACCCCGGTCAAGTCCAAGCCCGCAGAAGTACAGGCTCGAACCGCCGTGGATCGTTTCCGCAAAACGACCAGTGCTGAAGACCTCGCCCGAGTTCTCATCTCTAAGAACTTCATCTAACCCCTAATCCCTACACAGGAATACTATCATGGCCCTCCTCACAGAACGCAGCCTCGTCAACGCCGGTAAGCGCGAAGACCTGGCCAACCTCATCTCCCTCGTCGATGCGAAGGACACCCCCTTCACCTCCATGGCGAAGAAGGGTGCTGAACCCGGCAACACCCTGTTCCGCTGGCAGGCTGACCGCCTCCCCGGAACGTCCGCCCCGACCCCGATCGTCGATGGCACCGACGTCTCCTCGTACGACAACTACACCGTCGATGGTGCTACCCAGTACCGCGTCGAACTCTCGAACCGCGTGCAGATTTTCCGCAAGGCTGTCCGCGTCTCGAAGCTCACGCAGTCCTCGGTCACTAACGTCGCTGGTGTCCGTGACGAACTCTCGAACAACGCGTCGAAGGCCATCACGCTCATCAAGCGCGAGATGGAAGTCGCGATGTGCGCCAATCAGGGCGCTCAGGTCGATAACGGCACCGTCGGCTACCGCACCCGTGGTCTGGACAAGTGGATCGTCACCGCCGCTAACATCGACACGGTTGACCTCCCTGCCGCTGCCTCCTCGTTCTGCCCTGCCGCCGCGCAGATCAGCACCGTCGGCACCGCCGCCCTCACCGAGTCCGTCGTCCAGGACGTCCTGACCGGCATCTACACCCAGACCGGCCAGTACAAGAACTACGACGCCATCGTCGGCCCGACCCTGAAGCGCGCGTTCACGAACCTCGTGTTCACGACCACCGCCTCTGGTACCAACCAGTACAACACCATCCGCACGCTGACCCGCGACTCCTCGGAGCCGTCCTACATCAGCACCGTGGACGTGTTCGAAGGTGACTTCGGCCAGATTCGCCTGCACCCGTCGCTGTTCCTGAAGAACAACTTCTCGGGCTACATCATCCCGTTCGACATGCTCGAAGTGCGCTACGGCGGCAACGTCGCTGAAGTCACTGAGCTCCCGAACGCTGGTGGTGGCGAAGCGCGTCTCGTCGAAGCCGTCGCCGGCCTCTGCGTGTACAACCCGCTGGCCTTCGGTAAGTTCGACTTCAGCGCCTAATCAACAGGTGGCTGACATCATCCAGTCCTTCGCTGAGGTAATCCCCTCCCACTTGCGCAAGCAGGTGGAGAGGGAACTCCTCAACGGGTGGCGGATGCAGGAGACAGCCGCCTATTCCCAGGCTAAGCAGCAGGCAGCGTTCCGACATGCGAACGCGGCTTCGAGTCTGGAGGGGGTAGGAGAGCTCAAGGCTCAAATCCCCCTTTCTGCTTATCATTACTGGGGTCAACGCCTCGGTTATGCGTGCTGGGATGACAAGTCGTTCGTGAATGACTACATCAAGCACAACCCGGAGATCGCTGTGAAAAACCGCGTCAAGCGCACAGTGGTCAACGGGGCAATTTTCACATCAGACGGATACCTCTCTTGAGAGCCGTAAACTTCAGCACCATCCTGTTCGAGGGCATCCAACTTGCCGGACAGGACAGGCATAACATCACTGACGAGACGTTCGCTCAGTTCAGGGACTTCGCCAACCAGCGCCTTCGCATGGCATGGGAGTCCCAGGACTGGCCTGACTTGGTTCGAGTGTCGCAGTTCACCGTCGATGGTACCACGGGTACTGTCACCGCTGCGATCCCTGCCGACGCCGGCGAGGTTCTGAACTGCTACGACCAAGACCCACTTTTGACCTCGAAAGCCCAGCCCCTCTCCTACCGCATCTATAACGATGGCAGCGTGGTGAAGCTGGTCTTCGGCTCAGACCCTTCGACGGTCTGGGGGGAATACCGCGTCAAGAAGCCTGAACTGTTCGGTGACGTCTGGGGTTCCAGCATCGCTTACTCAGTGGGAGCACAGGCTTACTTCGACAGCGGAAGCGGCACTGGTACGACCATGCCCGTTCCCGGTAAGCCTCACTACGGAGACTTCTACGAGTGCTTGGAGGCGACGACCGCTGGGCAGTCCCCTGCGACGCATCCTGCGAAATGGTCGAAGAAGGAAGTGCCGTACATCTTCGGGACGTTCGTTTCTCGCGGCATGTACGCCGACTGGCTGCGCTCTGAGCTCCAGACCGAGGCGGCTCAGGTGGCCGAGCAGGAGGCCCAGGCGATGTTGGACTTGGAAATCGACAAGATTTTCCGCCAGCAGAAGCAGAGCATCCGTATCAACATGATCAGAACTTACTAACACACTAATGGCTAACATCTCATTCTCTAACCCCTTCCTGCGTGGGTTCACCCATCAGGATTTGACGGCTGGCACATCGGCCAGCACCTTGCTTGCCACCGCCGTGACGCCTGAGCGCCGCGTCGTGGTGATCGTGCAGAATAAGTCAACTACGGCTACCATTCAGGTCATCTTGGCTGACACCGGGACGGCTGGCATCCAAGTGGCTCCGCAGGGCAACATCAGCCTCGATAACTACAACGGGGTGGTGCGGGTGATTGCCTCTGCCGCCTCCACGCCTGTCCACCTCGCCTACGCTGTCGTCTAATGAGCGTAACTCTCTCTGAGTCTGGGGCTATCTACGCCACCAACGCTGAAGCACAGAACGGCTCAAGCACGACCAGTTCCGTCAGTCCGTCCGCCCTTTCTTACGCCAAGTCTGCTCCGAACTACATCCGCCTTACGGCGATGACTGGTACTAATTCTACCAGTGGAACGGGAGCCGCCGCATCTGTACTGAACAACGGATGGAACACTCGCGCACCTACTTCGGCGGTAGGATATGGCATCATTAATTTCTTCCAGCAGTTCCACAGCCGTGGAACAAACGCCAATGTCACGACTCCGCTTCCTTGGAACAAGCGTTTCGTAGCCCAATTCCGTTTCATTCCTCGCACGACAGGGACTGACACGAACACGGTCAACCGAGTTTGCTTTGGCAAGGGTACTGGAAATGTAGGCGGCGACATTACCCTCCGTGGCATCGAAATCCGACAGGTCGCCAGCAACGCACTTGAACTGCTAGTTCACGATGGAACGACCCTAACGACAGTAGCCACATCGACCACCGTATCAACTTCCACCTCCGTTGATCTTCGCATCGTCTCTGACGGGGCTGGAAATGTCACCCTGTTCTCGAACGATACGCAGATTGCGACGACATCCGCTGGCCCTAGCACAGCAGGCTCCTCAAATAATGCTTTTTATTCCATCGAGTCTGAAAACCTCGCAACAATCACAGGGACAGCGAACACGCTGTATGTAGCCGAGATGTCCTTTGAGTTCTCTAACTAATGACTACTTACCGCATCACCTACCTGTTGGGCAAGCTTGACGCCTCGACCTGTCCTCCTGCCGTCCTGTATTCCCTGTTCCCGAACTTCAATGGCTCGCAAGCCGTCACGCTGAACGAGTCCGAAATCCTCGTGACCTTCAAAACCGCCCAGACCCCGGCTAACCTCGGCCCTCTGGTCAAGGTCGAGGTCGTCCCCGAAATCGAATAATATGCTCGCCGTCCTCCTCCTCTCCCTGTCCTTCCTCGGCGGTGTCTATGTCGGCGCTCGCTACTCCGGCAAACTCCTCGCCATCTGGCACTCCATCACGGGTAAGTAAGTAATGTCCAGAGAGTACGCAGTCGATGGTGACGAAGGGTTCATCGGCTTGAACTCTAGGGACAACCCGGTCAATCTGGGCAAGAACTTCGTCTCCAAGGCTCAGAACATCCGTATGGATCGCGGCGTCGCCCGTGTCCGTAAGGGTGCTGAACGCCTCACGGCTGGCGCTCTCGTAGGTCAGGCTATCTACGGGGCTTGCTCCTATACCACCTCCACTGGGGAGGAACTCATTGTCCTTGTCGTATCGAACGGACTGTATAAGTACACCCCTGACACCGAAGCCCTGTCAGCTAAGATTAACTTCCCGGCTGGCCAGACCATCTCCGCTTCGGACGAGGTGGAACTCTATCAGGCCACGGGCGTAGGCTATGTGTACATCCTGCGCGGGTTCAGCAAGTCAGTCCTGCGCTGGGATGGGGTTTCGACAATCGACGTCCCTGGCGTGTCCACGCATACGAACTATCCGAACAGCCGTCACGCCCTGTACTACGGCAACAGGCACATCGTCCAGACTGACCGCAATACGATCAGCGTAAGCCACTACCTCAGAGACAACGCTTGGTCTAACCTCGACGTCTTCACCATCAATGACGGCAGTTCAGACACCCTCGTCGCCGTCGCCCCATGGACGCTGAACGAGTTCGTCATCTTCATGCGGAACAGCATCTTCTACGCCGCAGCTGGCGTGGGTGCTAATGCCGCTGGCGACCCTGCCCAGGAACCCGACTCCTACATCAAGTCCCTCGCCACCGACATCGGTTGCATCGCCAAGGGGTCTATCGTGCAGGCTGGTGGAGGCATCATCTTCCTGTCCGACAACGGCGTTTACATCCTGAACCCTGCCGGTGCTGGCAACGGCGCTGGGAATACCCCGGAAGGCATGCGACTCCTGACGATCTCAGAGCCGCTGTCCGCCCCTATCTCCGACGTCATCGCCCGGATTAACTTCAACGCCGTGGACAGGTCTGTCGCGGCTTACTGGGAGAACAGGTACTACCTCGCCGTCCCCCTCGACGGCAGCACCGTGAACAACGCGGTCTTGGTGTACAACTTCCTGAACAAGGCGTGGGAGTCCGTTGACACCTATAACCCCAGTCAAGCCATCGAGGACTTCGTGGTCGCTAAGAAGGGCAACCGCCGTCGGATGTTCATGGTGGACGAGAACCAAGGGCTGTTCCTGCTCGAAGAGCTCGAATGGGATGAGTTCAGCAACGGCATCGGCACCCCTGTCCTGCCGTTCTACATCCCGGCCACCCTAAGCCCTCTGGCTTTCCAGCCCATTCAAATCGACGCTGAGCTCACGACGAGGGCGTACTCATTCCAGACGAACCGCGAGAAGCGCTTCTCCAGCATGCAGGCTGACGTCGAGTTCACAGCCGGCGCCGCTGTTGACGTCTCGTTCATCACGGTGAACCCTGACAGCAACACCCTGCTCACGTCGTACGGATCGTCCGCCTCGGAAGATGTGTTGCTCCGCATCCCTACCCGCAAATCCGGGTATTATTCTCAGGTGCATTTCCAGTCCAAGAACCTACGCCCTTCCATCAGGTCGGTTTCGGTGCAGGCCGTCGTCCCTGGACAGATGACTCAAACTAAGAAATAAATGGCTCAAATCCAATCTCCAGAAACGTACGCCGACGGCCAACAGGTCACGGCAGCTCGTCTGAATAACCAGACCAACGGGGCTACCCTGCTTCCTGGCGCCGTAACCGACCAGACTGCTATCTCTGGCGGCGTGGCCTCTGGCGACTCCTTCATCGTGCACGACGCCTCGACGTCGGCTCTCCGCAAGGCTACGGCTGGCGAGGTGCTAGGTGCTGGCATCCCGGTGGTCGCCTCGTCCGTCACAGGCGTGGCTGGTGCTGACCTCTTGTTGAACGCCCCGGCTGGCCGTGAGGTCGATGTGGTCGGTAACTTCCAAGTCATCGGCAACGAGACTGTCACCGGCAACCAGACAGTCACCGGGAACTCGACCATCACAGGGACTGCTACGCTCAACGGATCGTCCGTCGCTAACGGAAGCCTGACGGCAAATGCCGCGTTCAACAGCACAGGCACCGCAAACTTCACCGGGACGCTTCAAGTCGGAGGAACGGTCGGCTATGTGCTTTATGAAGTCACCGACCAGACCATCACCCCGTGGGAGGCTACGGCTGTTGGTTATGCCGGGGCAATCTGGACTTCTTCGAGCTTCACCAAGCCTTCTGACGAAATCTGGAGGTTTGAGGTGGACTTCTCGTACGACGGCGTGACAGGGTACGGATGGGAGTTCGCGTTCAGGTACAGCAGCCAGACAGCCAGAAGCGGGCAGTATCTCTACATCTCAAGCCAGTATTCCAGCGGTGTCACGAACAAGAATACTTACAGGGAAATTGCCTCATGGAGTGTCGGCGCAGGAACGGCTATTTCCGCCACGAACTTCACGATTGATGCCTTCGCCGTCTCTGGTTCGTCTTTCAGGATGTTCCAGACTTCCATCCCTACTTCTTCGGTCATGAGCACGTTCGGCGGCACTATCGCTCCTTCTAAGTTCCGCATCTATAAGTACAAGACCGCCTGATGCTCTTGTCTGAACTAGCCTCCTTCATCGACGCGAACCGCTACAAGGGTCGCAGGGAGGCGTTCGGCATAGAGGACACTAAGAACTACCTCCGCTGGGCGTTCCTGCATGACTACCTGTTCGTTGCGTTCGACGAAGGCAGGATCGCCGGGGTCGGCGTCGCTTACCCTATCGGCACCCCCTACACGGGAGACGAGTCCGCCCTGAACCCGGACTTCAAGGTTCAGCCCATCGACGAGCCAGGGAAAGACCTATGCATCATGGACTGGTGCGCCTTGAACGCCGCTGGCCGCATCAGCCTCATCTGGAAGTTCCGACAGCGCTACCCGAACTGGGAAAACCAGAAGAAATGGGCAGTCCAGTTCGACAAGGTGGTCGAAATCTCTAACAAGTACATCAACCTAATCCACACAATCTAATGGGAGGAAAAGCCAAAGTTCCGAAGCCTAATCCAGAGGCGGACTACCAACAGTACCTAGCCGAGACGCGGAACGCTCTTCGGGCGCAGGGGGAACTGCTTCCCATGCAGGCTCAGATGGAGGAGCGTCTTGCTCCGGCTCTCGTCAATGCCCGCATGTCTGGCATCAAGGCCACCTCTCAGGGTCTTTTGGGGCTGTACGGCGACCTGTACGAACCCGCCCAGCAGTTCCAGCAGCGTTATGCCGCTGACCAGATTTCCATGCTCGGGGGTCTGGGTGCTCAGGCTACGGGTGCCGCCATCGGATCGTTGGACGCCACGACCCGCGGCATCTACTCCACCTTCGGCCAGCAGGCTCTGACAGACCTTCAGGCTGGAACCTCACTGACCGAGCAAGAGACAAACCAAGCTCAGCAAGCCGCGCGTGCCGCCGCCGCCGCCCGTGGAATGACCTTCAGCCGTCAGGGAACTGACCTCGAAATCCTGAACACCTACGGCATGGGTCAGCGTCGCCTTGCCCAGCGTCAGGCCGTGGCTCAGCAGGCTTACCAGATGGGCGTCGGCCAGCAGGCTGTCGGACTCCAAGGCTTCCTTAGCCCTGCGTATGCCGGCTCCCAGCAGTACAGCCTGACCGGGCTTGCTGGCGGAGCCAGCGGGATGTACGCCGACGTCGGGCAGTCCCCGTTCCTCCAGCCTGAGTCTCAGTACATGGCGAACATCCGCGCGAACCGAATCCAGATGGAAACTGCGATTGCCTCTGCCAATGCCGCGCGCTCCGGCGGCATCCTCGGCGGTCTTACGTCCGGGCTTGGTTCCGCCGTCGGGTCTAAGATCGGCACCGCCATCGTAGCCTGCTGGGTCGCCCGCGAGGTGTACGGCAAGGAGTCTGGCGAATGGATGGTATTCCGTCAGTGGCTTCTCACGGAAGCTCCGGAATGGTTCCACGACCTGTACATGCAGGAAGGCGAGCGTTTCGCTGAGTTCATCTCCGACAAGCCTGCGCTCAAGTTCATCGTCAAGAAGGCGATGGACATCGTGGTCGAACCCCGCTTTAAACTCCTCGCTGCCTAATGGCCTCCCCCTTCGCCAAGTATCAGTCCGAACAGGTTCAGCAGATCGCCCCCGGCTTCGTCGAGGCTTACGGTCGCGCTGGTGCCGCTATCGGACAGGGCATCGCTGGCATCGGCTCCGCCATCGGCAAGGGTATGGAGGTTGCCGAACAGCGCAAGATTGAGCTCGCTAAGCAGCAGGGCGCCCTGAAGCCCTACCTGAACTCTGAGGTCGCCAACGTCCAGCGCTCCATCGAGAACGGCTTCCTGCAAGTCGGTAAGGACGGCAAGGTTTCCATCACCCCTGGACAGGAAGGCAACCTCGACCCGAACAAGGTCGGTCGTGCCATCGACCTGTACAACCAGACCGAGGGGGGCAAGAAGGAACTCAAGGCCGCTGACCTCGCTGGGGTCATCAGCACGATCCAGTCGTACGACACGCTGGAGAAGCAGGCGTCTGAGCGCGTAGCCGCCGCTGGTGCTGCTCGCAAGGCTGCTGTTGAACTAAGCAACTCTGAGTTGGAAGGTCGTCTGAAGAAGTTCACGCTGACCAAGGGTGCGTCCGACGCCCTGCTTATGCAGGCTCAACAGGCTCAGTCCGAGGCTGACGCCCTGACCGCCGACCCCAGCATCCCGCGTGACGTCATCGACCAGCGTTACGCCATGGCTGCTGGCCTGAAAGACCAAGCCCTGAATATCGTCAGGGATAGTTTCGCCGCTGATGGGATTGATATCGCGGCTTATGCCCCCCAGCCCCCTGCCCGTCCGCCTGTAACCCCTGGCGCCGTCCCGATGGGGCTTGACGTGTCCTCTCTGCGGACTGTCCCGACGCCTGTGCCGTCCTTCGGTGCGGCTCCTGCGGCGGCTCCTGCGGCTCCTGCTCCCATGGCTCCCGTGGCTAAGCCTGCCGTCCAGCCTGCCCCTGCTCCTGCTCCCGCCCCGGCAGCCAAGGCTCCTGCCGCCCCTGCCATCGCCCCTGCCAGCCCTCAGAACCTCCTGACGGGCAAGATGCCTAAGCAAGTGGTGACTCCCCCTGCCGAAGCCCCTGCCGCTGGTCAGGTAGCCAAGGCTCCCGCCCCTGCCGTTGGACTCCAGAGCCAGACGGCGAACGAAATCATCACCCGTCAGGCTGGTGAACGCCAGAACTACCTCGCCGCAAACGCCGCCATCGAGAACACCCTGCGTGCCGCACCGGGTATCCCTGCGTCGTCGCGTGAGAACTTGCGTAAGACCATCGAGGCTAACAAGTCGAAGATCACCGCCATCGATAAACTCATCACCGACCAGACCGCCATCATCGCTGAGCAGGCTAAGGCTGAAGCAGAAGGCACGAAGGCTAAGGCCGCGTCCACCTCGGAACAGCGTCAGCTCGTCGGTGCGTTCGAGAAGGGTGCTCCCATGGCTGGCGGTGGCTGGATGTACTCGACGCGCGCGAACGCCATGGAAGCGATGAACCGAGGCGAAATCAAGAGCCTAGAGGAAGCCGCCCTTACCACTAAGTTCGGCCCGCAGTTCCAGGGAAGTTTCGATGAAGTGAAGGACACGCTGAGTTCCCTCGACGGTTTCATGAAGGCCGCTATTTCCACGGACAAGGCAATCGACAAGCGCCTTGCTTCCGGCGACCAGTACCTCGACCGACTCGCGTTCACGTCCAAGGACTTCACGACCCTCGCCACGGGCAACGTTGCTGAGAAGATGCTCCTTGCGAACATGCGTAAGGCTATCGTCTCTGGTGGTAACTTCTCCGACCAAGACCGTAAGTTCATCCTCGAAGCCGTCGCGTCGATCAACACACTTGACCCGACCAAGGGAGCGAAGTACTTCAAGGACTTGAACAAAGTCATGGCTCAGATGGCCTTCAGCATGTACGCCGACAAGCTCGCCGTCGCAGGCTTCGTGAACCGCCCTGACCTAACCGGCGACGATAAGAGTCCCATGACTCGTGTGCGTCAGGACTTCGAGGCTCGCTTCGGCACAGGAACGGCTCGCGCTGAACTCGAAGCCCTCATCGAGCAGCAGTACGGCAAGGCCAAGTCCGGAGAAGTCTCCGCCCTTCGCTCCGCCATCGAGGAGTTCGCCAACGCCAAGGACGAGCCGAAGAAGTAACCTTTCATGGAGTCCGACACCCCCGCCACGGTTGACAAGTTCAGCCAGCCTTTCTACTCTTACGACCAGAACGGTCAGATTACGGGAGGGTTCGCCCTCAGTGATCCGAAGTATCAGGGCGGGACGGCGGAAGCCTCGCTCTGGCTGGACTCCCCGGAGGCTAAGAACCGTCCGAACGTGGTGCAGGCCACGAAGCGCATGGACGTGCTGTTCAAGCAGAGGGACTTGCAGGCCAAGGGCATCGCCCCTGCTCAGGTCATCCCTTTGGACATGAACCTCGTCGAGCCGTTCTCGAACCCCGATGAGGCCAGGAAGTCCCTGACCCTTGCGGACGTCGAGACCGAGCACAACGCCGAGTACGTCTTCACGGCCCTCAGCCCCACCCTGCGTCAGCTCGCCCAGACCAAGCAGGACGAAGGTGACTTCGATTACCGCGTGCATAACCTCCCCGACGACGTGATCATCGGGCTGGCTGAAGGCGCCGGCATCGACCGCAATCTCGTCGAGCAGCTCAAGACCAGCAAGGACAACCGCTACAAGGCGTACGGCATCGACCTGATGACGAAACTCCGTGGGCAGATCGTCAAGGCGGACAACGAATACGTCATCGGGCAGAAGGTCGCCCAGAACATGCAGGAAGAACTGTTCCTCGAACAGAACCCCGAGTGGAAGGCGCGCAAAATGCTGGCGTACCAGTACTACACCGCCGTCGAAGGCCCGGAGAAGGTGAACTCCTTCGCGCATGCCATCGGCACGCTGTTCGGTGCGTTCGCTGAGACGGGTGCTAACGTGGTCGGAGGGACGATGGAAGCCATCGCTGGCACCGACGAGCAGACCCTTTCCCGTGATTATCTGGCCGACCCCAAGCGTCGTGCCGTGGCGCTCTCCGTCCTCGCCAACGCCGAGACTGCGGCTAAGGTGCATTACGACCGCATCAAGGGACTAGACCCGCAGGAGATGCTCGCCGCGTCGCTTGATTTCGCCCAGCAGCCTGAGAATCAGAAACTCATGTTCGACCTGGAGCGACTGAAGGCCGACGGCGCTTTCCAAGACGCCAGCCGTTTCAGCAGGCTTTACAGCGTGTTCGACGGTGCCATCCGTGGCACGCAGGACTTCTACCGCATGTTCGTCGGGTCTATGGATCCGAACTCCGTGATGTTCCAGATGCAACTGGCGATGGAGGACGATATCGCCGCCAATCCGCTTGGCCGAGGCATTTCTCGCTGGGTTCAGGGAACCGACCGTTTCCGTCGGATGAAGACGCAGGAACTCCTGAAGGTGTCCGACCGCCTGGAGCAGAACTACTACGCCGCGAACGAGAACGCGGACATGGGTGGCATCGCCCGCATGTACAAAGCCGCTGGCTTCAATGACGCCGCCGTCGCCGCAGACATGCTCACGAACATCGGCGTGTCCGAGAAGGCTTCCTACGCCATCGACATCCCCACCCTTGCCGGTGGCGTCGTAGGCATCGGCATGAAGGGCGCCAAGGGTGCCGCCATGGTCGCCTTCGTTGACGAAAAGCTCGCCGTGTCCGCCGCTAAGGTGGGCGGTGAAATCCTGACCGCCGTAGGGGAGGCTGGCGTCGCTGACGCTAAGCTCACCACCGCCGTCTCGAACATCCAGTCTAAACTCAAGACCATGGGCGTCGTCGTCTCGGACAACGAGGCTATCGCCCTCGCCATGTCGCAGTCTGCCGCCAGCCCGGAGGTGCGTGCCGCCCTTGGTGCCGCCTCTGCCGACGTGAACACCGTCCGCCAGACAGTCGGCCAGACGCTCACGAAGAACAAGGCAGTCCGTGAGTCCACGAAGTCCTTCCTTGCCGACGCCAAGGCCGCGTCCGCTACCGCCGCCAAAGCCACTGCCGCCGCTGGTGCTCCGCTTGCCGCTGGTGCCGCGAAGGTCGAAGGTGAGGTTGCCAGGTTCGTCGGTAACTGGGCTGAGAAGGCAGGCGACCTCCTGCTCGGCACATCCCCTGAACGCCTAGCCCGAGAAGGTCGTATCGGCGTCCGCATGCTCCGTGGCGGTGTCGGTGCTGGTGTCGTCGGTGGCGTCATGACCGCTACCAGCGTCGCAGAGGGTGGCTGGTCTGACCTCCCCGCCCTCGGTGCCGAGTTCCTGAAGAACACCGGGACAGCCGCCGCATTTGGCTTCGGGTCTAAGTATCTCGGAGCCACCATCAAAGCCCAGGGACGCCTGCTTTCTAGCGTCGCCACTGAGATTGCAAGCGGTGAACGCAAGGGCATGTCCGTCTTCCTTGAGTCCGCCGACAGGCTGGAGAAGTCCGTCGAGGCTCTCCGCAAGGCTGGCGCTCCGAAGGAACGCATTAATGCTGTCCTCGCTGACGCTAAACTTCTGCGGCAGGCGCACTCCATCGGCCTTGAGAAGCCTCTCACCGAGATGGCTATCGTCACCTACCAAGGTGCCTGGGGTTGAGCTACGGTGTCCACCCTCGCCTACCTGAATAACGAGCAAGCCGCTTCCGCCGGGGCTGGCTTCGGTTTCGGTGGGGCTATGATCGCCGGTGCCGCCGCTAAACTCGGCACGATGATGCCGAAGGGCGTGCAGGCTAACCGCGACATGACCGTCATGGCGAACTCGCTGTACGTCCTGAACAAGCGTAGCGCCAAGGAGCGCGCCTTGTTCTACGAGGCTTTCGAGCGCGAGGTCGGCGTGAACCCGGACGGCAGTTTCAAGAACCGCGAGAAGGGTCTGCGTATGCTTGAGTCCCTGACCCTCCTGGACGGCGGACTCATGGGTGCCTTTGAGATCGTCCGTGAAGGCGAGCTCGTCGGGAAGACCATCGGCATGCAGCACACGGGCATCAACGTCGATGCGGTGAAGACCCTTGCCGGCCAGATGTACCCGAATGACGCGGCTATGGCGGCGAACTACGCCGAGTCCCTCATCCAGCGAGCGAACTTCCAGAATAACCAAGCCGCTAAGGTCGCCGCCCTGAACGGTCAGATTTCCAAGAACTCCGACGCCATCGCCTTCGCCGAGAAGAGCCTTGGCAAGAAGCGTGAAGCCCTAGTCCTCGCTGAGCAGTCCCAGAACGCCAAGCGTATCGCTGAACTGAAGTCCGAGATTTCTCAGGCCGAGACGAACGTAGAAGTCCTGAAGCGTGAGAACGAGAAGTTCAGCACCGAGGCTACCCTTGAGCGCAGCCGATTGGTTGACCGCGAAGCCGTCATGCGTGAGGCCGACGCCCGTGGTCTGAAGGGACAGGAGCGCGCTGACTTCGTTGAAACCGAGGCTCTTCGACGGGCTTCTGAACTCGACCCCATCCGCCCCGGCGAACTCCGGGCTGGCACGAACGGCACGAGCATCCGCCAGATTGCCGACGGCGTTTACATCAACGACGCCCAGGGTGGCAAGGTGTACATCAACGCCGATCGTACGACCGCCCTGACCATGGTTCACGAAGCGTTCGAGGGCATCCTGCGCGACGACGCCATGAAAGCCGCCATGCCTGAACTGGTGGACTTCATGTACGCCCCGCCGGGGTCTGGCAAGCGCACGCTGTCCGACGCGAACCGCCAGCGTTTCTTCGACCTGTACGCTTCCGACCTCGACCCGAAGCTCGCGAAGTCCTACCTCGAACAACTGAAGAACGCCGAGAAACTCTACGCCGACACAGGCGACTTCTCCGCCCTGCTTCCGTACGTCCAAGAGGCTACGGCTTGGTGGCTCTCGGTCATCCATGACTCCCGACCCATCGGCTACGCCCCTGGCGTCGGAACACCGCGTGGTCAGGAAGCCCCTCGCCCGCGCATCTTCGACAA
>Ga0129336_10001145_pt1 | contig 15923 bp, 12 predicted proteins | sample CPB6_02_DNA_FD_96878 | JGI IMG/M metagenome (GOLD analysis project Ga0129336, IMG submission 96878) | Freshwater to marine salinity gradient microbial communities from Chesapeake Bay, USA - CPBay_Sum_0.6_0.2_DNA | ecosystem: Environmental > Aquatic > Marine > Coastal | place: USA: Chesapeake...
GCCTGCTTTTATCGACGCAGATCAAACCATTCAAAGCCTATTTTTGAATGAATACAAGATTCAATTTGAGCATTCAAACGGTCATGAGGCAGACGAAATCATTACCAATGAATTTTATGCATTCAACATAGATCAAAACATCAGTAAAACTATATTATCATCTGATAATGAGATAAATAATAGCTTTAAAAATTCATATTCTGTAACCCTGCGATCCAATGTTTCTTTGGCAGACACGGACATCCATGCAAGGTTTCAAGTTGAAAATAACTGATTCCTTAAAAACCTAACATAAAAAAAGCCTTCAGTGATGAAGGCTTTTTGCTGTTTTAATAAGCCGGATTCTGTGTGATGCTATCATTTATCTGTTCTCCAGGTTGCCCTGAAGAATCAAGCTGCCTACCCATCACGGCCCTTACGGAGAGAACGAGTCATTCTCCAATTTTCATTACCATGACCTATGTGGCATTTCAGCACGCAAGGTTTACCCACCATCTACATTGCTGTAAATTGTCGTGAGCTCTTACCTCACGTTTTCACCCTTATCCACCTGTGGCGGACGGTTATTTTCTGTGGCACTTTCTGTTCCCGACGAATCGGGACCCGGCTCTTCACCGGTGCGATGCTCTATGCTGTCCGGACTTTCCTCGTTTTTAAAAACGCGATAGCTTTTACAGCCTTGCAAAGTTAAGAAATATTCATGCCATTGGAATAACTGCCATTTCAACGCTTGCGCTGCACCTTGAATCCTGCTTTGAGCAACTGAGAAAGATCAATCGACCCATCTACCATTGTATCCTCCTTTAGATCTGAGGTCCGTTCTGCCGATACCTCCATCCCTTTTTCTGGATAAGCTTGAAAAAGAACAAAGGAAAAGGATGCATTGTGTTCTTTGACCGTTTTTTCAGACAAGGTCAGGATTTGCTTGGGCCTGGGCTTGTATGAGACAGCGTGATGAGATGCTTTTTGTGAGTTTGCCTGTTCAAGAGAGAAATCAAAGTTGAATACGGGATGGTCATTCAAACGATCGAAAGACATATCAAACAAATACAAATCTTCTAAGGCAGCAATGGCATGTTTGGTTTCCAATTCCTTTTGCTCCTTAAAAAACACTCTGAAATGCAACATCAATCGATCATCTGTATGGTTTAAAATATAAACCCTGTAATGAGAAAAAACATCTTCGTCAAAAACATCTTTATCCAGTATCGGAAAAAAAGAAAGATGTACCCCATCTCTGGGAATATTTCGCACAGGCTTTTTCTCTCTATTTGGAATTTCGATGGAAGTTGATTTCTTAGTTGGGACAGATTTCTTTTTTGTGAATGCATCAAAATAAGGAAAGTCAATTTGATCTGCATAAACCGGAAATTGTACTCCGCCCACGTCAATCGTCAGCATTTTTTTATTAATCCATTCCACCACGGCTCCATGCTCGCCGGTAGCAATTACAATGATCTTATCTCCCTCCTGAAATTTCATACTGCATTCAACTTGCTTTTGTTCTTGCCATAGAAAAAGTAAATCAACAATCCTAATAACATCCAGGCAAAGAACACCATCCAGCTGTTTGCGGGAATTTCAACCATTAGATACATACAACATGAAACACCAAGTATTGGTATCAATGAAAAGTTTTTCATGAAAGTAAAAACAGCCAGTACGCCTGAAAGAAGAACAAAGATCAAAAATAATATTGCCTGGTAACCCTCTTCAAACAAATACGAAGAAGCATTTGCAATTCTTTCACGAAAGAAGTATAAAAATGCCAGATACAACAAAGGAAAAATCCATTTTGCATTGATATATGGCAGTGAGAATTTACCTTTTTGCTTTTCGATTCTTGGCAGTACAAGTACACCTCCGCTCACCAAAGCAAAAGCAAACAATGTACCGATACTGGTCAAATCGGTCATTAACTTATCATCAATGAAAAGTACAAATGTGCCTACAAATAGCCCTGTGACAATGGTTGAAAATCCTGGCGTCTTGTATTTCTTGTCGATTTTCCCGAACGACTTGGGCAATAGACCGTCTCTGCTCATTACCATCCATATGCGGGGCTGACCAATTTGAAATACAAGTAGAACACTCGAAGCTGCAACCACTGCACTGACGGAAATGATGAATCCCACTTTCCCCATATTAATCTTTTCAAAAACAAAGGCAAGTGGATCGGTTACGTATTGAAACTCGGAATAATGAACGAGCCCTGTGATAACCAAGGCGGTAACAATATAAATGACCGTACAAAGAATCAGTGAATAAATCATTCCACGAGGGAGGTCTCGCTGTGGATTGGAACACTCCTCTGCAGTAGTTGAAATCGCATCAAAGCCAATGTATGCGAAGAATACAGCCGAAACACCTTTTAATACCCCTGTCATGCCATTTGGCAGAAAAGGTGTCCAGTTGTCCATTGTATTGTTTGAGAAAATATACCAAAAGCCGATCAATGCAATCAATACCAAAACAATGATTTTTAGTATTACCATTGCATTCGCAGTTTTTTTACTTTCCTTGATGCCTACATAAGCCAACCATGTAATCAATGCCACAATGACAAAAGCGGGCAGATTGATGATGAAATGAATACCTGCAAAATGAGGAGCATTGGTATAAATCAACTTGGATGTATCTTGTCCTGCTGCCAAAGCAGAAGTATATTGAAGATGCGCAGTCTGGTACCCTATGGCCAGCCAATCGGGCAATGCAATCCCCATGGCATGTAAAATATTATTGAAATAGGCACTCCAAGAAATGGCAACTACAATATTTCCGATTGCATATTCCAAGATCAAAGCCCAGCCAATGATCCATGCCACTACTTCGCCAAAACTGACATAAGAATAAGTATATGCACTGCCCGCAACAGGTATGCGTGATGCAAATTCTGCATAGCAAAGTGCAGTGAATCCGCACGTGATGGCGGTAATGATGAAAAGAAAAATAACACCCGGTCCGCCATTGTATGCCGCAGAACCAATGGTTGTAAAAATTCCACCTCCAATTACAGCTGCAACACCCATCAATGTCAAATCTCTTACTGTCAATACCCTTTTCAATCCACCTTCCTGATCACTGTGTATGCCTGCTTCTCCCTGAAGGGAAGCGAGTGATTTTTTTCTAAAAATATTTTTCAATGGATACTTTATTTATCTCGTTTGATTAAATACTGAGCAAGTGCTTTCAGTGGCTCTTTTCTTACAGCAGATACTGCAATTTCATTCAAATGATGATACGCTTTTTCAAGATAGGTTTCTTTCAATGTATTTGCCCAAGCATCAATGCCGCATTTTCTATAAATAGACAATACCTTTTCCACTTTGTCAGTTGAGGTTGATTCCAGCAATTGCTTGAGTTCTGAAAGATCAGTTCCTTTGGCTGTTTCCAATGCATGTATCAGTAAAAAGGTTTTTTTATTGCTTTGAATATCCCCACCCACCTGTTTACCAAATTTTTCAGGATCTCCAAAAGCGTCCAGGTAGTCATCCTGTATTTGGAATGCAATTCCAAGGTTTCGCCCAAATTCATAAAGGTGACCCTGATTGTGTTCACTTGCTCCACCAATGATGCTGCCCAATTGCAGACTTGCAGCAAGCAATACCGAGGTTTTCAACTGAATCATGTGAATGTATTCATCCAATTGAACATTGTTTAATTTTTCAAAATCCATGTCCAGCTGCTGACCTTCACATACCTCTTTGGCAGTTTTATTGAAGAGGTGTATTATTTTTTTTAGGTGCAGGCCATCTATTTTATTTAAATAATCATACGCAACCACCATCATCACATCTCCGCCCAGAAGTGCGGTTGATTCGCCGTGCACTGCATGCACCGTTGCTTTTCCCCTTCTCAAAGGAGCTTTGTCCATGATATCATCATGTACCAATGTAAAATTGTGAAACAATTCAACTGCTGCGGCCAAATGAAAGGCATCCTGATGGATTTCTCCAAACAATTCATTGCCCATTAAACAGAGTACAGGACGAATACGTTTGCCGCTGTTGGCTAGAAACTCTTCCAGCGGATCATAGAGCGTAGCTGGCACCGACGGAAAGTGACGATGCTTAAAATATGATTCAAATGATTGCTGGAGCGATTCAATAGACGACATAATAGATTCAAATCAGTACTCCGAAGATAGCAAATGAACCCTTTATCGCTTATTTTTTTTGGATGAAACAGATCCTGGTTTAAAACCAATATCCATGACCCATTCATAATCAAGTTGTCTTTTGGAAAGATTTGCAGCTACGACTTTTATTTTAACAGCATCTCCAATTCGAAATGCCCATCCGGAGCGCTTTCCAATGAGTGCATACTCTGCTTCATGGTATAGAAAATCATCATAATCCAACAATGAAGTTGCACTGATGAGTCCTTCGCACTTATGATCTACTGTCTCTGCCCAAAATCCGAAACTGGCAACACCCGAAACCACTGCATCAAACTCTTCTCCTAAAAATTGTTTCATGTACTCAACCTGCTTGTACTTATTGGCAGCTCTCTCCGATTCCATGGCAGCCCTTTCGCGCTCACTGGAATGGATGCACTTTTGCTCCATCTTTTTATCTGCCTTGGGATCGTTATCGAGTATGGAGGTCAGCACCCTGTGTACCAGGATGTCTGGATACCTGCGTATGGGTGAAGTAAAATGACAGTAATGCTCAAACCCGAGTCCATAGTGGCCGATATTTTTTGAAGTGTATACGGCCTTGGCCATGGTTCTGATGCCCATTTGCTCCAGCACCCTTTGTTCAGGTAAACCCTGGACCCTGCCCAGCATTTCATTAAAGGATTTGGCAATCTCACCGGGTGAACTTGTTTTAAAATGATACCCGTATTTTTTTGCAAATTCAACAAAAGGAATCAGTTTCTCTTCGTCCGGTTGATCATGGATGCGATAAGGAAATGGAATTGGTTTATCAGAAACTTTCACCTTGGCAACACGTGCCGCGACAAAGCGATTGGCCATCAACATCAATTCTTCAATCAATTGATGCGAGGCCTTGCTCTCCTTGATAACCACTCCAATGGGTGTTCCGTTTTCATCTAATTTAAAGCGGACTTCCTGCGAAGAAAAATTGATGGCTCCCTCTTTCATTCGCTTGGATCTGAATGCTTGAGCCAATTCATGCAAATGCAAAATTTCCTTGTCATACAAACCAATGCCAGCATCAATGATTTCCTGAACATCTTCATAGGTGAATCGATGGTTGGAGTGAATCGCTGTTCTTCCCATCCAAGAATCTTTGATCTCTCCCTTGGCGTTGATCTGAAAGACACATGAATAAGTCAACTTGTCTTCGTGTGGACGCAAAGAACAAAGTTCATTGGAAATTCTTTCAGGCAACATGGGAACTACCCTGTCAGGCAAATAAACCGATGTTGCTCTCTCATAGGCTGACAAGTCCAAAACTGAATCTTCTTCAATATAATGACTTACATCGGCGATGTGCACGCCCACTTCAATTGTACCGTTTTTCAATTTTTGATAACTGATGGCATCATCAAAGTCCTTGGCGTCAGCAGGATCAATCGTGAAAGTTAGCACATCTCGCATGTCCTTTCTTTGCTTGATTTCCTCTTGTGAAATCACATCAGGCAGACGGGATGACTCTTCCATCACCTCATCCGAGAACAGAAGGGGAAACCCTTGTTGGATCAATATTTCCTTCATGGCCAAATCAGCTTCTTTTGCTTCAGTTACAATTTCAATCACTTCTGCACGGGGTCGTTTATCGTTCTTTTCCCATGAGACAATCTGTGCAATTACTTTCTGGCCGTCTTTTGCGCCGTTCAATGCAGCAGCAGGAATAAAAAAATCAGGAATGGCCTTGGTGGAATCAGGTATGAAAAAAGCGAAGTCACGATTTACTTCAACCACCCCTACAAATTGCTTTTGTTTTCTCTCAATAATTTGCGTGATAACACCCTGCATTCTTCCAGATCTTGCATCCCCTTTTGTAACTTCAACCCTTACCAAATCACCATGAAATGCTTTATTGAAATCATTTGGACGGATGATCACATCCCTTTCCAATCCCTCGACAATGACAAATCCCATGCCAGATCTGGTAATTTCAAATCTTCCCTTATAGAGTGAGGATGCCCCTTTGTATTCCTTGCTTCGTTTCTTTTTATTTTTCTTTGACATAGTTTACATAGACTTATCTTGAGCAAGCTGCTCAGCATAAAATTTTTGAGGGTAATCCAAAATCAATTGATCGAAGAGCGCTTGTTGATTAAAGAGAAAAGATAAACTAATAGGCAATACAAAAAAAGGATGATCGTTGATTCGATCCTTGAATTTTATCAGGCGAACAGCATCTTTGTCGGTTGTAAGATACATTTTTTCCTTGGATTGTATCAGGTTGAACCGTTCTTCCATCTCATTGATATCATCAATGGTGTAAATATGATGATCTCTGTAAAAGAGGGCATCATACGTTTTTGTTGACTCATGGATGTATTGTGTGAGTGGCATTGGATTGGCTATTCCGCATATCAATAATATTTCTTCAGATTTAGAAAGCGCTCTTCGTTCTTTTGTTATGATATGATAAGGGGTGCCATATTCAATGGTGGTGAAGAAAAGATATTGTTGCGGCTGCAATCCCAACTCATTCTTGATAACCAGGGCGGCTTCATGAGTTAAATCAGCCGGACATTTCGTCACTACAACGACATGGGCCCTGTGGGCACTTTCTCTTTGATCCCTGAGGTCGCCAGTAGGAAGAAAAAAATCACGGGTATACAGATTGGCAAATTCTGTCAAAACAATATCAAGCCCTGCAACAATTTCCCGGTGTTGAAACGCATCGTCCAGAATGATAACCTTGGTATCCGGACGATCATACAACAGCTGTGGAACTGCTTCAATTCTTTTTTCACCAACTGCAACTGCAATTTCAGGATGAGCCAAATGAAATTGCATGGGTTCATCACCGATTTCAATGGAGGATGAATTTGTATTTGCCAGCACATAACCAGAAGTTCTTCTTCGATATCCTCTGCTCAAAGTTGCAGTCTTGTAACGATGCTTTAAGAGTCCAGCGATGTAATCAACCATGGGCGACTTTCCTGTTCCTCCAATGGAAAGATTACCGACTCCAATGATGGGAATATTAAAAGCAATACTTCCGATGATTTTTTTATGATAGAGGTAATTCCTTAGCATCACAAAACCCCCATACACCAAGGCAAGTGGAAATAAAAAAAGACGAAATGATCTTAGATAGACATTCTTAAAAAGCATAAACCCTTTCTGGTGTGATACAAAAATCGAGCTTTTTATCGAAGTTCTCGATATCATCGATGGAAGAAACGGGAGGAAAGAAGGAAAGTCCAATTTTTAGTACATCTGCCCGACAATTGGCCAGAAACCGGTCGTAATAACCCTTGCCATATCCGACCCTGTTGCCAATGTTGTCAAAAGCCAACAAAGGGATGATCGCAGCATCAATTTGACCGGCTTTAATTTCTATTCCTCCCATTGGCTCAGGTATACCGTATTGATTCAAATCAAATTCCGATGTATCGTCAGAAATAAAATGTTGCATACTATAGTCGCTGTCTATGATTTTAGAATATACAATATTCAATCCAAGATCACGGAACCGCATCCAGTCCACCAAGGGAGCAGGATCGGGTTCATTGCTTGATGGCATGGGGATGTATACATGTAAAAATTGAATATAAGGAAGATGCAGTTCCTGAAATTGTATGAGCATTAAATCCTGGAAAACATTGACATCCTTTTCGGTCAATGCTTGTCTTTGCTGCTTGAATTGTTTTCTGATTTCAGATTTAATCATGCCTCATCAGCAATTGTACGATTAACAAAAATTGAAAATATGGTAGTTCCGTATTTTCTCTCTGTTCTGTAAAATGGAAATGTTTTGTAGTCATTTCGAGGGGTATGCTCCAGAACAAACCAGCCATTTTCTTTCAACATTTTTTTTTCAAAAGCAATACGTGGCAATTCATCAATGGTTGCCAAAGCATATGGAGGTCCCGCAAATATGAAATCAAACTGCTCATTGCATTGCTGCATGTATTTGAATACATCTGAAAAAACCACATGGATGGTAGCCATACCAAGCGCCGCCGCAGTTTTCTTGATGAATGCATGCATGGCAGGATCCTTTTCAACAATCGTTAAATCTCGCACCCCTCTTGAAAAAAATTCATAACTGATGCTCCCTGTACCTCCAAAGAGATCCAAGGTTTTCAGTTCACTCAACTCGAGATTATTCTGAATGATATTGAAGAGTCCTTCTTTTGCAATATCCGTTGTAGGCCTCGTATGTGGCATATGAGCAGGTGGCGAGAGCCTACGTCCGCCGAGTTCGCCGCTGATTATACGCATTGTAAGACTTGCAGATGTGGAGTAAAAAAATGTGAGCCAACAGCATCTTGTTCGGATGACTTGTTCTCAATTGACAAAGTTGTTTCAAGCGAAATATCTAAAATATATTTTCGAAGTTCTTTCCAGGTTGCAGATTCATCATCGATATGTCCGCTGACCAAAGCTTTAAGAAATTTCAGGTCTACATGATGATGCTCAACCAAATTCAACAATTGATAAATAGCATCCTCTGTGGTTTCGTAATATATGGATTGTGCAAATTGTAATTGAGCACCTTTTACCAGGATGATGGTCAAATAATGCTGACTAAAATATATTTTTATAAATGAATCAAGGTCTTCCAGGTTGTTTCTGAACAACGACACCAAAGCCAAACTGATGAAATGCTTTGTTTTTACAAAAGTGTATTTCTCTGTTAAATACTTCAAAATGGGTTCATCGACTCCGTAAACAGCTGAAAGCTCCCATTGGCTTACATGGTCTGTTTGAACACCCGAAAGGTGTAAGTCGCCTTGCATGGTATTGTAGATGCTCTGAGAAAGATGGTCTTTATGGAATTTCTCTGGCACCAGCGTAATATCAGGGGTGTTCACAATCAAATTCACTTCAGCAACAGCAAGTGAAGCGTATTTCTCCGTTTGCAAAATATATTCCAAAGTATAGACATCTAGCCTTTCCTTTAAAACATATGTTTCTATTGAAATTGGAAATTGATCCTTTTTGTAAATAGAAATGGTAAGGTAATGATGCCCATATTCAACACAAAGATTCAAGTCAACGGCAGTATGGACTGCAACATCACTTGAATAACCAAAGCTGGGTTGAATCAGATGCTGAATCATATGACAAATTTAATGCTTTTGGGTATGAATCAGATGGCAATAATGACTTACTTTGCCGCCTGATTGAAGACAGGGAAGTTCATGAGAGAAACATTAAAACTTGAGGTAACCTACAAACAAATCCTCCAGATGTCGCTGCCCATCAGCTTCGCGATACTGGTCCCGCAATTCAATTTTCTCATCAATAGTTTTTTTCTTGCGCAGCTGGGAAAAGGATACATGGGCGCTTCAGGTGTTACGGGTGTATACTACCTGATTTTTTCAGTGATTGGATTTGGACTCAACAACGGTCTACAGGCATTGATTTCAAGAAGAGCTGGTCAAGACAGACTGAAAGAAATCGGAGAACTTTTCATGCAGAGTGTATACATCAGTTTGTTTATTGCCTTGCTGGGAATAATCATCACCTATTCTGCCGCCCCCTATATTTTTAAAAGTTTTACAGACCAGTCCATCTATACAACTACCATTGAATTTTTGAAAATCAGGATCTGGGGACTACCTTTTCTGTATCTCTATCAAATGAGAAATGGTTTGCTGGTAGGAACCAATCAAAGCAAATTGCTGGTATATGGAACACTTGCTGAAACCATCACCAATATTGTATTGGATTATGGATTGATATTTGGCAATCTTGGATTACCCAAACTCGGATTCAATGGAGCAGCCTATGCAAGTATTGTCGCAGAGTTTTTGGGAATGGCTGTTGTATTCATGGTCATTGGGATCAAGGGCATGTCTAAAAGATTTGGACTTTTCGAAACAATTTCTTTCAACTGGAAAAGCACCAAAACTATTCTGATTCAATCCTCTCCTCTCATCCTGCAATATGCCATCAGCATCATCAGCTGGGAATTTTTCTTCATCCTGGTTTCTCACGATGGTGCACTTGCATTGGACATCAGTCAAGTGATGCGACTCATGTTTGGCTTTTTTGGAATTTTTATATGGGCCTTTGCAGCAACATCCAATACCATGGTATCCAATATCATTGGCCAGGGCTTGCACGAGAAAGTAACATTGCTGGTCAAGAAAATAATCACCTTGAGCCTTGGCTCAACTATTATCATGCTCTTGCCTATTCAGTTTTTTGCGAAAGAATTGCTTTCCATCTTCAATCAAGACCGAGCTTTTCTAGATCTTGCTATTCCCGTATTCAGAGTGGTTTGTACGGCGATTGTATTGATGTCCGTTTCGACTGTATGCCTGAACGCTGTGACGGGAACAGGCAATGCCAAAATTAATCTGCTGATTGAAATTTTCACCATTGTGCTTTACTGTATTTACATATATACAGTCATGGAGGTGTACAATCTTTCCATCATTTGGGGATGGGGATCAGAATGGGTTTATTGGCTGACCATTCTAACACTTTCTTCGCTCTACTTAAACAGTGGAAATTGGAAGAAAAAAATGAATATTTAAAGAAAATTATCCTTGTGGCTCTGCTGATGCAGTTCCGGATGTTGGTTTTTTCTTCTGAGATTTTGGAGCGATGACCATCAGCATTCTCTTACCTTCCAGTTTTGGCAATCCCTCTACTTGTCCGATTTCAGCAAGTCTCTCTGCAAATTTCAAAAGCACCAATTCTCCTCTTTCTTTGAATTGAATGGCACGGCCTTTGAATTGCACGTATGCTTTTACTTTATTGCCTTCTTTCAGGAAGTTTTCTGCGTGTCTGGCTTTGAAATCAAAATCATGATCATCTGTGCCTGGTGTAAAACGAATCTCTTTGAGTTCAGCTGTTTTACTCTTGGCCTTCATTTCTTTTTCCTTACGCTTCTTATCGTAAAGGAATTTGTTGTAGTCGATTACCTTACAAACAGGAGGATCCGCCTGAGGGGAAATTTCAACAAGATCCAATTGTTGCTGTTGGGCTATTTTCAAAGCATCCTGGGTAGAATAAACTCCCATGGTCACATTGTCTCCAACTAATCTAACTTGAGGAACCCTGATAAAATGGTTGATGCGGTGCTCTGCTTCTTTTCTTGGAATGAATTTACCTCTTGGTCCACCTGAACCTTGGTAATTTGGTCTGTAGGGTAATGCCATAGTCTTTTACAACTATCCTGTCGGCCACAGGAGGAAGTTGTTCTTCTTTCTTTTTTAATTTAATTTGATTGCCGATGATGAATTTCGGATGTTAAGGTAGTTATTATTTCTGAAATGGGACACTGACCTGTATCACCTTTACCCTGACGTCTGACTGATACAGCTCCTTCGCTTTGCTCCTTTTCACCAATCACAAACATGTAGGGAACTTTTAAAAGTTCAGTATCTCTGATTTTCTTTCCAATTTTCTCGCCTCGGTCATCCAGTTCAGCTCTGATGCCGACTTTCAGCAATTGTTGGGTGATATCTGAAGCATATTGATTGAATTTGTCACTGATTGGCAGCACCTTGACTTGAACAGGTGCCAACCAAAGTGGGAATTTTCCTGCATAGTGCTCCAACAAAAATCCAATGAACCTTTCGTGCGTACCCAAAGGAGCTCTGTGAATGATCAATGGCGTTTCAGACTGATTGTCTCTGTTGGTATACGCCAATCCGAATCTTCTGCCCTGTGCAAAGTCAACCTGGTTCGTTGCAAGGGTAAACTCCCTGCCAATTGCACTCCAGATTTGCACATCGATTTTAGGTCCGTAAAAAGCGCCTTCATCAGGAACTTCTACGTAAGGTATATTGGAATCAATCAACACCTGACGCACCATCTGCTCAGTTTCCACCCACAATTCCGGCTCGTTGATGTATTTCTGTCCAAGTTTTGCTGGATCATGCAAACTCAGACGCATGACGTATTTATCGATTCCAAAAATCTTGAAATATTTGATATACATGTCGTTCACCGCTCTGAACTCTTTTGCAAAATCATCTTTAGAACAGTAAATATGTGCATCATTCATGTGCAAGCATCTTACACGCATCAATCCAAATAACTCACCACTTTGTTCATATCGGTAACAAGTGCCATATTCAGCCAACCGAAGCGGAAGATCTTTGTAGGACCGACTTTCAGCAGAAAATATTTTATGGTGATGCGGACAGTTCATGGCTTTGAGGTAATACTTTACTCCTTCCAATTCCATGGGAGGATACATGCTGTCCTGATAATATGGAAGATGGCCACTTGTCAAATACATGCTTTCCTTGGCAATATGGGGAGTGACTACACGCTTATACCCTGCAGCCAACTCAGTTTCTTTGGCGAGTTTTTCCAATTCTTCAATGATGATGGTTCCATTGGGCATCCATAATGGAAGTCCAGGTCCCACATCATCATCAAAGGTGAAAATCCCCAATTCTTTTCCAAGCTTTCGATGATCACGTTTCTTCGCCTCTTCCAGCATTTGAAGGTGTTCATCCAACTCTTTTTGATTCGGAAAACTAACACCATAAATACGTGTAAGCTGCTTATTTTTTTCATCTCCCTTCCAGTATGCACCGGCGATGGATGTAAGTTTGATTGCTTTGATGAGTCCGGTGTGTGGAATATGCGGACCTCGACACAGATCGGTAAAATCTCCTTGTGTATAAAAGGTTATCTCTCCGTCTTGCAATCCGGATAACAAATCCAACTTGTATTCATCTCCTTTTTCGGTGAAGTAGGCAACTGCATCTGATTTGGAAATTTCTTTGCGGATGTACTCGCTGTTTTTCTTGGCCAGCTCATCCATTTTTTTCTCAAGTGATGAAAGTTCATCTTCAGAAATTTGTCTTCCCCCCAAGTCCATGTCATAATAAAAGCCTCTGTCAATGGCGGGTCCTACCCAGAATTTAACTCCGGGAAATGTCGTTTCAACTGCTTCTGCCAGCAAGTGAGCGGAGGAATGCCAGAAAGTTGATTTTCCATCGGCATCATCCCAGGTCAAGAGTTTCAATTCACAGTCCTGTTGGAGTGTTGTGGAAGCGTCCTTTACCGAACCATCAATGGATGCCGCAATGACTTTTTTTGCCAACCCTTCCGCAATGCTTTTGGCAACACCCATGGGCGTAATACCCTTGGCATAACTTCTAACGGCACCATCTGGAAACCTAATATTGATCATGGTTTGAATGAGATTGTAGTCAATTTTAAGACTGCAAATTTAACGAACTATTGGGTAAGCTCAGCTCCAATTAAGGATAATTTGCGGTCCAACATCAAAAATGTAGCATTTGAATAGAATTCTACCCAGGTTTTTAGCAATTGCGGCAATTTTTAACCTTTCCCTGCTAGCATGGCATGCATCTTATGCTCAAAAGTTAAGCGGGCAATGGATCGGCAGTTTCAATTCCAAAGAAGATCCAGCGGAAGCACAAACTGAGTATGTACTTGAATTCGACATCAATGGCGGAACTCTCAGCGGTTATTCCTACACCTATTTTCCGATCGCAGGCAAAAGGTATTTTGTGATATGTAAATTGAAAGGGACCTACGACGCAGGAAGCAAATCACTTGTTGTAACAGAGGTTGAAAAAATAAAATCAAATACACCACCTGATTTTCAAAATTGTTTACAAACGCATAAACTCACTTATTTTAAACAAGGCGAGAAAGAAACCCTGGAAGGAAAATGGACGCCTGCTGAAAAAGACAGCAATTGCGGAACGGGCTATTCTCTTTTTGAAAGAAGAAAGATTGAAAAAATCAACCCGGTTGAAACTGTAAAAAAATCAGTGCAAAACACCAACCCCACAACTACCGTCAACACCAAAAAATCGGCTTCAGTCCCCCAAACAACGCCTAAAAGTAAGCCTGTCATCAGCGCACCTGCATCAAAAAAAACAATCCAAAAGAAAATTTTACCAAAGAATCCGATTGAACAAAAAGCACCCACCGCAGAAGCTGAAAAGAACAAAGAAGAAAAAATAATTGCGGTAGATGAACCTAAAAAAATAAAAGAATCATTCGCTCCTCCTAAAGAGAAAATTTCAAACAGAATTTATCGGGTACTGAAAACAATTGATATTGAAGATGACAAGGTAACCATCGACATTTATGACAATGGACAAATTGATGGCGACACCATCTCCATTTTTCTAAATGACAAATTGGTTGTATCAAAAAGAATGCTCACTGCGAAGCCCATCAATATTCAATTAAAGCTTGAAGAAGATGCAGATATGTATGATGTGATTATGTATGCCGAAAATCTTGGCACCATTCCTCCCAATACTGCACTGATGATTGTGCAAACCAAGAACAAGCGCTATGAAATAAACATTACATCCACTGAGCAAACCAGTGGTGCCGTAAGGTTTAGGTATAAAAAATAATCAGAATTTAAAATTGTACGTAACGGATGGTATGACTGGAAAAAGTGATACCTGTTTGGCTTGTACCTGCAAAGTACCTGCAAAAGCACTTCCCGTTTGATTGTAATAAAGGAAATAGGGATTTTGTCTGCTGTAAACATTGTATATACTGAACACCCAACTATGCTTCCATTTTCTTTCTTTTTTAGGGGTAGGAATATAAGTTGCTGATAAGTCGAGCCGATGATAAGGCGCCAAACGGTATTGGTTGATGCGGCTGAACTGCTGTGTCAATACCCCTTCAATGAGATAAAATTTTTCTGGCAGAGAGGTTGCATTTCCTGTTGCATATACAAAAACAGAGGAGAGTTTCCATTGCTGGTTGACTTCGTAAATTCCAACTACCGATAAATCATGTCGCCTGTCATATTTGGCAGGATATTTATTCCCATTGTTCAAATCAGGAAATTTTCTCCAGGTCCATGCCAACGTGTATCCAATCCATCCAGTAAACTTTCCTTTTGTTTTGTTGATGAAAAGTTCAGTTCCATAACTCCATCCCTTGCCAAAAACAAACTCCTCCTCAGGATCTTTGATGGAGGGGGTAAATCCTTGACGATACTCAATCTGATTTTGCATAGATTTATAGTAGACCTCTATAGATGTCTCAAAAGCATTGTCGTTGAAATTTTTAAAGATCCCTGCGGAATATTGCCAAGAGAGCTGTGGCTTTACCCGCAAAGTGCTTGGAACCCATACATCTGTTGGAAGTGTTGTTCCGGCATTGCTGACCAAGTGAAGGTATTGGCGGTTGCGTGAAACAGATCCCTTAAGAGAAGTTTCTTCATCTAAAGAATAACGCATGGTGAGGCGCGGTTCTAGTCCACCATAAGTGATAACCTGATCATTGCTGTTGTATTTTACACTGTCAAGTCGATTGCCGTCGATATCAGTTGTATAATTCGTATAAGGACCCAATTGCTGAAATGCGCTCCATCTGATGCCGTAATTGATCTTTAAATTTCTACCTGCTTCCCAATCATCTTGCGCATACAACCCGAACTCATTGGCGAACTTTGTTTGTGCGTTGTTGGGCTGGAACAATACAGAATCCTGTCGGCCAGTGGCAACAGAGGGACTCAGTCGGTGGTAGGTGAAAAGGGCACCATATTTCAACTTATGTTCAGGCGTCAGATAATGATCCAAATCTGTTTTCAAATTCAGATCTCTAATCCCACTTGATAAAACAAAATTGAAACTGTTTTGAAGAGCACCCAATGAAAATTGATAATCATTGTAAACAGCAGTGGTATTCATGAACAATTTCTTATGAAATACATGGTTCCATCTGGCGGAAAGTGTTGAATTTCCCCATGGAACCTCCACATCAAATTGACGTTTGTTGTTTACAAAATCAAACCTGTCGCGGCCAAAATATCCGCTCAAATACAAACGATCCTTTGAGGAAAACC
>Ga0129336_10001147_pt1 | contig 15884 bp, 10 predicted proteins | sample CPB6_02_DNA_FD_96878 | JGI IMG/M metagenome (GOLD analysis project Ga0129336, IMG submission 96878) | Freshwater to marine salinity gradient microbial communities from Chesapeake Bay, USA - CPBay_Sum_0.6_0.2_DNA | ecosystem: Environmental > Aquatic > Marine > Coastal | place: USA: Chesapeake...
CGCCTCCGTTTGCAGTAGGAGTGGCGCCTGCAAAGCCGGTGTAACCCCAAATTGAAACTGATGTAAGACTGCCACCAACGCCACCGCCACTACCCGACATACCGCCACCGCCGCCGCCCCAACGTCCTCCGCCTCCGCCACCACTGCCACCGGGGGGTAAAACTGATCTTGATTGGTATTCTCCTGATAATTGAAAGGTGATGTTTTTGGGCAGCTTGTAAATATTGTTGAGTTTAATCTGGTAACTCACAAAAGGGTCAATCGAGTTTTCGAAACTGGATGCAAGTCGGATGGCTGAAGTAAATAAATTGAAGTTGCTGGTCAAATCCCACTTATTATTGATTTTGGTTTTAGCAACCAACTCGGCTCCTGTTACATAGCTGGAATTGGCATTTATAAATGTATTGATCAATACTTCTTTGCCAGTAATGGGGTTGGTCTCTTTGTCCTGGTATCGTGTAATCAGATTATCGGTGTGTTTGAAGTAGACGGAGCCCAGCAAATTGTTTTTATTGGAATACGTTTTCTGATAAGAAAGTTCAAAGGAGTTGGTGAACTCAGGAAGTAAACCTGGATTTCCTCTGCTAAGATTCAACGAGTCTGCGTAATCGGTAAAAGGATATAGTTGGAAAAAGTTAGGTCTATTTATTTTGCGGGTATAGTTCAACTGGAGCTCAGCATTCTTTTTTAATTTATTACTTATGAAAAGACTCGGGAAGAGACTGATTGGAAATTCAATTGCAAACTTTTCATTCCGATCAGGCAAAAAGCCGTTATACTCCGAACGTTCAGCGCGTAGGCCTATTTGGTAACCAAAATTACTAATCTGCTTCGAGAGGGTGGCGTATCCTGCAAACACATTGTCGTCGCTTGTATAGTTGACTGACAAGCTTGGAATTTGGATAGTGCCTGTTGTGGTTTTAATAAAGAAATTATTTTTATTATCAACGGTTCTCCATTGCCCGCGTAATCCTGCTTCAATTTTTACTTTATCAGAGAGGGGTAGTGTGTAGTCAGTTTGAACTACCACATTAGTGTTATCACCTGATCCAGCCTGAAGCTGATCCTGAACTTTTACAAAAGAGCTTAAGAGATTTGTGTAATAGGCGGTGCGTATCTCATTACTGTTTTCACTCTTACTACTATTTTGTGTAAAATCAATAGACCATTCCTCGCCTGCGCGGGGAAATAAATGCTTAAAGCTGGCACTTAGCCCTGTGAAATTAAATTCACTGGCCGAGTTTGAAAAGCGATCGTTATAGGAACGAACGCTGGGAGAGAAGAGGGAGTCAATAGTACTATAGCTGTCATTGGTAGGGGTAAATTTTCCTCCCCCTTTGTTTATGGAGAATGAAAGCGTGTTACGGTTATCTATGAAGTAGTCGAAGCCACCCCTGAAAAAGAGAAAATTTCCTTTGGAGATACTGCTGTCCTCTTGTTTTAAAAAGGTGTTAGGATTGGCGATAAGGGTAGTGCGCTCCGTGCTTCCAGCACTGATCGATTTACGCATGTTATAATTCAAACTGCCAAAAAAGTTGAGCTTGTTTTGTCTCACATTGATGTCAGCCCCACCTCCAACGCGTGCTCTGGAATCAATATTGGATCGAACATTCCCGCTGTAGCCAACACGTTTATTTTTTTTCAGAATAATGTTTAGAATGCCGGCAGTACCGCCAGAGGCATCGAATTTAGCGGAGGGGTTTGTAATAATCTCTACACTTTCTATTGCATCAGCTGGAATTTGATCCAGACTAAGTACGGTGGGACGGCCATCTACGAATAGCTGCGGTGTATTGTTACGCATGGTAACATTCCCATCTAGATCCACATTAATGGAGGGAACGTTGCGCATCACATCAACGGCAGTTCCACCTGCGGATACAATATTTCGATCCACACTGAAAACTTTCCTATCAATTCCCAATTTCAATCCACCGGTACTCGCGCTTACTGTAACGTTTTCTAATGTTTTTTCAGCGATATCAATTTTGATATTTCCAAGATCCTTATCCAGTGCAGCAAGCATGGTAGTAAAATCTGCATTACCACCAGTTGGCATTTTTAGATCAAACCCTATGGTTTGTTCGATTGTCTTGTAGCCAACTACATTGATGCGTAGCTTGAATTGACCAAAGGCAGGTATGTTTTCAAGCCGAAACTCGCCATTAGCACGCGTCAACATTCCTGCTATCACTACGTCTTTTCTCTTTTTAGTGACTGAATCCAGCTTGTTTTGAAGCAATTGAACTGAGGCTAGTTCGATGGGTTTTCCGGTAGTAGACTCCAACACTTTTCCATAAAAGCTGCCGTTAGGCATTTGACGACTATTAGCGCCACCTCTAGCCATCGCAGCTGGTGGTTGTGCTTGGGCCGATTGGAAGGAGAGAAAACTTAAAAAAAGGAAAAGGCGAACTAGCATGCTAAAAATTTGATTATTAAACGACTAAGTGAGCAGTCTCTTGTGGACAAGGTTTAGAGATAATATAAACGGTTCATAACGTTTATGAGAGGTGATTGTTCAATCTTAAGACCGTATTTAAGACTGTTTATTAAAAAAAACCTCGTCCTAAGACGAGGTGTTGGGTGGCTAACCGGGCTCGAACCGGCGACCCTCAGAACCACAATCTGATGCTCTAACCAACTGAGCTATAGCCACCATGATTCCTGATGATCTCCAACTAGGGGGAGAGGTTAAGGAGTTGCAAAATTAGGTAAAAACCTGCTTCTCAAAAAAATAGGGCCTCATTTTACGCTATTTTTGATTTCCATGTTTTTGCACTTAAAATATTGGTTGAATATGAAGAGAATCAGCATTCTGGTGGTTTTGGTCTTAATTGGATCGGTAGTTACTACCCAACTTTTAGGAAAAAGTAAAACAAACTTACCCCCTGATAAATACGAGAAAATTATGTTTCTGGTGGGCAGGATGCTTTCAGATGGACATTATAGTCCACAGCAAATTGATGATGCTTTTTCAAAGCGTGTTTTTGAACGCTACCTAACCGAGCTAGATCCCGAAAAGAACATTTTTCTTAAAAGTGATATCGTCTCATTGCGCGTATATGAAAGCAAGATTGACGATGAGTTGACCGGTGCGCCTATCCTTTTTTTTAAAGCGGCTGGGAATCTATTTACTACGCGCGTACAGGAGGCCGAGTTGCTGTATCAAAAATTATTAGCCAATCCTTTTTTGTTTACAGCTCCCGAAGAAGTAGTGTTGGATTCCGAGCAATTGGATTTTCCGGTCAATGCTTCGGAGCGAGAGCAACGCTGGAGAAACAAACTGAAGTATATGACCTTAGAACGGTATGCAGAAGGTTTGGATCTTAATCGCAAAGCTCTTGAGAAAGATAATAAAAGCAGTAAAAGTGCTGTGGAGTTGGAAAAAGAGGCGCGTGAGAAAGTTGGTAAAATCATGGCCAGAACTTTTGATCGGTTTCGGAATAAATTCAACGAGGACGATAAGTTTAATTTGTTCGTCAATACAATTACCACCACCATGGATCCGCATACTGAATTCATGCCCCCTGTTGATAAGCGTTACTTTGACGAGGAAATGAGCGGACAGTTTTTTGGAATTGGTGCTACGCTACAATATGATGAGGGCAATATTAAAATCACCAGTGTTGTGGCGGGCAGTCCTGCTTCCAAATCTGGTCAAATTCAAGCGGGAGACATTATTCTAAAAGTAGGGCAAGCTGCCGAGGAGCCAGTTGATCTCACCGGGTTCATGACAACGGATGCAGTAAAATTAATTCGGGGAAAAAAGGATTCTGAGGTTCGGCTTACTATTCGCAAGATCGATGGTACTATCAAAGTAGTTTCTCTGATCAGAGACCGCATTGTACAAGATGAGGGATATGCTCGCAGTGCTGTTATACAAGAGGCAGGGCGAAAAATTGGTTATATCTATCTTCCTGATTTTTATGCTGATTTTGAGAACCCAAATGGGCGTCGATGTTTTACCGATGTAGCTAATGAATTGACTAAATTAAAGGCTGAAGGAATCAGTGGTTTGGTGTTTGATCTCAGGAATAATGGAGGAGGATCGCTTTATGATGTGGTTCAAATGGCAGGATTATTTATTGCCGAAGGGCCCATTGTTCAAGTAAAGGACAGAGATCGCCCACCTACTATTTTAAAGGATAAGGACAGAGCGGTACAGTATGAAGGCCCCCTAGTAGTTTTAGTGAATGAATTCAGCGCCTCTGCTTCTGAAATATTTGCAGCGGCCATACAGGACTATGGCCGAGGCGTTATTATGGGAAGTAGTTCAACATATGGTAAGGGAACCGTACAGCGTAATATTGGGTTGGATCCACAATATGGATTCTCTTCCACCAATGCAGAGCTTGGTACCGTAAAGTTGACCTTGCAAAAGTTCTACAGGGTTAATGGGGGATCAACGCAGTTAAAAGGAGTGACCCCTGATGTGATTATACCGGACAACATGGAGTTTTTGAAGTTTCGAGAAAAGGATACCAAGGAGGCGCTTCCCTGGGACCAAATTCCAAAAACTGCCTATATCACCTGGACACCCGCTTATCAAAAAGATTCTGTGGTAGCCATGGCGCGCAGAAGAATCGGCACGGATACACTTTTTAAGTTAATCAGTAATACAGCATCGTATTTATCTCGACAGAATGAAAAAGTAGTGAATCTACAATTAGATGCATATACTAAAGCACAGGAGCAAATAAGAGGTGCTGTCAAGCGTTTGGATTCATTACAACAAGGAAGAACTTCTCTTCAAGTAAATGCCTTACAAGGGGAGGAGAACCGGTGGTCTAACGATAAACCGAAGCAAGAGCGGTTTGAGCGTTGGTTAAAAACCCTCGGCAAGGATATATACGTTGAGCAAGGTATAAAAACGATGCAGGATATGATCAAAGAAATGCCTGCCACTGCTAAACGAGCTTGATCAATTATGCATTTCTATTAATGCAGTTCAAATCCTCAAATGCAACTTCCAAGCGTTTGATGAAAGCTTCTTCACCTTTACGTAACCACACCCTGGGATCGTAGTATTTTTTATTGGGCTTATCGTCCCCTTCGGGGTTCCCTAATTGACCTTGCAAATAGGCTTCGTTCTTTTTATAATTACCAAGTACTCCATCCCAGAATGCCCATTGTAAGTCTGTGTCAATATTCATTTTGATCGCACCATAAGAAATAGCCTCCCGAATTTGCTCTTGTGGAGAACCGCTTCCCCCATGGAATACAAAGTAGACGGGTTTAGCACCAGTCTTGAATTGTTGTTGAATATAATCTTGACTGTTTTTAAGAATTACAGGACGTAATTCAACATTTCCTGGTTTATATACACCATGTACATTACCAAATGCTGCTGCTACAGTAAATAAAGGGCCTACTTTACTTAATTCGGTATAGGCATAAGCTACCTCAGCTGGTTGTGTGTAAAGCTTTGAATTTTCAACATCAGAATTGTCGACCCCATCTTCCTCTCCTCCGGTTACTCCAAGTTCAATCTCGATGCTCATTCCAAGCGGCTTCATGCGTTTGAAAAAACTAACTGATGTTGCAATGTTCTCTTCTATAGGTTCCTCGCTAAGGTCTAACATGTGTGAACTAAACAGTGGCTGTCCTTTCTCTTTGAAATACGTTTCACCCGCATCCAATAATCCGCTAATCCAGGGCAGCCATTTTTTGGCAGCATGATCGGTATGTAACACAACTGGTACTCCATAATATTTCGCTACATTATGGACATGGAGAGCTCCTGAAATTCCTCCTTGTATATTTCCTTGCAATTGATCGTTGGGCATTCCTTTTCCAGCAATAAATTGCGCCCCACCATTTGAGAATTGTATAATAACAGGGGAGTTTACTTTAGCAGCAGTCTCCAAAGTAGCATTAATCGAGTTTGTTCCAATGGTATTGACAGCAGGTAGCGCAAAATTGTTTTTGATAGCATCTTGGTAAAGCGCTTTTAATTCTTCACCATGTAGTACACCTGCATTATATTTTTTCATAAGAAGAGGATTTCAGTGGTTGCAAATCTAGTTTTTTTAAGGGTTCCCTAAGGCAGCAATTACATCATATTTTGTAACAATATGGTAAGCGCCTGCTTCGTCTCGGGTCAGTACAGCCCCATTATCCTTACTGATGTATTGTGTCAACTTCTCTGCAGGGCTGTCAAAGGGTACAATTGGAAATCCTTTTTCCATCACAGCCTGAACAGAAGAGTTTTTAAGATCGGGGTCTGCAAATATTTTTTTAAAGAGCCCATGTTGACTAATCGCTCCCACTGGTTGTTCGCCCTCCATCACCGGTATTTGCTCAACATCATATTTTTTCATCAATTCTACGGCTTCGGAAACCGTGTATTGAGGTGCTACTGTGATTAATTTTTTGGATCCTCTGCTACGAATAATTTCACGAATCGTTTTTACATCTAAAAAGCCGCGTTCCATCATCCATTGATCGTTATAAATTTTTCCCACATATCGACTTCCGTGGTCATGTAAAATACAAACAGGCATGTCTCCTTTTTTCAATTTATCCTTTAATTGAAAAAGGCCTTGTAAACAACTTCCCGCACTGTATCCACAGAAAAGGCCTTCCTCTTTAGCTAATCGTCTAGCCATAATCGCACCATCTTTATCGGTCACTTGCTCAAAGTGATCAATATACTGCATATCGTAATTCTTAGGCACAAAGTCCTCTCCGAAACCCTCGCTTATGTATGGCTTTACTTCATTCATATCAATTTCACCTGTTCTGAAGTATTTAGTGAGCAGGGAGCCATATACATCAATGGCCCAAATTTGAATAGCTGGATTTTTTTCCTTTAGATATTTTGCGGTACCCGTAATGGTACCTCCAGTACCTGCTGTGCAGACCAGGTGTGTTATTTTTCCATCAGTTTGTTTCCAAATTTCTGGTCCTGTTGATTCGTAATGTGCAAGTCGGTTGGCCAGATTGTCATACTGATTCATGTGGCAAGAGTTGGGGATCTCTTTGGCTAATCGTGCGGCAACGCTATAATAACTTCTGGGATCTTCAGGAAGCACATTAGTGGGGCATACTATTACTTCTGCCCCCACGGCTTTTAAAATATCAACTTTCTCTTTTGATTGTTTATCGGTAGTAACAAAAATGCATTGATAACCTTTTACAACCGCTGCTAGTGCCAATCCCATACCTGTATTACCACTAGTGCCCTCTATGATGGTACCTCCTGGTTTTAAGCGTCCATCTTGCTCGGCAACCTCCACCATTTTTAAGGCCATTCTGTCTTTGATCGAGTTACCAGGATTAAAGTAGTCCACTTTTGCCAATACTTCACAGGGCAACGTGCGGGTAATTCGGTTTAATCGAATTAGAGGAGTATTGCCAATTGTTTCAAGGATGTTATTCTTTATATCCATTTTTATTGATTGATTAGTTTCATGGCTACACGCAGTGTACTGTCGTTTGCATTTAGAATCTGGTAATAGCCATTGCTTCTCCACTTGTATCTTGCAATGGTGGCTAGGATTCTTTCTGTTAAAAACTGTTTTTCAACGGACGAATAAGCGAGGGGTGAAGTAGTCGCTATTTTTTCGGAGCGTATCCATTTCTCCCAAATATCTTTCAATAACTCCTTATCGGTAAGCAGGGATTGGGGGCTATTTTTTTTAGTAAGCCTTGAAATATTCTGTTGATAGTACTCAAAAGAAAACTGATTGATACGAGATAAGGCATTCATGATAGTTGCTGATGCAAGCAGGGTAGTGTCGGTTGTGGAAGGAATTTTAATATGGGGGGTAATACCATTCTCTGCGCGAAGTGTGTCCTTGCAGGGGGTAATAAAATAGCGGTTCTTTTGAAGCGTATCCATTTGCTGATAGGGCAACTGGATGCATCTTCCTAAAGGTGTGTAATACCGGGCTACAGTAAGCCGTAATGCTCCACCGTTTGAAAGATTGTACTCCTCTTGCACCAGCCCTTTACCAAAGGAGGTTTGGCCAATTATTTTGCCTCTACACCAATCCTGAATGGCCCCAGCTAAGACTTCACTGGCACTGGCTGAAAATTCATCGATGAGCAGGAATATTTTTCCATTTTCAAATTGTCCGGGTCTGCGAGAGCGGTACTCTTGTTTGCCAATTTTATTTCCTTCTGTATAAACAATAAGCTTATCCTGATCAAGAAATTCATCCGCAATGTCTACTGCTTCACTCAATAATCCGCCACCGTTTCCTCTCAAGTCAAGAATAAGTTGTTGGGCTCCTTGTTTTTTTAGTATTTCTACCGCTTGCATGAATTCTTCATAACTGGTTTCAGAAAAGCGTTCCAAGCGGATATAGCCAGTTTTGGAGTCAAGGAGGTATTTGGCCTCAATTGCAGGTAACGGTATACGATCTCGTTTAACTGCTAACTGTAAGGATTGTTGATTTCTAACCAGCGTTAAGTTCACTATTGAATTTCGCTTTCCCCTTACTAAGGAACGAATTGTATCCGTGGAAATATTTTTCCGGATAAGAGAATGCTTATTGACACTTACTAGTTGATCCCCCGGTTGAATACCTGCTTTTTCGCCGGGACCGTTTGGGATTACGTAAGTGATAGTTGCCGTGTCGTTGAAAAGACTGAATTCCACACCAATGCCTTCAAAATGACCTTTCAGTAATTCAGATGACTCTGTCACTTCAATTGGGGTGAGATAGTTGGAGTGGGGATCTAATTCTTTTAGCAACTCATCCACCGCAACCGATTCCAAGCTATCTAGGTTTACAGGATCTACATATTTGTTTTTGACCAGTTCTAAAACTTGCTGGTAGGTTGATTGCTTATTGTTCCCAAAAAGTTGAATGGCTGGAAAGAAAAATTGGCCGGCAAATAATACAAGAATTAATAAAAGTGCTATGATTATTGGTAGCGCAATATCTCGTTTTTTATTTACCATTCCGGCCTATATTTTGCGTAACTTGTGCAAGTTAACTTATTTGCATTGAACCTATTTTGTGTTGATTGAGCAATGGCTACGGTAAAATTGATTGCAGATAGCGGTGCTACAAAAACGGAATGGTGCCTTCTTGAAGGGACTAAGAAACGAAACCTGCTCACGGCTGGTATTAGCCCCTATTTTTTAAGTGCTCCAGAAATCATTTCACTACTTCAACAAGAGTTGTTGCCTCGATTAAAGAAGGCGAATATTCAAGAAATATTTTACTACGGCACAGGTTGTGCTAACCCTTCAAATGCGAAAATTGTACGGAAAGCCCTCGAGGCTTTATTTCCCGAGGCCAAGATAGAAGTTACACATGATCTTATGGGAGCTGCCCGAGCGTTGTGTGGTAGAGAAAAGGGGATTGCTTGTATTTTGGGTACGGGTTCTAATTCTTGTTTTTACAACGGAAAGAAAATTATTAAAAATAGTCCTGGCTTGGGTTATGTACTGGGCGATGAGGGGAGTGGGGCGTATTTGGGCAAAAAAGTAATCCAGTATTATCTCTATGGGATTTTTGACGAAGAACTAAGGGGTCGCTTTGATCTTAGCTATACCACAACGCCGGCGGAGATTCTTGAAAATGTTTACAAGAAGCCACTGCCTAACCGGTATTTAGCTACGTTTACAACTTTTCTTGCCGAGAACAGGGGGCATTACATGATTGAAAATATTCTCGAGGATGGGCTGAATGATTTCTTCTTTCAGCATCTCTGTCGTTATCCGGAGGTATGGAAATTCCCCTTGCATTTCACAGGGGGAGTGGCCTCTATTTTCAGTGATGTGGTAAAACAACTCTGTGCACATTATGAATTTGAACTCGGTAGCATTCTTCGTAACCCCATGCAAGGACTGATAAAGTATCATTCATAGTTTATGAGTTTTGAACGTATCACAGAGAGGAGTAGTTTATATCGGCATTTGGAAAAAATGTCTATTAAGCAATTGCTAACGCATATCAATGAGGAGGATCAAAAAGTTCCTGCAATTGTAGCAAATGCAATTCCGCAGATTGAAAAATTAGTGGAAGTAATTGCTGATAAAATGCTTATGGGGGGTCGTCTATTTTATATTGGGGCAGGGACGAGTGGTCGATTGGGTATAGTAGATGCAAGTGAATGTCCACCTACCTATGGAGTTCCTCCTGGTTTAGTAATTGGAATTATTGCAGGAGGAGAACAAGCCATTACAAAAGCAGTGGAGAATGCAGAGGATAGCTGGGAGCAAGGATGGATCGACTTGCAAGGGCATACTGTATCTGCACAAGATGTTGTTATTGGTATCGCAGCCAGTGGAACCACGCCCTATGTAATAGGCGCATTACAGCGTTGCAGGGAAAATGGCATAATAACTGGCAGTATTTGTTGTAACCCTCAGTCCCCCTTAAGTGCTGCGGCGGATTATCCTATTGAAGTAGTGGTTGGTCCTGAGTTTGTCACCGGAAGCACCCGTATGAAAAGTGGAACTGCACAAAAATTGGTACTGAATATGATTTCTACCTCCGTAATGATACAATTGGGTAGGGTGGAGGACAACAAGATGGTCAACATGCAACTCACCAATGAGAAGTTGGTGGATCGCGGAACAAAAATGTTAATGGAAAAGGCCAAACTTGAATCCTATGAAGATGCCAAGAATCTTTTGCTAAAAGCCGGCAGTGTCAAGAAAGCTTTATTGCTCTTATCGTAATTCGATTGTATGCACACGCTCGAGCCGTTTTATAATTGGCAGCATGTTTATATAAGTGAACAGGATCAGCGTTCTCCTTTTTTCGGAAGAGTGTATTCAGAGTTTGAGTTTTCTCAAACTGTATACAACTACTACATTCATCCATTGTGGGATGAGTTTGGAAGCAGAACCCTTTACCTGAAAGTATTGATTGCTGACTATGAGGAACGCTACATGGTTATTGAATTATTGGGCGAATGGAATGATGCCCTGGAAAATGATATCATGCAGCTCAAGCGAGAGGTGCTTGAGAAATTTATGGACGAAGGGATTTGTCACTTCATTTTAATCGGGGAAAATGTTTTGAATTTTCATTTTGATGGAATGGACTATTATGAGGAGTGGAAAGAGGAGCTGCTGGATAGAGGCGGGTGGGCCGTCTGTTTGAATCTTTCGGTCTCCAGCTCCTTGGAATTTCAACAAGCCCGACTTGATCGTTTATTACCATTGATAATACTACCTGACTGGCGTACTTATAAGCCCTTTCATCTTTTTAAAAAGGTGGGCCTTCTCTTAGGTTCCGGACTTCCGGATCTTGATCTATAAAGTTGAAAAAGAACGTTTTTTACAAAATTCTTTGCCCTTTTTTACTTGCGGCTTGTTAATTTTGCAAGCTGAAGAATTGCTTGATTTTTACTATCGCTAACCTTATAATTTCTAGCCGATGAAATGGTCTGCATTGTTCAATTCCTCTGTAGGTAGGAAATGGACTATGGGGTTGACAGGAATCTTCTTGATCCTGTTCCTAATTGTACACGTTGGATTAAATGCCTGTATATGGGCAATGGACGGTGGCGTCATGTTCAACAAAGCAGCTCATTTTATGGGAGCCAATGTAGTTCCTCGTTTGTTGGAGGTAGGGCTGTTTGCTGGTTTTCTATTGCATATTTTCCAAGGCTGGTCGTTGGAACTGACCAACCGTGCTGCTCGTAAAAAAGGGTATGCAGTTTCAATGGGAAATAAGGGAAGTAAGTGGTACAGCCGTAGTATGGGAATTCTGGGAACCCTGTTGTTCCTTTTTCTGGTAATGCATCTGGCTCATTTTTGGGTACCCAGTCGAATTACTGGTTTGAAACCTGTGATGATAGATGGAAAAGAGTATCACAACTTGTATGGCGAAATGTTAAGTGTTTTTCAAGGAAATCTCCCTGTTGTTGTTCTTTACACCATTGGCTGCCTCTCGTTGGCTTGGCATTTGATGCATGGTTTTCAAAGTGCATTCAGAACATTGGGTGTTAGCAATCCTCGTTATTTGAAAATTATTGAAAGTGCGGGTACCGCATTTTCAATTGTGGTTTCCCTGGCATTTGCTTTAATGCCAATAAGCATGTACGCAGGTTGGGTGAAATAAATTTATTAATCTAGTAATACTTTTCTATGATTGATTCCAAAATACCAGCTGGCCCACTCGAACACAAATGGACAGACTATAAGGGGCATTGTAAACTGGTGAATCCCGCTAATAAAAGAAAGTTGGAAGTAATTGTGGTAGGTACCGGTTTGGCGGGAGCTTCTGCAGCTGCTTCGTTGGGAGAGCTGGGATATCAGGTAAAAGCTTTTTGTTTTCAAGATTCTCCAAGACGTGCTCACTCCATTGCAGCACAGGGTGGAATCAATGCGGCTAAGAATTATCAGAACGACGGAGACTCTGTTTTTCGTTTATTCTATGATACCATCAAAGGGGGTGATTATCGTGCACGTGAGGCTAATGTGCATCGTTTGGCTGAGGTGAGTGTAAACATCATTGACCAGTGTGTGGCTCAGGGAGTGCCTTTTGCACGCGAGTACGGCGGCTTATTAAACAATCGTTCTTTTGGAGGTACACAAGTTAAAAGAACATTTTATGCTGCCGGGCAAACTGGTCAACAACTTTTAATTGGAGCCTATCAAGCCTTGGAAAGACAGGTAGCCTTAGGAAAGGTAAAAATGTATACCCGTCACGAAATGTTGGATGTGGTTGTCATTGATGGAAAAGCGCGTGGAATCATATGCCGTAATTTAGTTACGGGCGAACTGGAGAGACATTTTGGTCATGCCGTTTTATTGTGCACGGGAGGATATGGCAACGTGTTTTACCTCTCGACCAATGCGATGGGAAGCAATGTTACTGCAGCCTGGAAAGCGCATAAGAAAGGAGCTTACTTTGGAAATCCTTGCTTTACACAAATTCATCCAACCTGTATACCTGTAAGTGGCGATCATCAATCCAAACTAACATTGATGTCGGAGTCGCTCCGGAATGATGGGCGAATTTGGGTGCCTGCACTGAAAGGGGACAAGCGTCCTCCTAATGATATTCCTGAAGAAGAAAGAGATTATTTCCTGGAGAGAAGATATCCGGCGTTTGGAAATTTAGTGCCTCGTGATGTGGCCTCTCGTGCTGCTAAAGAACGCTGTGATGCGGGATTTGGAGTAGGAACTACGGGACAGGCTGTTTATCTCGATTTTAAATACAATCTAATTAACAAGTACGGAAAGGCAGAGGCTAACAAATTAGGGATTGCAAATCCAGATACAGCAACACTGATTAAACTAGGTAGGGAAGTGGTGAAAGAGGAGTATGGCAACCTGTTTGATATGTATGAGAAAATCACAGGTGAAAATCCATACGAGGTGCCAATGCGTATTTATCCTGCTGTTCACTATACGATGGGTGGACTTTGGGTGGATTACGAATTAATGACCTCTGTGAAGGGATTGTATGCATTAGGAGAGGCCAACTTCAGTGATCATGGAGCAAATCGTTTGGGTGCATCTGCCTTGATGCAAGGGTTGGCAGATGGTTACTTTGTTATTCCTTATACCATAGGAAATTATTTAGCTGATGAAATTGCAACTAAGCCAATATCTACTACACATCCTGCTTTTGAAGAGGCAGAAAAACAGGCCGCAGAAAGAATTAACCGTTTACTTTCTATTCAAGGAAAACAAACGGTAGAGAGTTTTCATAAGCGATTGGGTAAAATCATGTGGGATAAATGTGGTATGGCTCGTGATGAAAAGGGATTGAAAGATGCCATTGCGGCAATTCGTCAATTGAAGGCTGAGTTCTGGTCTGATGTTCTGATTCCTGGTGGAAGCGATCAAATGAATCCTGAACTTGACAAAGCAGGCCGAGTAGCTGATTTTATTGAATTAGGGGAACTAATGTGCCAAGATGCCTTAGACAGAAAAGAAAGCTGCGGTGGCCACTTTAGAGAGGAGAGTCAAACAGAGGAAGGGGAGGCAAAACGAGATGATGAGGGTTATGCATACGTGGCTGCCTGGGAATACAAAGGGGATAGTCAGTGGCAGTTACACAAAGAGGCACTTCAATTTGAAGTAGCCAAGCCTTCTCAACGTAGCTATAAATAATTTATCAACTTATTAATTGAATTTATTTCTATGCAACACTATACCATGAATCTGACGTTAAAAGTATGGCGCCAGAAAAATGCTTCGGATGCCGGTCATTTTGAAACCTATCCTGTAGAGGGAATCTCATCCGAAATGTCATTCCTGGAAATGATTGATGTGTTAAATGAAAAGCTGATCAAAGAAGGAAAAGAACCAATTGCCTTTGACCATGATTGTCGTGAAGGGATTTGTGGAATGTGCTCCATGTACATTAATGGTCGTCCTCACGGTCCTTGGCAAAATAATACAACCTGTCAGCTTCATATGCGTGCCTACAAGGATGGTGACACCATTGTGGTTGAACCTTGGAGAGCTAATTCATTTCCTGTGGTGAAAGACCTGATGGTAGATCGTAGTGCATTTGATCGTATCATTCAAGCCGGGGGCTATATTTCTGTAAATACAGGTAATGCGGTAGACGCTAATGCCATTCCAGTTGAAAAGGAAAAAGCGGACTCCGCCTTTGCTGCTGCGGCTTGTATAGGTTGTGGGGCCTGCGTGGCAGCTTGTAAAAATTCCTCAGCAATGTTATTTGTCTCGGCAAAAGTCTCTCACTTGGCATTACTTCCACAAGGGCATCCTGAAAAGAAGAAACGTGCTTTGAACATGGTGGCGCAAATGGACAAGGAAGGGTTTGGGGCCTGTACCAATACAGGCGCTTGTGAGGCGGTTTGTCCTAAAGGGATTTCTATTGAAAATATAGCCCGTTTAAACAGGGAATATATGATGGCTGGCTTATCTGAAAGTGAATAAGATATTCATATTCAGATAATAATTCGATTTAATTGCTATTAAACATTAAATCGAAAATGCATCACATCACCGTCCTTTACAATATATTCCTTTCCTTCAATTCGTAGCTTACCCGCTTCCCGGCAGGCTGCTTCTGAGCCATATTGGATGTAATCTTGGAAAGCTATTACCTCGGCCTTAATAAAGCCCTTTTCAAAATCAGTATGAATTACTCCTGCGGCTTGTGGAGCCTTCCAGCCCTGTTGTATGGTCCAAGCTCTGACCTCTTGTACCCCGGCAGTAAAGTAGGTGTAGAGATTAAGTAATTTATAAGCGCTGTGTATGAGCCGATCCAGTGCAGGCTCTTTCATGGCATATTCTTCCATGAAAAGTTGCTTATCGGCTGGCTCCTCCATCTCGGCAATTTGTGCTTCAATGGAATTATTCATGATGATCATTTCTGCGTTCTCATGCAAAATGGCTTCCTGAAGGGCTTTAGAAAAACGATTGCCTGTGTGCATGGAGGCTTCATCTACGTTTGCTACGTACAAGACAGGTTTTTCTGTCAATAGGAACAGATCTGCAATTGCTACTCGTTCCTCTTTGCTGAGCTGAAGACCCCTTATGCTTTTTCCTTGTTCTAGTTGATTTTTGCAGCGTACCAACACATCTAGTTCGCCCTTTAATTTAGGATCAACTCTTACCAGCTTTTCCGTTTTTTGAATCTTTTTCTCAACGCTCTCCAGATCCTTTAGCTGTAATTCAGTATCAATAATGTCTTTGTCGCCCACCGGATTGATGGCTCCTTCATCTCTCAATATATTCTCATCTTCAAAACAGCGGATCACGTGGATAATTGCATCCACTTCACGAATGTTACCTAGAAACTTATTCCCTAATCCCTCTCCTTTGCTGGCTCCCCGAACTAATCCGGCAATGTCTACAATTTCAATTTGAGTGGGGATCACTTTCTGAGGCTGAACCAGTGCTGCTAACTGATTGAGACGGTTATCTGGCACATCTACCAACCCAACATTGGGATCAATTGTGCAGAACCGGTAATTACTGGCCTGAG
>Ga0129336_10001148_pt1 | contig 15884 bp, 16 predicted proteins | sample CPB6_02_DNA_FD_96878 | JGI IMG/M metagenome (GOLD analysis project Ga0129336, IMG submission 96878) | Freshwater to marine salinity gradient microbial communities from Chesapeake Bay, USA - CPBay_Sum_0.6_0.2_DNA | ecosystem: Environmental > Aquatic > Marine > Coastal | place: USA: Chesapeake...
GCTCGGCGTCGTCGACCACCACGGCGAGGTTGTACGCCGGCACTCCGTCGTTGCGACGCAACACGAAGTCGTCGACGAATCCCGTGACATGGCCCAGGATCCGATCGTCGAAGGTGTACGACTCGCCGTCGGTACGCAATCGCACCGCATACGGTCGACCCTCGGCGAGTCGCTCGTCGATCTCCCGCTCGCTCAGATGACGGCAGGTTCCGGGATAAGCACCTTCGGCCATCGGGCCGTTCGGGGCGCTCGCCGCCTCTCTGATCTCCTTGCGGGTACAGAAGCACCGGTAGGTGAGGCCACGGGCACTCAAGTCGGCGATGACGGAGTCGTACGACGGAAATCGATCGCTCTGCCGCCGAATCTCGTCGGGGAACGTGAGTCCGATTCTCCGCAGATCGGCGAGCTGTCGGATCTCGTTCTCCCGCGACGAATTGGCGCGATCGAGGTCCTCCACCCGAACCAGCATCCGACCGCCGGTCGACACGGCCGCCAGCCACGCGACCACTGCGGTTCGGAGATTGCCCACGTGGAGAACTCCCGTGGGCGACGGAGCGAAACGGCCGAGGCTCATACCGTTTGACCCGCTGCCCGTGTGCACACGTCCGCATTCTCGCCGATCGAGAGGGGCGACACCGACGTGACGTGGTGAGATACGGGGGTGAGCGAAACGCGTCGAGAACTCAATCGACGGGAACGCATGGCGATCATTCTCGATCGGGACGGTGCCGAGTGCGTGTGGTGTCGTCGACCGATCGACGTCCGATTGGTCGAGGCCACGACCGAACACCTCGTCCCTCGGATCAAAGGTGGACCGAGCATCGTCGAGAACGAAGTGGCGGCCTGCAAACGATGCAACGGTCAACGCGGTCATCTCACCCCCGCCGAGTGGATCGACGAGTGCGAGCGGCGGGGTTGGGAACCGAATCGCGACGTGATCGTCGCTGCTCTGCGACGACTGGAGCAGGCGTTCGTCGACCGTGGAGGCATGCGACGCGCCCGCCCCTACGTCGCCACTCAACTGCGTCGCCTCACCAAGTCGTCGAGGTACTGAGAAATCATGACGATTCGCCTCTTCGCCCGACGCCGTCTCGGACTCGTCGTCATCAGTACGTTGTCGGTGCTGCCCATGGTCGACGTCGGCTCAGCTGCGGCATCGCGGATCGATCGGCTGGGTGGACTCGATCGCTACGAGACGGCCACTCGAGTGGCTCAGCGTGTCGAAGACGAAGGACGTGCCGGCGACACGGTCCTCCTCACGACCGGCGAGAACTTTCCCGACGCCGTCTCGGCCGGAGGATGGCGCGGTGACGGTGTGATCCTTCTCACCAAACGTACGTCGATTCCGTCGACCACTCTCGAAGCGCTCGCCGACTCGCGCTTTCGCAAGGTCTACGTGGTGGGTGGACCGGCGGCGGTCGACGACGTCGTGCTCGATCGCGTGCGCGCTCTCGGCAAGTCGGTCGAACGCCTGTGGGGATCCGATCGTCACGCCACGTCGATCGCGGTGTCGAAGGCGAGCGTCCCCGAGGTATCCGTGAACTCGGTGTGGATCGCCTCCGGAACCTCGTTCGCCGATCAACTGGTGGCCGCCGCTGGCGCACGACGCGCCGACGGTGCATTCCTCATCGTGGCTCCGTCACGAGCGCTCTCGTCGACGGCGCTGGCCGAGATCCGACGCATCGCCACACCGGGAGCGAGTCTGCACGTGGTCGATTCGGCCTCGCTTCTCACCGCCGTGACGGTCGACGGTCTGACACGGATCTCCCACTCCGGTGACGTGTTCACCAACTCGAATGCGACGCAGGCGGAGAGCACCACGACCGTGGTGGCTTCCGGTGAGAATTGGCCCGATGCCCTCGGTGGCACTCGACTGGTCACGTCGTCACGCGGTCTCGTGCTGTCGCGCCCGTCGTGTGCCCCGTCGGACGTCGCCGGTCGACTGCAGAGGGCATCGACTCTTCTCGTTCTCGGTGGAACCGTGGCATTGTCCGATTCGTCGGCCGAAGGTGTCGCGTGCGAGTCGCCGGGAACGTCTCCCCCTCCGTCGTCGACCCCGAGCACTCCGGCTCCGACTGCGTCACCGCTCGACGGTGTGCGGGTCGAACCCGAGCATCTCACCGGTTACGACCGCGATCTCTTCCGACACTGGATCGACAGTGACCGCGACGGTTGCGACACTCGACGCGAAGTGCTCATTCTCGAATCGACGACGCCGGTCCAGGTCGGAGCCGGATGTTCGATCACCGGAGGCACGTGGTTCTCCGTCTACGACGGAACGACGACGATCGATGCGTCCACGTTCGACATCGACCACATGGTTCCTCTCAAGGAGGCCTGGGATTCAGGGGCTCATTCGTGGACGAGCGCGCGACGCGAACAGTTCGCCAACGATCTCGCTCTGGCCGAATCACTCATCGCCGTGTCGGCCTCGAGCAATCGATCGAAGAGCGACCGCGATCCAGCCGAATGGATGCCGACCCGGTCGTCGTATCACTGTGCCTACGTGATCGCCTGGATCACGGTGAAGAAAGCGTGGGATCTCTCGGTCGATCAGGCCGAGTACCAGAAACTGCAGCAGGTGTTGTCGACGTGCTGACCCGAACCGATCAGGGGTGCCGAGCCACGAAGTCGACGATCGCTGCGGCGAACTCGGGCCCACGGTCCTCCTGAAGGAAGTGACCAGCTCCGACGATCGTCGTGTGCGGCATGCCCTCGCAACCGGGGATCGCTTTGCGGAACGCCCACTCGCCATTCCGTGTGACCGGATCACCATCGCTGAACATGCACACGAAAGGCTTCGTCCACGAGCCGAGGGCGCGCCAGGCGGCCCTGTTCTCGGCACTCGAAGGAGCGTCGAGAGACGCCGGCACGAGCGTCGGGAAGATGCGAGCGCCGGCTTTGTATTCCTCCGAGGGATAGGGGGCGTCGTACGCCGCGATCACCTCGCCAGGAAGTGGTTTGGTGGTGCAGCCACCCTGAACGATCGAGCCCACCTTCAGCACGGGTGTGTTCTGACTGAAATCGCGCCAGGCCATGAACGCGTCATTGGGTGGCGGATCACCAGTGGGCAGTCCGCCGTTACCGAGAACGATGCGCGAGAACCGCTGTGGCAGAGCCGTGGCGAGACGAAGTCCGATGAGCGAACCCCAGTCCTGACACACCAGGGTGAGACCGTGGAGGTTGTTCTTCAACAACCACTGGCTCATCCAGTCGACGTGAGATTCGTAGGTGTAGTCGGTCGTCGACGCCGGCTTGTCGCTGCGTCCGAAGCCGACCAGATCGGGTGCGATCACGCGATGACCGGCCGCCACCAACACGGGGATCATTCGGCGATACAAGAACGACCACGTCGGCTCACCGTGCATGCACAAGATGGTCTCGGCGGCATCGGACGGGCCGACGTCGACATGGGCCACGCGTAGCACCGTTCCGTCAGCCGCCGAAACGTCGGTGTACGTCGGCTCGTACGGGAAATCGGGGACGTCGGCGAATCGATCGTCAGGTGTGCGGAGAACCTTCATGGCGACACCGTAACCACTGGGTGCGTCCACCAGCGAGCGGTGTCACCCGAGGTGATAGGTGCTCGAGAGTCGCGCCGGTCCGCCTTCGGCGGTCCCGAGACGGCCCTCCTCGACCAGTTGCGTGAGATGGGCCAGGACACTGCGTGCCGCCGCGACGTGCAACTGAGGAGACACTGCGGCGTACATCCGCTTCACCATGGGAACAACCGTGTTCACTCCGTCGGCGATCGAGTCGAGAACCTGCTTCTCACGAGACAAACGATGTTCGTAGTAGGCGGAAAGGAACGGCCGCGGATCGGTGACCGGTGAACCGTGCGTCGGCCAGAGCGTCGAATCGCCGCGTCGCAGAACCTTGTCGAGCGACGAGAGATACGCACGCATGTCACCATCGGGCGGCGACACGACCGTCGTGCTCCAACCCATGACGTGGTCACCGGTGAACAGAGCGCCCTCTTCGGTCAAGGCGACACACATGTGATTGGAGGTGTGGCCCGGTGTGTGGACACCTCGCAGCGACCAGCCATCGCCCTCGGCCGCCAGATCACCGTCGTCGACTGCCACGTCGGGGACGAACTCGGTGTCGACGGTCTCCCGCACTTCGAAATCGTCCGGGTCGAGACCGGCCTGACGAGCGATCTCCTTCTCGGCGGCGATCTCTTCGGCCGACTTCGGTGGCGGAGCGAGTTGCTTCATCACTTCGATGTCGGCGTCGTTGTCGAGGACACCCGTCGCACCGTGCGGCTTCCAAGCCACGGTGGGGGCGCTGGTGAGATCTTTCAACCACGACACGAGACCCACGTGATCGCTGTGACAGTGCGTCACCACGATCGCCGTGACACGCCGATCGGCGAGTACGGCGGACAAGGCCTGACGGTGCTCGGGAAGATCCGGACCCGGATCGATGACGGCCACGTCGCGACTTCGACCGTCGGGTGATCCAACGATGTAGGTGCCGGTGCCGGTGAACGTGAAGTGATTCGGATTACGGGCGATCACCCGCTCGATACGAGGCGACACGCGCTGGAGCGTGGCGTAGTCGAGCGGATCGATCGGTGCCACGAACGGAATACCGGCCACGAGACGTCATCACCTCCCACTGGCGAACGGGGATTCGGCCAGAGTCCCGACGATACGCACCTCACCCACCGGTCGACCGTGTCCGAGAACCGGTGAGGCCCACGCCGCCGGATCGACACGGGAGACGTCGATCCCCAAGGCCCGCAACGCCGCGTGCATGAGCGCCGGCCGGGCCCGATTGGCACCATCGGCCACTTTCAGAGCCACCGCACGTCCGTCGGGTAGAGCAGCGGCGAAAACTCCTTCGGCTCCGTCTTTCGACACGAGTCCTCGGATGCCCTCCATCAACAAGGTCACGTCACGACGGGGACCGCCGACCATCCGAGGGAACGAGGTCATGGCGCGGTGAATGCGCTGACCGACTCCACCGGCTTCACCGGTTGCGATCGCTCGAAACGCACGCGCCAAGCCGACGAGAGAGACGACGTGAGCCGGGGCACCACAGCCATCGACGCCGATCCCCTCGACCGGTGTGCCGGTGAGAGTCGGAATGACGTCCGTGATCGCGGCCTGCAAGGGATGCCGCTCGTCGAGGTACGTCGCCAGATCCCAGTCGTTGACCCGGCAGGTGGCGAGCATGCCGGAGTGCTTGCCCGAGCAATTCTGCTGAAGAGGCGAAGTCGACCGTCCGGCTCGGATGGCTTCCTGCATCGCTCCGGGATCGAGCGGCCAATCGGGTGTGTTGAGCAGAGCGGATTCGTCGAGACCGACCGAGGCGAGGATCCGACGCGCGCCATCGAGATGTTCGGCTCGGCCGTCATGGCTCGCGCACACGAGCGCGAGAAGTTCGTCAGGAAGATCGAGACCGTTGCGCAACATCGCGAACGTCTGCAGTGGTTTGGTCGACGAACGTGGAAACACTGCGATGTCGGGTCGCCCGATCGAAAAAGCGACCGAGCCGTCGGACGCCAGTGCGACGAGGGCGGCGTGATGCACCGACTCCCGAACTCCGGAGCGAACGGTCACTGCGGCCGGTTCGTAAGCCGCCAGCGGATCGACGCCGGTCATCGGTTCCGACCACGCCCGAGACGACGACGCTTCCCCGCCGAACGTTCGGAGTTGCGTTCGGACCGACGCGTCTTCTTCTCAGGGACGTGCATCAACGGATCGTCGATGAGTTCGTGTCGTTCTCCGGATGCAGCAGCCAACGCCACGGCCATGGCCGCAACCGGGAGTGCGAGCACTGCGCCCACCGGACCGAGCAGAGCCGCCCCGGCGATGGCCGATCCGAAGGACACCGCAGGATGGATCTCCATCGTGCGGGCCGTGATGCGAGGAGCGACCACGAAGTTCTCGAACTGCTGGTACAAGATGACCACGACGATCACGAGAAGCGCGTCGAACGGCGAGTCGATGAAGGTGAGAACGGCCGGCAGAACTCCGGCGACGTAGGTTCCGATCACCGGAATGAACTGCGACACGAGTCCGACCCACACCGCGAGGGCGACCGGCGCAGCGGTCCCGATCGCCTGGAACGCGATCCAATGAACGAGCGCCGAGACTCCGGCGAGCAGAGCTCGGCTGTACAGATAACCGCCGGTCTTGTCGATCGCCAGGTCCCAGGTGTCGAGAACGCGACGCTGACGCTCGGGTGTGAGTCGACTGCAGATCGACCGACGCAGACGCGGGCCGTCGGCGACCAAGTAGAAGGTGAAGAGCATCACGGTGAAGCCCTGCAGTAGCAATCCGAGGGCCGTCACCGACAGCCGCAACGCCTCGCCCTGTTGATTACGAATGAACTCCTGCACCGGTCCATCGGGATCCTGAATGCTCTCGTTCACGTCACCAGGATCGATCTGGGCACCGAAGGTGTCGTTCAGGAAATCGACGGTTCGATTCACGTAACGCTCGGAGTTCTGCAACAAGTCGGCGATCTGGGTACCGATCAGGGTGCCGATCGCCACCACGAACACGAGAACGAGAACGATGACGGCGAGAAGAATGACGAGTGTCGCTCGTCCACGTTTCCATCCCCGACGCGAGAGTCGATTGACACCGGGCTCGATCGCCAGGGCCAGGAACAGCGACAAGAGCACGAGAATGAGCAACGAGAACAACTTGTCGTAGGCGTAGCGAATGAGGATGGTGCCGAGGAATCCCAGCCAGAAGACGATGACGGCCTTCCAGATCCAGGGCGGCATCCGGCGCGACGCCCAGACATCACCATCCACGGACTCGTCGGGTCGGTCCTGCGACATGTGACGAGCGTAGTGAGTGCGACCGAGCACCCGGTCACGAGGCGTGAGACGATGTCGCCATGGACGAGCGCAGGAGCGACGTGATGGCGGCCCTCGAGCCGGCCCGCCGGGCCCTGGCCGACGCAGTGCGCAACCGCGTGGTCGGTGATCGCGCCGACGAGCGAGCCGCTGAGCTCTTCACCGCACCCGGACCGCGCTGGTTCGCCGATGACCGCCCGATTCGAATCGTGCACGGTGACGTGTCGATGTTCATCGGTGGGCTGCGTGCTCTCCTCTTCCAATCACTCCATCCGCTGGCCATGGCCGGCGTGGCCGCTCACAGCGATTACCGAGCCGACCCGTGGGGCCGACTGCAGCGCACCGCCGACTTCCTCGCGGCGACGACGTTCGGTCCGGCGACCGAATCGGAGCGCGCCATCGCAATGGTGAAAAGAGTGCACGAGCGCGTGACCGGACTCGCCTCCGATGGACGCCCCTACCGAGCCAACGATCCACACCTCTTGAAGTGGGTGCACATCGCCGAGGTCGACTCGTTCGTGGCCGCACATCGCGCCTTCGGAGAGACGCCGTTGTCGGACCACGAGTACGACCACTACGTCGCCGACATGGCCGTCATCGCCGAACGTCTGGGTGTCGTCGAGCCACCGCGTTCGATGCGACAACTCAAACAACAGCTCCGCTACTACCGACGCGAGCTCGACGGGAGCAAGGAAGCCCGTGACGCCGCGCGTTACCTCCTCTTCACTCCCCCGCTTCCGCTCGTCGTTCGACCGGCCTACGGATTGATCGGCGCCGCCGCGGTCAGCCTCATGCCCGCGTGGACCCGTTTGCCGTTGCGGATTCCCTGGTTCCCGGTTGCCGAACGTGCCGTCGCGCGTCCGGCGGGTGTCGTGCTCGCCCGCACGTTGCGATGGGCACTCTCGCCCGATGCACCCAATCGACAGGTTCCGACCACTTACGGCGACGTCGTCGAACTCGTGCGCTGACCCGGGGTCAGCGACCCGCGGAGCGTTTGGCCGCTCTCTGAACCAAGGCGTCGTAGAGCGATTGCTGATGCGGATCGGTGGATGCCGTGTCCTCCGGATGCCATTGCACGCCGATGAGCCACTGACCCGAACCGGTGTGTTCGAGACCCTCGACCAATCCGTCGGCCGAACGAGCCGACACTTTGAGTCCCTTGGCGATCTCGTCGAGTCCCTGATGATGAAACGACGCGACGCGAGCTGCGGTCGTGCCCATCGCCGACGCCAACTTGGTGCCTTTCTCGACGACGACGTCGTGCAACACGTAATCCTGACCAGCGGGGAACTTGTCGGGTGCGTGCTGTACCACTCCGGCGAGATCACCGATGTGCTGAATCAGTGATCCGCCGAGTGCGACGTTGACCAACTGGATCCCGCGACATACGGCCAGGGTGGGCAACTTCGACTCGATCGCCGCGTGAACGAGGGCGGCCTCGAAGTGATCCTGCTCAGGGATCACGCCGTACACGTGAGCCTGGCGCTGCTGACCGTAGAGATGCGGGTCGACGTCCGAACCACCCATGAGCACCAGACCGTCGAAGCGACGAAGAAGATCGAGGGCCTCGTCGTGGCGTAGTTCGCGTGGCGACAAGGTGATCGGTTCACCTCCGGCACGCATGACTGCATCGAGATACACCCGACCGGCGAACGAGATGGCGCTGCGAGACACTCGGCCGGCCGCGGCGATTCGGCCCGCCACGGCGATCAGCGGACGTGACATGCCCTCAGGCTAACGACGCGATCACAAGGCCCGGCGGAGCGAACGAGAGAGATCGCCTCGGGCACCGACCTTCACCCGATCGAGTTCGAGCCAGTCGGCCATGAGCCGCAACTCGTCGGCGATCTCGGCGGCGACCCGATCGTGCTCGACTCCCGATTCGGCGAACGCGCCGTTGGCCAACAACGTTCCGTTCGCTCGATCGGCCTTCAAATCCACGCGTGCCACCAGGCGATCTCCCGACAGGAACGGCAGGACGTAGTAACCAAAACGTCGCTTGGCCGCTGGGGTGTAGATCTCGATCGAGTAATCGAAGTCGAACAACCAACGTCCACGATCACGGTGCCAAACGATGGGGTCGAACATCGACACCAGTGCACGCGCATCGATGCGCTTCGGAACGGCAGCGGAGGCATCCATGTAGAACGCACCGCGACGATCACCCACCGCGACCGGGATCACCCGTCCCTCGTCGATCAACTCGACGAGACGTGGCTTCACCTCGTCCTGTTTCAAGCGGTAGTAATCGGCCACGTCCTTCACCGTTCCGACACCGAGTGACGAGATCGCCAACGACACCAGTTCGCGATGAGCATCGACCCGCGACGGAGTGGGTGCAGCGAGATGTTCGGCCGGAATCACGCGCTCGGGGAGGTCGTACATGCGGGCGAAGTCTCCCGACCGTCGTGTCGCCGTGACGCGACCGCAATAGAACAGGTATTCGAGGGCGACTTTGGCGTCGTCCCAGTCCCACCACGGGTGCTTCTTCGTCGTCCGCTCGCTCAGATCACCAGCCGCCAACGGCCCTTCGGCAGCGACTCGCGCCAGGACTTCGTCGATGTAGCCCCGACGTCGACGACGCAGATCTCGCGCGACTTCCCACGGTCCGTCGTGTCGTGACTCCATCTTCCAACGCCACAGGCGATGGTGCTCGGTGGGAACGTGCGCGGCGGCGTGAGCCCAGTACTCGAACAGATGCCCCGACGCCGTGGCCTTCGGAATCGCCGAGCGATCGTGACGGCCAAGGCGCGAGAAGAGTGGAAGTTCCTGACTCCGTACGAGAACGTTGACCGAGTCGATCTGCACCACACCCATGGTGCGCACTGCTCGTCGAACGTGGCTCTGGGTCACCCGTGCAGTCGGTCGTGGTCGACCGAAACCCTGAGCGGCAAGAGCTACTCGACGCGCCTCATCGAGCGAGAGGCGACGACGGGGCTCAGTCGGCGACGCTGATCGTGACCGAGTTGATGACGACATCGGTGCGCGGACGATCTCCGGGGCCGGTCGGAACGTTCTGCATGGCTTCCACCACGTCGAGACCCTTCACGACCTTGCCGAAGAGCGCGTAGAGCGGTGGCAAACGCACGCCGTCGGAACCGCTGATGAGGAAGAACTGCGAACCATTGGTGTTGGGCCCGGCGTTGGCCATGGCGAGCGAACCGATCTCGTACTGACCGGCCTTGGGCAATTCGTCCTCGAATCGGTATCCCGGACCGCCGGTACCGGTGCCAGTGGGGTCGCCTCCCTGACACACGAAGCCCTTGATGATCCGGTGGAAGATCACACCGTCGTAATAGTGATTGAGGGCCAGGAACACGAAGTTGTTGACGGTCTTCGGAGCCTTCAGCGCATCGAGGGCGATCACGAGTTCACCCATCGAGGTGCTCATCGTGGCGGTGTAGCGCTTGCTCGGATCGATTCCCATCTCGGGAGCCGCCGGGAACTTCTGCGACTTCGGAGCCGAACCGTCGAAAGGGGGAAAGGAGGAGGCCATGGGTCGCCACGCTACTGGGCGGCAACTACTGTGAGGACGTGACCGACGCATCCACCTCCTCGTCTTCGTCCGCGTCGATGGACTCCATCGAACGAGATCTCGCCGACGTGGAGGCCGCACTCAACCGACTCGACACCGGCACCTACTGGACCGACGAGATCACGGGGCAACCTCTGTCCGACGAGTTGCTGGCTCGCCGTCCTCTCGCTCGGCGAAACGAGGCCTGATGAGCGTTCGCCAATCGACCATTCACGTCAACGGTGTCGATCTGGTCGTCACCGAAGCCGGAGAGCGGACCTCGCCGGCCGTCATCCTCAGTCATGGGTTCCCTGAGTCGGCGCATTCATGGCGCCATCAGATGACGGCACTCGCCGATGCCGGGTACCACGTGATCGCGCCCGATCAGCGCGGCTACGGCTTCTCGACGGCACCGAAGGACGTCGCTGCGTACGGCATCCGCAATCTCACCGGCGACCTGGTCGCATTGCTCGATCATTTCGAACACGAGACCGCCACGTTCGTCGGACACGATTGGGGTGCTTTCGTCGTCTGGGAAGCCGGTCGCCTGCATCCCGATCGTTGCAACGCCATCGTGGCCGTGAGTGTGCTCCTCACACCGTGGCCCGGTCGACCGACCGACCTCTTCAAGGCGATGTTCGGTGATCGTTTCTTCTACATGCTCTACTTCCAGCCGGTCGGACCAGCTGAGCGGGAACTCGACGCCGACGTTCGTCGCACGATGCACACGATCCTGTGGGGTGGATCAGGGGCTCTGTATCGAGGGGTGCCTTCGGAGGTCCCGCCCATGGAGGGCACCGGTTTCCTCGACTTGTTCAAGGACATTCCGACACACCTCCCCGACTGGCTCACGCAAGCCGACCTCGATTACTACGTCGCCCAGTACGAGAACAGCGGGTTCTTCGGACCCGTGTCGTGGTACCGCAATCTCGACGCCAACTACGAGATCATGAAGGACATCCCGTTCGACGTGATGACGATGCCGACGTTCTTCATCGGCGGCTCGAAGGACGGCGTGATCGCGGCACGGCTCGACACCATCGATGCCACCAACGCGATGACACCGAACTACAAGGGAAGCGTGATCATTCCCGAAGCCGGGCACTGGACCCAACAGGAGAAGCCCGAAGAGTTCAACGCGGCGTTGTTGGGTTTCCTGCGAACCCTCTGACCGCATCTCGCATCCGATCCGACATCGGAAAGCGGTGCTTCCACACCGAACCCGGGTCGACGCCGGCCGGCGGCCAGTTGTCGTCACAGGTGTAGGCGTGCCATTCGAACGGGTTGCGGTAGTACGCGAGGGAATCGACGTCGGCGATCAACGATCCGCTCGGACGACGCAGCAGATGGCGCGCGGCGGCGACCACTGCGCCGACGGCGAACCATGATCCGTACAGGAGTGGATACAACGGACCGAGTACACGTGACTGCCACACGTGAACGTTCTCGTGTCGATCGACCAGTCGTCGTCGGCGTTCCGTGATCTCTCCGCGATCATCGGCGGCACCGGTGACGACGGATCCGACGGTGAGGGCGAAGCCACGGCGCAGAACGAAGCCGCGACGGAAGACGAATCGATTCCGACGGGCCGACAACGACTCGTCGAAGCCGGCGTCGTGTCCACTGATTCGGGATCGCGCGTTCGAGAACATCATGGATGTCGCCGCCGCCATGGTGGACGGCAAGGCCCAGGTGTGATCGAGCAGGAAAGCCACGACACCGAGACGTCGCCGCCAGTCGTAGATGCGACGTCGTCCAGCGAGCCAACCGTGCACTCCACCGGCGAGTGCACCGAGGCGAGGTGATCCCCACACCGATCCGGTGAGGCCGCCGAGAATCGCTCCGACCACTCCGGTGGCGAGCGCCTCACGGTCGCTGGATTCGTTCACCAGACGAAACCCTTGTGGCCGAGGGACAGGACGTCCATGAGTGCGGCGACTGCGACGTGCAGAGCGACCCCCCACCAAACACTGCGCGTTCGATAGGCCAGCGTGCCCATCACGACACCACCCACGATGGACGCCAGTGCCTCCGCCGGTGGCTTCACGAAGTGGATCATGAGGTACGGGACGGTTGCCACGGCAATCGACATTCGTCCGAGAACCGGAGCGAGTCCGATCACGAGGTAACCGCGGAAGAACGTTTCGACGGCCACGAACTGCGCGACGTAGAACGGCCACCACACGGCCAGGTCTCCCCAGACTCCCGTCTGCCCTTCCCACACGTCGTACAGCGGGTAGCGCGCCTGGAATTCGGAGGTCGCACTCGCGACCACGACGAACGGCACGGCGACCGCGAACAACGCGGCGTACTTCTTCCAGTCACGACTGGTGCCACGAACATTCCACCCGATGTCGGAGGGGCGCATCCGAAGGGCGATGACGACCGTCATCGGAATCACGAGATAGAAGACGATTTGGGTGGACGCCCACCACACCATGTCGGCGAGACGCGTCCAGCCATCGGGTGTCCAGGTCTGACCGAACCGAGCACCCCAGAGGCAGAGCAGTGCCCCGCCGACGAGAACGACCGTGCGACGGTCGAGATCGTCGACCGCAGGTGTCACCGGTCGCGAAGCTTGGCGAGGAGCCGCAAGATCTCGAGATACAGCCAGACGACCGTGACGAGAAGACCGAATGCGGCGTACCACTCGACGGCCTTGGGCATCCCTTGCTTCGAACCCCGCTCGATGAAATCGAAATCGAGGGCGAGGTTGAACGCCGCCAACGCGGCGACCAGAACACTGAAACCGATTCCGAACGCGCTCGTGGACGAGATGAACGGCGGGGTTGCTCCGAAGAGCGACATGAGAAGAGACACGCCGTAGAACACGGCGATACCGATGGTGGCTCCGATGACCGTGCGCCGGAAACGATCGGTCACCTTGATGATGCGCAGACCGTAGAGCGCGAGCATGCCGGCGAACACGGCCACAGTGACGCCCGCCGCTTGCAGAACGATGCCGTCGTAATAGGTCTCGTACGCTCGACTGATCGCGCCGACGAACAAACCTTCGGCAACTGCGTACACCGGTCCGAGAACTCGGGCCCACATGGGCTTGAACGCCAGCACGATGGCCAATACGAAACCGACGATCAGACCGCCGATGGCGAACGACGGGAACGAGTAGACCTCGCCCTCCGGGGCGTCGACGCCCATCCAGCCCACCACGGCTCCGGCGAGCAACAGTGTGAACAGAACCGCTGTCGCCGACACCGTGCCACCGATCGTCATGACTCCACGGGCCGGTGTCCAGGGCGTCGTGGGGCCGTCGTCGATCGGACGGCGGGAATCGGTCGAAGGGGCACCCCAACCAGCCTCATTGGCCGCCTTTTCGAGATGCTTCTCGTTCAGCACGGGATTCGCCATTGCGCACTCCTTTGCTCGTTTGTGAAAACACTACAGCGTGATTTGAGTTCTCGGGTTGTCGTTGCCGAGAGCGTCGGTAGTGTTCCGCTTCATTGCCGGGGGGATGGTGTGGCGCTCCATTCAGCGGTAATTCGGGCAACCGAGACGTGTGAAAAACCTGTAGTGAATCGAGGGTGACAGGTGGCCAAGGACCGAGTGGAACGCGACGAGGAAGATCTCGTTCGGCTGTATCTCTCCGACATCGGGCAGTACACACTGCTGACGAAGGACGACGAAGTTCGACTCGCCAAGCAGATCGAAGCCGGTAAGGCGGCGCGCGAAGAACTCACCGCCAATGACGGCAAAGGCCTCACCCCGGCCAAGAAGCGTGAACTGCGAAACCTGTCTCGCGACGGCGAAGTCGCCGAGCGTCAGTTCGTTCAATCGAACCTCCGACTCGTCGTCTCGATCGCCAAGAAGTACCAAGCATCGGGTCTTCCCCTCCTCGACCTGATTCAAGAGGGCAACCTCGGCCTCATGCACGCCGTCGAGAAGTTCGACTGGCGCAAGGGCTTCAAGTTCTCCACGTACGCCACCTGGTGGATCCGACAAGCGATCACCCGTGGTATCGCCAACACCGGTCGAACCATTCGTCTTCCAGTGCACGCCGGCGACACTCTCGCTCGGTTGCAGAAGGCCCGCTCACGTCTCGAGCTCAAGTTCGGACGACAGCCCACGCTGCGCGAACTCGCCGAAGAAGTCGAGATGCCCGAGGACAAGGTGACCGAGGCCCTGCGCTTCGCCGCCGAGCCTCTCTCTCTGAGCGAGCCGCTCCGGGAAGACGGTGATGCCGAACTCGGTGACGTGGTCGAGGATCGCTCGGCCGAGAGTCCCTTCGAAGTGGCGGCCACGGCTCTGCTGCCCGAAGAGATCCAGCGCCTGCTGGCTCCGCTCGACGAACGCGAGCGCGAGATCCTGAAGCTTCGCTTCGGACTCGACCGTGGTGAACCCCGCACTCTCGAAGAGGTTGGAGAACACTTCAACCTCACACGCGAGCGCATTCGTCAGATCGAGGCCCGCGCGATGTCGAAGTTGCGTCACCCCTCGTCCGACACGGGCGCCCGCGACTTGCTCGCCGTCTGATCGACACCAACTAGAGTCCCTCGAGTCGAGGGGGACACATGGCAGACATCCACGGGGTATGCGATCCGCGCTTCGAGAAGATGCGCGAGATCCTGTCGAAGAACATCGACTCGGGCGACGACGTCGGAGCATCGGTTGCCGTCGTGCATCGGGGCGAAATGGTCGTCGATCTTTGGGGAGGTTGGTCCGACCCCGCACGCACCGTGCCGTGGAATCGCGACACCATCACGAACGTGTGGTCGAGTACCAAGACCCAAATGGCGCTGTGCGCTCTCATACTCGCCGACCGAGGTCTGCTCGATCTCGACGCTCCCGTGGCGAGCTATTGGCCCGAGTTCGCAGCCAATGGCAAAGAGGGTGTTCTCGTTCGACATCTGCTGGCGCACACCTCGGGGGTTTCCGGTTGGGCTCAACCGGTCGACGTGACCGATCTCTACGACTGGGAGAAGTCGACTGCGATGCTGGCGCGCCAAGAACCTTGGTGGACTCCCGGCTCGCAATCCGGCTACCACGCCCTGAACCAAGGACACCTGGTCGGTGAGGTGATTCGCCGTATCACCGGCAAGAAGCTCGGCGAGTTCTTCCGTGACGAAGTGGCCGGCCCGCTCGATCTCGACTTCCACATCGGTCTCGACGACACCGAGTTCTCGCGAGTGTCGAACGTGATTCCTCCTCCGCCCCTCCCTTTCGACATGACACAACTGGATCCGAATTCGGTGCTCGTCAAGACCTTCACCGGACCGGCACCGAGTGCCGACACGTCGTGGACGCCCGAATGGCGCCGAGCCGACATCGGTGCCGCGAATGGTCACGGCAATGCGCGGTCACTTGCTTGGGCTCAGAGTGCCATCAGCAACGGTGGTGTCGTGAAAGGGCGTCGGCTCCTGTCGTCGTCGACCATCGATCGGATCTTCGAAGTTCAAGCGGAGGGAACTGATCAAGTGTTGATGGTGCCGGTGGTGTTCGGCATCGGTTACGCACTACCGAACGACACGGTTCCCCATCTTCCGGCCGACCGTCGCGCCTGTTTCTGGGGCGGATGGGGCGGATCGAGTGTGGTCA
>Ga0129336_10001150_pt1 | contig 15879 bp, 32 predicted proteins | sample CPB6_02_DNA_FD_96878 | JGI IMG/M metagenome (GOLD analysis project Ga0129336, IMG submission 96878) | Freshwater to marine salinity gradient microbial communities from Chesapeake Bay, USA - CPBay_Sum_0.6_0.2_DNA | ecosystem: Environmental > Aquatic > Marine > Coastal | place: USA: Chesapeake...
AAGTGCTCAAGCTGGTTTTTCCAAAGCGGACACGTTGATCAATGGCAAACACAGCTCCGATCACGCTGGAACAGCTGTTTCGGTATTGGCGGAATTTGCCGCATCAAAAGGCAAGCATTCCTGAGCTTGAGGCTGACATCAAAGCCAATGGATATGCTGTCGCTATGCGGCGTGATCGGGACTGGTTCAAAACTTGGAGTCAAGATGGCAAACAAGGCGATCAACCAAATACTTGGCTGGGCATCGTTGAAATTGCAAAGCAAGCTGGCGCCAAATTTCCAGAACTGGTAGCCGCACAATGGGCTTTGGAGTCTGGCTGGGGCAAGCATACTAGTGCCCCACATAATTATTTTGGCTTAAAGGGCAAAGGCAGCACAGTTAATACACAGGAGTATGTCAACGGCAAATGGATCACGATCCCAGATTCATTTATTAACTTCCCAGACCTTGAGTCTTGCATTCAGTATTTAGTCGGTCACTGGTATAAAGATTTCGACAAATATCAAGGTGTTAATCGTGCGGTCAATCGTGATGAGGCTGCGCGATTGCTGGTCAAGGAAGGCTACGCTACCGATCCTGCATATGCTGAAAAATTGATCGCACTAATGAACCAACAAGCCCCACTGCCAAAGGGTTCTCCTGAAGTGCGGACTAGCAATTTACTAGAGCGAGTGCCATATTTTAGTCAGCGAGATAGTCAGCTAAAAGGACAAGCAAACCGGATGTGTTTTAGCTCCAGTTGTGCGATGTTAGTAGCTTACTTAAAACCTATTATGTTACCGGGCGTAAATGCGGATGACACGTACTTGAGCAAGGTCTTTCAGTATGGCGATACAACCGATGCTAAGGCGCAAATAGCAGCATTGAATTATTACGGTGTTAAAGCTAAGTTTGTGCAAAATGCAGACTTTGAAATCATCAAAAAACAAATCGACAAAGGTTTCCCTGTCCCTTGCGGTTTTCTTCATCATGGTCCATCATCTAATCCTTCAGGCGGTGGACATTGGCTTTGCGTGATCGGTTACATGGCAAATGCTGTGATCGTTCACGACCCATTTGGTGAATATGACGTAGCTAGTGGCGTGTATCAGAGCAGCAAAGGCGCCAGACAGGCTTACAGCATGAAAAACTGGGGACCACGTTGGATGGTAGAAGGATCGAAAACAGGCTGGGCAATTATTGCCGAGTAAGGTCATCTCGCTTTTTATGTCTTAGCCATAGATCATGAAAAAATCCAGCGGCTTCCCAGTCACTGTCAAAATCACGACTCATGCCTGCATAAATAACTCGCCAGATAGTTTGATTTTCTACAGTTATTCTTTCTAGCTTTGGTTCTGACATTTGGCTAGTCTGATTGATATGCTCTAATCCGATGACTTGGGGGCAGTGGATGATTGTTGAATTTTCGGTCGAGGAAGAACTGCGGATCGAAAAGCAATCACGCTTGGCTCTCCACTGTAAGGATACGGAACAACTGGCGACATTGTGCGCCTCACTCGTAAAACAAAATGCTTATTACAGCAAATTGATTTCGCAGGCTACAGGGCATATTGGCGAACTAGAAATGATTTTGACCTTTGGAAGTGAAATCAAATCACAGTCCGCGTCTGGTGATTTGGGTCAGACTCATCAAGATGACACTCAGGTCCGAAACCCGTTTGTAATAGTTCTGCTGACAATTCTTGGTTTTGTTGTGGATCTTTGTGAGTTTTGCTTTGGTCTGCTGCAGCGAGTGACGCGAACCAAGAGTCCAAAGAATCACGACTTGCCGTCTTGATAGGCAGTTTCAGAAACTGTTTGACTTCTTTTTCGGTGCGAGTTAAGACACTGACGCCTTTGACATAGCAAATGAAATAACGGCCATTCCAATCCTTGCCAGTTTCGACTGACATGTTGCCTGGGAGACGTAGAGTTTCGCGTTTCATTGAAGAAGTGACAAAATCTGCTGACTTACACGGCGCCAGTTGATAATTACTTTACGGTTTTTCCATTTCACACTGAGAGGTGGTGCAATCATTTCAGCGGGTTGGATTGTATTAAAGCGATGACCGCAAATAGGACAAACTCGACGCCTGCAAAATTCGCCATGTATCGAACGAGATGTGGTAAGGACATCAGTAGTTAATGAATTGCATTTTGGGCACGGTGGCCCAATCCTATTTACTGACATGATTTACCCCCAGCCCCAGGTCAAGCTGGAGCTGTATTTCTGTATTTGTAACTTTCCCGGCGGACCCTCTCTCAAGATAGTTCTCATTTCTCGTTCAGCTACAGCCAAGGCTCTTTTTACTGTTTCTTGTGCCATTCCCATTTTGCGGCCTATTTCTCGCCTACTGCATGGTTTTTCGCCATCCAAACCAAATCTCAAGACAATTATATCCCGATGTGTTGTATTCATATAAGTTAGGGCTTGTCGGACAGCTTCGATTTTTGTATCTATAATTAAATCATCTTCTGGGCTTTCATCTTGATTGGCAATTAAATCAAGAATTGCGCTTGATTCTTCGTCATTTGCTCTTGCTCTTGTATCTAAACTGCGAGCGTCATGTATATTTCTCATGTAATCTCGCATTGTGTCTGGAGATATTCCGACATGTTTAGCGCATTGCTCAATCGTCGGTTGACACTTATTTTCTGCAGCATATTCAATGGAAAAAGTGCGAACTTTACGCAGTAAATCTGCCGCACCAGTAGGTAATTTAATAATCCTATCTTGTGTTTGAGTTGCTCGCACAATACCCTGTCGAATCCACCAATAAGCATAAGTTGAAAATTTATAGCCCCTTTGAGGGTCAAATAATTCAACTGCTCTTATTAAACCAATGTTGCCCTCTTGAATAAGATCGTGAATTGTAATGCGATTAGTAAGATGACGATATTTTTTGGCAACGTTAATAACAAGTCGAAGATTGCCATGAATCATTCTGCGTTTTGCACGGATGCCAATTCGTAGGATCTTTTTTTCTTCTTTTGTATATTGTTCTTTGGTTTCTAGTGCCATCATTCGCTGGATGGCATGACCGAGTTCAATCTCCTCTGCTGCGCTAAGCAAAGGAATTTTGCCGATTTGATTTAGATAATCGCGGAGCGTGTCAGACATTGAATCACAAAAAAGGGGCCGAAGCCCCTTGGAGATTAGAACGGCATGTCGTCTTCTGCAACTTTGGGTTTGGGCGGCAAAGAAAAATCGTTTACTGCCACATCCAAGGCTGCGCCTGCGCTGCCATCTTTGCGCTCAAAGGTCTCGATATAGGCTTGACCTGTGATTGTGACTTGAGCGCCTTTGGTCAGGTAATCATCGACAACCTTTGCGCGTGGACCCCAAACAGCACAACGTAGTGCCGTAGTGCGATCCTCACCTTTTACCTTTTTATTGACGAGCAGTGTGACGTTAGCGACTTCACAGTCACCAACCATTTTGAGTTCAGGGTCGGCAGCAAGGTTGCCTACCGCAGTGATCTGGAGCATGATCCGAAAAATTGGTAAAGGATAAAAGAGAGTGCCTGTTTTGCGGTGTATTCTCTGGCAACCATGAAATGCTGCAGAGAATTTTGCAAGTCAGGCGGTAACAGATGTTGGATGTGCTGATCTTGCTGCTTAGCCATTTGCGAACGTTGAGCCGCATAGCTTGCAGCCATTTGAGCGTGCATCATCTCATCTGTCATGGCGCCTAGGGAGTTAGGTGGACAGACGCTCCTGAATAAACCGCAGGTGTTTGGGGAGCGTAATGTGAGCGGTCATTAGATCGCCCTCAGGCACCTTGAACTCCTTATTGAACTCCTTAATGATCTTGTTTCTTTTGACAACTGGTTCGGCTGTCAAAAGATCACGGATCATCTTTAGATCCTTGTCAGAGATCGGGAGTTCTTCAGGGTCTTCTGCTGGTGCCTGCTTATCCGTTGTAGCAGCGGCGACAGGTTTTGCCTTGACAGGTGGCGCTTGCTCAACAGTTGGCAATGGTCGCTCCTCTTTTGCCTCCTCAATTTCTTCCCTAGCCCACAATTCATAGCCCAGGCTAAAAAAGAATGCGGATGCAGCACACAATGCCCGACGATGGCTGTCGCATACCATGCGACTATTGATCTTGTCCCAAGGAATTGGGTTGTTGCGATTGTCGGTAATTGCGTAGATGAAATCAGGAGTTTCTGTGCCGTCTACATGTTTGAAAAAAACGGTTAGATAGCCTGAGCCATCAGGGCTTTGCCAGACATGTCCCTGATGATCAGGAGCCTTTCTGGTTTGCATCATCCAGCCTGCGGCATGGGTGTGCAGATAGTTAGCGATCCTGGCCCAGGAAACGTAGTCTGCGGCGTAGGATCCAGTGCCTTTGCGGAATACATCATCTTTAGTGATGACACCCGCAAGATTGGGGTAAGTCATTAAGGTAGTACGTTTAACTCAGTGAGCGTGATAACGGCGCCAGGTTGTTCGCCTTGTACACAAAAACGCTTGGTGGCATTGATGTGGATGACCAATTTATCATCATCAAATAAAACGCCAGTCAAAGCGTCATTGGTTGAACGAACAAGTTTGTCAAGGTCGCCATTGCGGGCAGAAATGCAATGCAAGGGGGCGGTCGAACTAAGTTGACCATTTTTTTTGAAGTGTGATGTAGGCCTTTGGAAGCGAAAGACAACAGACAATGCCATTGGTGAGGATGTATCCCATTCGGCTGGCTTTTGGTCGAGTGCTGCGAATTTGACATCTTGCCGCCATGGTTTCACATTCTTGCTTGACTCGACCATGATTCCTTTGCCAATGTGCCGCTTTGAACCCTGAGGTGCAGGCAAGCCAATGACCGTAAAGGTGATGCTGTTGTTCAAGACCCAGTTCGGAGCTGATAGTAGATTGTCACATTTCGCTTAGCTAGTCCAGCATCTATATCGCGCTCCTTAATAGTGCGGATTGCTTGCTCAGCCTCAGGACTGTGTTTGTAGGTGTTGCGCTGACAGCGGATGTAACGCGCACTTTGAAACTCATAGATTCCATCCTCTGTTTGAAATGAATCGAGTTCCCCTAATGCGATTGCACCTTGAATCTGTTCTTTGATGAATAGTTCCTGAGCTTCTAGATCCTCTTTCTTTTGGCGAATTTCAAGAAGCTCATCAATTAACTCTTGAGCGGAAAACATGGGATTAGTTAGCGCGTTGGGTGTAGTGATGGCAGGCAGAAACGGAACGTTGCTCGATCACCTGCAAGGTGATGACAGCGAACAGGATGCTGCTAAGGCAGAAAAGGGCAGGAAATAGGCGTTTGAAGCGAGTGACAGTGGTAGGGCGGCTGTAGGAATCCATCAGGACATAAAGGCCGCGTTGAAGGCGAACGGTTTGTTTCATGAAACTCTGAGGGGAGGCAGGATGCCTCACTTAGTCAGAATACCACAGAAATCAATGGGAAACCAATGTGTTTGCCAACTGTAATAGTCGGGTTAATCAGCCAACGAACTGCTCCAGTTCAACAGCGATAAGGAGCAGACCCTCATGAATTGCCTGATGTGCTGCTGCCACACCTGCATCGGCATCAGTATCACCAAGCGGTTTGTTCATCCAGATAAGCCTTGCAGCAGCTCGTAAGGCAGCAGCGGCAAACAACGGGTGATCTTGGGTGCAATTCAGCACGCGAGGAACTTCATCTACGGCATTTAGTACCGCCTGCACGGAAGGGGAAAGATCAGTCATCGAGTTGCTCCAGTGCGCGGCGAATAGGGCTATCAGGTGCGATATCCATAACGCGCTCCCATTCAGCTAGTTCAGCCAGCGCCTGCTCCTTCAAGCTCGGCGGTTTGGGGCGGCGGGCTGAATATAGAAACTCTCGTGCATTTTTGTCAGAAAGTTCCAGTAACTTCACACATGCCTCAAGTTCCTTGTCTGCGCCTGCCTGAAAGGCTTCTTGAATAAGCCAGATTTGGATTCCCCTGCTTAGATCATGAGCGCCATGCAAAGAGGCTCTATCACAAAGTTTTTGTATCAGTTTTTTCGATGGAGTGATGGGATGTGTCATTTGACTCAATAGATGTTTAATTGATGGGGACTTACATGGATAAGTTGCTTACATGATGCCCTTGTGCGGAAAGCGTACCGCTGGAACCACATCATGTCTACGGCGAGACCCTTAAAGTTGCGGCACCTTGAATGGTACTTTCACCAGTTGGCCCGACCAGTGGCATTCATGATGCAGGGAGCAACCATTAGGCGGCAGAGTTAAACGCCATCCAATGCCCCAGAATTACTCCCTATGATCTTGCCATCCTATGTCCTGATAGTGTTTCCCACAATCCAACTGGAGACAGTGCTCAAGCCAGACGATCTTATATTCAATATCCATGTTCAATAAATAATCAGAAGCCTCTTGGCTCCAAAATTGACGACGCTTAGGCCGTGGCTGCTCACTATAAATTAAGGAGAGCAAAATCCTCCTCAAAAGACTAAACATTAAAGAAACTCCTGGCGATGTTTTTGGATGAGTGAGTTAATTTCGATTGGATAGTTGCACCATGCGGTCAGTGCATCAGCCAGCATGATCGCCTGCTGATAGTTCAGCCGATTCTGATGTTGAGCGTTTAGATTCCCTGTAAGAATTAGAAAGACCGAATAAGTTGGCGGGAAGGTTTCATCATTCGCTAAGCAAAATAAGCGGTCTACTGCATACTCAGCATCGCGTTGGTTCATAAAGTCACTTCCACTCCGCATTCTTCCCACAGACGTTGCTTATACAAAGTCCGCAAAAGATAAGCTTCCTCAGCTTGCTGGTGTCGGTTGTGTTTACGAAAATACTGCTCTCGCATGGATTCCCAGTGGTAACCAGTCCAGATCAGCTCCAGCGGAACCGACCGAACGTATGGCTTTTTGCTCGGCATGATGCTGTGGCTTTGTTGAAGTTGACAATGAGGTTGACAATGGGCAGAGTCGAAGTTGACAGTGCCTACCAGCGACCATAGCGCAAAATCGCTGGGAAAGCAATGGCTATCCGACCTGTAATGATCTGAAACACTATGGGTCAGGCTGGCGATGCTTCATGCCGGGAAACTTCCCCTGCTTCACCTTTCCACTAGAACCAGCTCGTTTTTTACCAATCCGCTCATAGCGGCTCTGACTATCAAGCTGCGCCTGTTCTACTGCTTCCACATAGCCAGGCGGCTCTAACTCAGGATGCTCCGCAAATATTTTGCCCCAATCAAGATCGCTCAAAATGGGCACATCTCCTGCTTGAAGCAATCCCAGGCATCAATCCATTCCATCAAACATTCGTCAGGTTCATCCTGCAAAATCTTGCATCTATTTGGCCCAACAACAACCGTGCAGCACCAATCCACAGTCATTAGCGGATGATGGTCAATCAACATTGCCAAATAACCGCCTAGCTGTGCTTTGGCTGGTTTGCGACGATCTACGGCTGTTTCATTGCCAACAGTTTTAAGATCGCCAAGAACTATCTTGCCACTCGGACTGCGAAGCAAAAAATCAAAACTTCCTCCTACTCCTTTGCGTGAATCACATAGTCGATATTCGACAGCTAGTGGTTCACTATCCCGGAGTAACCAGCAATTTTGCAGTGCTTTTGTCCAATCTTCATATTCTGTCGCAGGCAATTCTGCGCCCAACAGCATGGACTCGCAGAAGGCATGAACGGCATTTCCCCTGGGTGCCCAGATGTGCTCGGTTTCCTTGAAACGCCTTTGCTGGTCTGGGTTTACACGGTTCGTGACCTTGGAAACGCTGAATGGCAGCCAGCGCCCTTGATAACGATAGCGGTGCAAACCTGAGTGAAACTCCAAGCCCTCTATAGGGTCGAGCATCTTGCGATCAGTCGCTGGGCATGGCATAATAGCTCGGTTTCCCACTGGAATCAACCCTTATGGCAATCGGAAAAGCAGTCAGCATCGCCATTGACCAGGCGATTTTGAATGAAATTGACCAGCTGCAACCGTCTCATTTGACTAGAAAGCCGTTCGTCAATCAGCTCCTGCTGGAAGCTATAGAAAGGCGTAAGGCTCGGCAGTTTCAGCTGAACCTATCCACGGCAGAATGAAAAACGCCCCGCAACCTTGAGAGCCTCGGGGCGTCGAACAATCCACACACAGATCCTACATGATTAAGGACTCCGCGACAAGGGGTATAAAACCTTTTTGTCTAATCCCCAACGAAGTCATTGATGCTGCGCCTGATTATCACGTAATCATGGTCTGGACAGCTATATGGCGGCATGGAAATGGCAGTGATGAAGGATGCTGGGCATCAATAAATCGCCTTGCCAAGTATTCTCGTATTGGCAAGCATCGGACTCGTGATGCTATCCAATGGTTAAAAGAAAACGGCTGGCTAATTGCAGTTGAACGGCCAGGATTTACAAACTGCTACCGCTTAACTCTGGAAGGAGGTAGCTCGGAAAAGGTAGATCCACAACCCTTGGCGGCAGCATCAGGTGGACCCCTTCCTGTACCAGGAACCCCTACCAGCCCCAGGAAGGGGTACCCCTTCCAACACCAGGAAGGGGAACAATATCCCCTTGAACAAGATCCCAACAGCCTCTTGTCTTCCAGTATTTCTGACGAAATACTTACAGACGCAGCTGCAAACGAACTTTGCAGCCCTGTTAACGGGGAAGGTCGAAGGCCAAGGGCGAAGGGCTCAGAGGAGTTTGAGCGGTTCTGGAAGTTGTATCTTTCAGCCCCGGTCAGGGCAGCAAGTCAGTCGAAGCCCAAGGCGTTGGCGCAGTGGCAGAGAACAATCCGGCACTTCAGTGAGGACAAACTGCTGGAGGCGCTAGAGACTGAGATCAGCCACCAGCACCTCGCAGCTGGCACGTTCGTCTGCCCGCTGCCTGATTGCTTCCGCTGGCTGCGCGATGAGCGGTACACAACGGTTGAGGACCGACCCATCAACCATGCAAACTACATTCCCGATGTGATTCGATGAAACTGTTTAGCTCTGAGTTGAAAAACCAACTGGTTTACGCGGTTCTGCCAAAGGCATCCAAGGAGGGTGCGGCACCTTCCTTCAGACCTGTCGATGCCATGGACTTTGATGAAGCCGAACGTAAGTTAGACAAATATCAACTGCGAAATGTTTATCCTTATCCGATGGGGCGTTATGACGAGTTTGGTCGGTACATGGTTTACAAGCCGCCTGTGGATGGCTTGACACCTGGCCGCTTTGTCCTGCATCCTTATGCCGATGAGGAGCGCAAGCGTGAGGAGGCATTTGCCTGATGGCGCTCAAGCGACTGTCCACAGAGCATGGTGCTCGCCTGCTGCTGCAGCGGTTGATTGATACAGGTCGTTGTCAGCTGGAAGATTTTGACCAGCCATCGCCCAACCATGCCAACCCTGAGGCTTACCGCAACTTGCTGCGCGATGCAGACTCTGAGCTGGAGCCGAAGGTTGAGCTGATCAACCCGCGTGACTTCCAGCCCGCAAATGACGAAACCCCGCTTCCCTTCTGATGTCCGCTGAGAAACGCACCCCTGTCAAGGTTTATCTGACGGCTGAGGAGAATGACCACCTGACCCGTCAGGCGAAGCAACTGAACCTTGAGCGGGGTGTTCTGATTCGCCTGCGTGCGTTAGGAGACCCCACGATCGCCGGGAAAGGCGGTGTAGCTTCTCCCGCGCACTTCACCCTCAAGCAATATCAGAAGGCCGTTACAGCCGCTTCTAGAGCCGCTAGAGGCTGTGCCCCGCGTCCTGTCCTGGAGTCCATTGCCGCTGCAGTGCTCTGCTCAATCCATGAAGAAACCATCCCCACCGACAACAGCGCAGGAGATCCAGGAGCTACTCAAACTGTGGGATGACTACTACCTGGCGCTCTACCGACAAGCCAATGACCCCCAGAGAACGCCTGAACTCACTGATCGAATCTGCCGCGTCTTCCGTCCCGCCGACTTACCAAACGCTCGCTGACGGCAGTGTCATGGTATGTCTAGGTGAAATATGCGGCACTGTCAGCAGTTTTCACTTGGTCGAGCCTAAACTAAACCAACTCCAGCAGCTTCATCATAAATCAGCAAAAACCGCTCCGGGGCACTGATCTGAACTGCTTGTGCTATAGTTCAAGGGCAGTGCTGAATCACGGTCCCCTCCGCTTTCACTGCCAGGCGCTTAGGGAGTAGTGACCCTGAGATGACGATTCTGGGTCTGTCGGGGCTCAGAATCGTTTGCCTGTAAAATTACACCGATAGGCGATGCTATCAAATCGACTAATATAAACAACTGCGAAATCATAAATCCTCTATTTGAAAAAATCTGTGAGTTATGTTAATATAGCTTTGCACAATTCACTACACTTGTGTTTCTTGATCTTCCACCCGACGCCGGTGCTATCCGAGCACTTTCAATTAAAACTGTCTACGCAGACAAAATAAGAGACGGCACAAAATTATTTGAACTTCGCACTTACTGTCCCAACATCCTTCCAGGTGGTTGGTGCGTTCTTTACGAGAGCTATCCCGCTCAACACATCCAAACCGCCTTCAGGGCTGGACGTACCTTCCAGCTATCACCTGACGACACTTGGCAGATTTACTCGGACTACCTTGGCATCGACTTCGATTCTTTCTTCACCTACTTCCGCAAACGTAAGTTCGCATACGGTGTAGAAATAGACGAAGTGCGCTCATTTGAACCCATCACGCTGCCAGAACTACGAGAACATCACGCCTTCCTACCGCCACAAGGCTGTCAATATCTCAGAAAGTCCATCTATAAGCGCATTCAAGCGGAATTGCAGTTGCCATAAAAATCCTCCATTTGACTCCCCAGTCATCCTGTCCAATACTTAAAGGGTCAGATCACCACTGACATCTTTACCCGACAAACACCATGCCGAACATCATCAAGTCACAGCCAATCGCCATTTATGACACACTGCTCAAATTAGCCGATGGCACTCTTGAGCACTTTGTCGAGGATCTCACTCATCATGATCGCCGCTTTCTTGAGACAGTAAAGCCCGGAACTGCTTGGCTTTGGATTGTCCATAAATGTGGCACCCACCTTGCTCGATGGGATGAAGATCCCTATGCCGGTTCCAAAGACTCACATCTTGAAGCTTTGATCCGCCAAGGTTGCTTTGGCATGTGGCCGAATCACAAGGCTTTTTTGATCATCATTACCGACAAACAAAAGCACACTTCTCCAGGTGCTTTCGGTTTTATCCGCAAGGTATCGCTTCAGCAGTTGCAAACCAAACTGCCAAGACCGAAACCTGAAGTCAAACTGCCGAAGTTTCAGCAGGAAGTTTATTCAGCATCCTTCGCACTTGCATCCCTCTGATCATGACCGAAGCAATCCAGCAAGTTCTGCCGTTATCTGATGACAAAATTGCCCGATGCTTCGCACAGTTTCATCGGGCCAACCCTCACGTCTATCAGGGTCTATGCCGATTGGCACTCAAAGTCAAACGGGCAGGACACAAGCATTACGGCATTGCCGCTCTGTTTGAAGTCCTCAGATACGAATATGCCCTGACAACAGTCTCCGACGATGGCTTAAAGCTCAACAACAACTACCGAGCTTTATACGCTCGGTTGCTAATGAAGCAAGAGCCGGAGTTGGATGGTTTCTTCAACTTGCGAGAACGAGTTGCCCGCTACAGACCCGACCAAATTTCCTAATTTCCCACCATGTACGAAGTTTTTTCTGTCATCTCAAACGATCTAGGTCGCTGCTGTGTCCCGACTGGTGATGGCTCCATTGACCTTGCAACCGCTGAAAACCTGATGCTCAAGCGGATGATCAAACATCCCACCACCGAGTTCTTCATCGAATATGTCCCCTCTGAGGATGAGTTCAATGCTTACTAAACCGAGATTGGACTACCTAGGTCCACTGGTCTGGTCCGCTGGTGTCGAAAGCCGCTGCCTCACCGATGATCAGTTCTTCCATGATGTCGCCAAGCGTGTAAACCTCTTTCTCGCTGGTGACTGGGGAAGTGTTGATGCAGACGATTGGGAGTCAAACATCATCGCCTGCCGTGAAGAATCAGGCGGCACCCTCATGGGAGCCTACAAAACATTCGATCAAACAAGGATCTGGATCATCACATCCGGCTACGCCCAGCAACACATGGGTCGAAGCTACTGCTACACAACCGTCCTGTTCCCCGAGGAATACTAATGGAGATCAATCCGTTTATTGCAGCAGGGATTCGCAAAGGCATTAAGGATCTCTATGACATGGGTGCCGATCATTTTGGAGATTATTGGTTAGATGAACTCCACGAAATTGATGGTTATCCCATTGAACACCGATGGCACGCTCACAATTTATTCCTAATCCAAAAGGATGTGGCACAAGCAGCCGCTGAAGCTGAACAATCTATTTCATAAAAATCGCTCATCGTAAAATATAGCCGAACGCTTGACTTACGCTCAACCGTTTGATATTCTTAAAGGGTGAATGAATCACTCCCATTCACCCTTCCAAATCACCCGACACAATCTCATGGCTCACAATTTCACATCCGGCATCATGATGCAAGGTGAAGCCGCCTGGCATGGCCTTGGTGAAGTCGTAGATGGCACTCTCCCAGCCCGTGAAGCTTTCACCAGGGCTAACGCGCTTTTCCTTGTAGACAAAGCTCCGCTCTACTTCAAAAATCCTGTCACTGGCGAGATGGCAGAGGATGACCAACGTTGTGCGACCTTCCGCACTGACACTGGCGAAAAGCTTGGCACTGTCAGCCTCGGGTATGAAGTCATCCAGAACGAACAACTCTGCCAGTTTGCCGAAATGCTCAGGGATGACGTAGAAATGGAAACAGTCGTAGTGCTCAAAGGTGGAGCCAAGATTGCATTCTCAGCTCGGATCCTTGGCACAGATGCTGATGTCGTAGAAGGTGACACCATCCACCGTCGCCTTAATGGCTATCTTTCACATGATGGCACGACTTCCTTTGGTGGAATGTTCAGCAACATCCGCATTGTCTGCCAAAACACCCTCGGATGGGCAATGGAAGATGCCAACAAGCACGGCAAACAATTCAAGATTTCCCACACCAAACTCGGTGTCTCCCAGATTGATGCCACCCTCCGCTCTATTGATGTAGCCCGACAGACCTTTGCTAAGGAAGTCGAAGATTACAAGCGGATGGCCGAGACTCCCATGGACTTTGATAGCTATCGGACTTGGCTCACAAGCCTCTACAACATGCCGAGCATCAAACAGGATGATGGCACCCTGCGTCCAGGCACTATTGAGGATTCCAAGGTCAAGTGGAACAAACTCCGCAATGCCTGGGCTGGAGGCTATGGCTCCAACATCCCTGGGGTCTCCGAGACTGTATGGGGTGCCTACAACGCCATCACTGAAGTGGAAACCAGCCTGAGAGACGCACCTGCCAGCAGAAACATCGCCACAGTCAATGGTTACTACGTCCGCCAGATCATTGATAAAGCCAAGGAGCAGGCGCTTGACTTCTGCACTGTCTGATCCATCCATCCAGACAATCCTCCAGGGTGCCGATAGGCACCCTTTTTTTATGCATACATCCGATCTTTCACTTTTTTGCCTCAAAATGCTGCATGATCTAACCTACCTTGTGACACTTTTCCAGCAAAAATTCAATCATCGGCCTTGGAAACCCTGTCGTGGCCTTGCTTCTCAATGTATCACCATGGACAGTGAAGGCAGCAGCAGCCACCAGCAGACCCATTTCATCCACCACAAGCCAGCAAAAAATTCTTAATCATCGCAGTATCCCTGCGGACTACACCGCTATTTGACCTGTGTCATATTGACTAAGTGGATCACCACCACACCTCACTTACCCGACAGATGACCAACACTTCATTCCACACCAAAGCTAAATTCAAAACCGCCATTCGCTTGGCATTCTCTGAAATTTGCCGCACCACTGGCACTGACCCTTTCGGCCCTGTGCCTGGCAATGATCCAAAATTCCATGAGATCATAGACAGCATTGCCGAGCAACTTGAAGATCATATGTACGACTTAATTGAACACAACATGTGGGAGTAACCTCCACACCCATTCACCGCACAACCCCTATCATCATGCTTCCGCTCTCTCCTCCTGAGTATTCCGAACTTTCCTTCCAAGAAGAATCCGCAATGGCTCAAGACCTTGCCGAAGCTATTGCCACTTACTGTTACGACGAACTGCAGGGTAAATTCACCGAAATGGCAGAGGACATTCTCAAGGAACACGAGATAGATCCAGCCACTGCCTTCGGCTATGACCTCATCAATGACCTCCTACGCCGAGTCAAGATCACTGCCAAGTAGGATCAACCTCACCCTCCAGGTGCCGCATGGCACCTTTTTTTGCGGCTACAAACCGCCTTTCCAGACCTGCTCACTTCCAAACTGTCCACAGCGGACCACCAGAACCCTTGCTACCACTAGCTTCCCAAGCTCGATCTTCTACTTTTTCCTAAAAAGCTGTCACAAGGTACTCCAGTCCATTGCACAATTTCAGCGGAAAAAGTAAGCTTCCGCATGTCAACCATTATTTGCCCTTCATGGCCGACTCATCAGAGTCCATAAAATCGCTCTCCTCTCTAAAGCAAGATCCTAAAAATGCCAGGAAGCGTACCGCACAATCCAAGCACCTCATCCAGGAGTCTCTGACTCGCTATGGTGCCGCACGCTCCATCGTCATTGATGAAAGCAACCGCATCCTTGCAGGCAATGGCACCGTAGAAGCTGCAACCCGTAGTGGCATCAATAAAGTCCGCATCATTGAAACCGATGGCGATGAGATCATTGCAGTACGCCGCACTGGCCTCTCTGAAGAAGAAAAGGTCGGCCTAGCACTTGCCGATAACCGCACTGCTGATCTTTCCGAATGGGATGCTCAAATGCTCGCCACCTTGGCAGCAGAGCACGACATTCAGCCTTGGTTCTCCGACGATGACATCAGCAAACTTCTCGATAAAGACCCAGAATTTGACCCTGATGATCCCACTGAAGATCAGTCCGATAAAATCACGGACGTTTTTCAAATCATCGTAAACTGCACATCCGAAGAAGAACAAACCGCACTCCTTAATCGCCTCCTCCAGGAAAACTACGAATGCCGAGCCTTAAATTCGTAAACTCCTCCGAAATTGAGCGCACTGCCAGAGTCGCTCAATTAGAAGGTCTTTTTGACATCACACCGAATACCAAGTCAGTCGTTAGCTACGACATCGAAATTCCTATCGAAACTTTCGACTGGAACGTCGGTGTAATCGTCGGCCCATCCGGCTCTGGTAAAACCAGCATCGCTAAACAACTGTTCCCCGATGCCTTTGATCCACACTTCGACTGGAGTCCCACGAAATGTATCGTGGATTCATTCCCGTCCAAAATGTCGATCAAAGAAATAACATCCCTCCTATCCTCAGTCGGTTTTAGCTCACCGCCAAACTGGCTTCGGCCCTACCATGTCCTAAGCAATGGCGAACAGTTCCGTGTCAACATCGCTAGAGGTTTAGCCGAAGCGCCTAGCCTCCTAGTCGTTGATGAATTTACCTCAGTCGTTGATCGAACTGTCGCTCAAATCGGCTCGGCTGCTATCGCTAAAGCAGTTCGTAAACGCAATCAAAAGTTCGTTGCAGTCGCCTGTCACTACGACATTCTCGACTGGTTACAACCTGATTGGGTTTTTGATCCCTCTACCTCCCGCTTTGCGCGGGACTGTCTTCAACGACCTAAAATCACTCTCACAGTTCAACCCGTATCGGCCCAAAAATATTGGCCTATCTTCAGTAAATTTCACTATCTAAATCGCTCAATTCATCCAGGCGCTAAAGCCTTCTGCGCTTTCTATAACGGCAGACCTGTAGCCTTCACCGCAGTTCTCACCATGCCTTGCCCTCAAGGTACCCGATGGAAAGAACATCGCACTGTATGCTTACCCGATTTTCAAGGTGTAGGCATC
>Ga0129336_10001151_pt1 | contig 15865 bp, 10 predicted proteins | sample CPB6_02_DNA_FD_96878 | JGI IMG/M metagenome (GOLD analysis project Ga0129336, IMG submission 96878) | Freshwater to marine salinity gradient microbial communities from Chesapeake Bay, USA - CPBay_Sum_0.6_0.2_DNA | ecosystem: Environmental > Aquatic > Marine > Coastal | place: USA: Chesapeake...
AATTTGATGCAATCTGATGGAACCTGTTCAACATATGCTTTCAACTGATCCATGTCTGCCACATGAATAATCAAAGGGTTGAACTCTGGACGATTTTTTGCTTCATAAATTTTTGCAACAGCTTTGACTTCAAGTGCATTTGCCGCAAGTCCATAGACGGTTTCTGTCGGTATAGCAACCAACTCACCAAGCTCCAGCAATTGTCTGGCCTTTGAAACATCTTTTCCAATCTCAGTTGTAAACATAAAAAATGCCGCAACAGCTGTTGCGGCACAAAGTTATTTGTTTGTGACAGATTTATACTTTTGATTTTTCTTTCTTCTCAGGCAACTGCTTGATGTTAAAGACAATCTTTTGGTTCTCCTTGTCAAGATCTGCTATCATTACATCCCCTTCTTTGATATTCATATTCAGAATTTCTTCAGCAAGTGGATCCTCGAGATATTTCTGGATGGCCCTGTGCAGCGGTCTTGCTCCAAATTGTTGATCATACCCTTTGTCGGCAATAAAATCTTTTGCCTCACTGGTCAATTCAAGCGTAAACCCAAGTGCATTAAGCCTCTTGAGCACCCCCTTCATGAGAATATCAATGATTTCAAAAATATGTTCCTTCTCAAGAGCGTTGAAAATGATCACATCATCCACCCTGTTCAAAAATTCTGGAGAAAAGGTGCGTTTCAGTGCTTTTTCAATAACTGCCTTGTTGGCCTCTTCAGCGTTGGCCTGACGTGCTGATGTTGCAAAGCCTACCCCGTCACCAAAGTCCTTCAACTGACGTACTCCAATGTTGGAAGTCATGATGATCAAGGTATTCTTGAAATCAACTTTTCTTCCCAGTCCGTCTGTCAGTTGGCCATCATCCAATACTTGTAATAAAATATTATAAATATCCGGATGCGCCTTTTCAATTTCATCCAAAAGAATTACTGAATATGGCTTTCTTCTTACACGCTCTGTCAATTGTCCGCCTTCCTCATAACCCACATAACCGGGAGGAGCACCAATCAATCTGCTGACTGTAAACTTCTCCATGTATTCACTCATATCGATGCGGATCAATGCTTCTTCAGAATCAAACATATTTCTGGAAAGTGCTCTTGCAAGCTCTGTTTTACCAACTCCTGTGGGACCGAGGAAAATAAAAGTTCCAATTGGTTTTTTAGGATCTTTCAATCCAACACGATTCCGCTGTATGGCTTTCACCACCTTAGAAATGGCGTCATCCTGTCCAACTACCATGCCCTTCATGTCTACAGACATGTTACGCAGTTTTTCTGTCTCAGCCTGCACCATGCGTTTCACGGGAATACCAGTCATCATGCTCACCACTTCTGCAATGTCTTCTTCAGAAATTGGATAGTGTTTATTTTTTGATTCTTCTTCCCAAGAGTTTTTCGCAGTCTCTAATTCTTCCTGAAGCTTTTTCTCTCTGTCCCTCAAACTTGCTGCCTCTTCGAACCGCTGGCTCTTCACAACTTTATTTTTCTCCAGCTTGATGTCCTCAATTTTCTTTTCAAGTTCAATGATATCATCTGGCACATTGATGTTTTTCAAATGCACTCTCGCCCCTACTTCATCCAATACATCGATGGCCTTGTCAGGAAGCAAACGATCCGTCATATAGCGATCACTCAATTTCACACAAGCATCAATGGCGTCTTGTGAATAATCCACGCTGTGGTAATCTTCATAACGAGACTTGATATTGTTAAGTATCTGAATGGTTTCATCAACAGATGGCGGCTCTACAATCACTTTTTGGAATCTCCTGTCCAATGCACCGTCTTTTTCGATGTGCATGCGGTATTCATCCAAGGTAGAGGCTCCAATGCATTGCAATTCTCCTCTTGAGAGCGCAGGCTTGAAAATATTGGACGCATCGAGTGAACCACTCGCACCACCCGCACCAACAATGGTATGGATTTCGTCGATAAACAAAATCACATCACGGTTCTTCTCCAATTCAGTCATGATCGCTTTCATACGCTCTTCAAACTGACCGCGGTATTTTGTTCCTGCCACCAATGCTGCGAGATCAAGTGACACAACTCGTTTGTCAAACAGCACACGTGAAACTTTTCTCTGCACAATGCGCAAGGCGAGTCCTTCGACAATGGCGGTTTTTCCTACACCAGGCTCACCGATTAAAATAGGATTGTTCTTTTTTCTTCTGGAAAGAATTTGAGAAACACGTTCGATTTCTTTTTCTCTTCCAACAATGGGATCAAGAGACCCTGATTCTGCAAGTTTTGTGATATCGCGTCCAAAGTTATCAAGAACGGGCGTTTTACTTTTGGATCCAGTTGCTGCTGGACGTGCTTTTGCCTGAGCGCCTTTTCTTTCTTCATCAAATTCTTCCTCGGGTTCATCAGAAAATTCACTTTTTACATCATTGTTTCTTACTACACTCAGTTCATTTCTGAACATATCATAGTCAACATCAAATTGATTTAGAATTTGCGTCGCTATATTTTCTTTGTTTTTGAGGATGGACAGCAGCAGGTGTTCAGTTTCAACCATAGGACTCTTCAATGCCTTGGCTTCAAGAACTGTGACGCGGATAACTTTTTCAGCCTGACGGGTAAGAGGCAGACTGTTGATATTTTGAATGTTTTTGCCCGACTTATCTTTTACCGCCATTTCAACTTCCTTTCTCAGTTCATACAGATCTACATTCAAATTTTGAAGGACCTTCAAAGCAGTATTCTCCCCTTCACGAATGACGCCTAACAAAAGATGTTCTGTCCCAATAAAATCGTTCCCCAACCTTAACGCTTCTTCTCTGCTGTAGGAAATGATTTCCTTTACCTGTGCCGAAAAATTGTTATCCATAAAATTTGTTTCTTAGTCCCTCACAATGATACCAAATAATTCCCAGATTTTGCCGACTCCAATTCCTGTAGAATCGCATATTTGTCAACATTGACCGAACTTAAACAAATCGGTATCTTTGCTGCTTCAAACACATGCAAAAAGGTAATGAATGAAAGTCAAAATTGATACCAAAGAAGTATTTCATGTCATAAACATAGAGGACAGCGTACTTACTGCAATTATGGCAGCAGAACTATCGGAGATTGTTAATAAAAAACAAACAGAAAATAAATTAAGCCTCGTACTGAATTTCAGTCACGTTGAAGAAATTGATGCTTCATTTTTAACAGTACTGCACGATTTGCATCAAATCCAACAAGCCAACAACAAATCTTTTGTGGTTTGCGCTTTGTCAAATCATCTGCAGCAAGAATTGGGAATAGACAAAGCATTTGATGCCTTTAACATCACTCCTAGCGAGTCAGAGGCCTGGGACATCGTACAGATGGAAGAAATTGAAAGAGAGCTTGGGATGGATATTTAACTTTTGATTTTACGATTTGGAAGGAAATTTATACATTTGCAACCCAATTGGAAGGATCGGTAGTTCAGTTGGTTAGAATGCCGCCCTGTCACGGCGGAGGTCGCGGGTTCGAGTCCCGTCCGGTCCGCAAAAGGTTCACTTTATTTCAAGTGAGCCTTTTTTGTTTCTGTATTGCAAAAGCAAAAAATTCAAACCAATAAAACCAAGCATCGGCAGATAAAAAATCAGGAAATATGTCCCGTACCCTACTGTAATCTGTGGACTTGGTTTTGCAAGGATCCAGATTCCATTTCCAATACTTCCACTTGAAAAGAGAAACCCCTGTACAAAATTCCATCCCAAATGCATGGCGATGGTTGCATACAATGAACCGGACTTAATAAATCCCCATGCATACAAACATCCAACAATGGATGTAGTGATAAAAACCTGCATCATTGCAGCAATATTTCCCAATATTTCAAAACTGAACCAGTGATAAACGCCAAATGATGCCGAGGAAATGATTAAAGCATATCCTTTGCCAAGCCATTTGATCAACAAATAAAACAACACCCCACGAAAAATCAACTCCTCAAACATCACCGACTTGATGTTCCACCAAAGTCCATTCCAAAATAATTGTATATCAAATGCAGGATTTAATATCCATGTCTCATGGGCAAATAAAATTCTAAAAACAAATCCCGTTGCACAAGATCCCATTGACACCGTGAGAAAGATGAAAAAGTCGGTTAGCCGCTTCCTCTGTGGTTGCCATCCAAGCACGCCCAATCTTCTGCTGTCAAAGAAGTATATCAGTGCATAAGAAAGCAATAATTGAACAATGATTCCAAGCATAGATCATAAAACTATCAAATCCTCAATTATCCACACAAACAACTTATATCATGCTGAAATTCAATTAATTAATGCCGGAAGTCATTTCTATTTTATTTTTTACCTTTACACCCCTGAAACCAAACCAAAACTATGGCAGAAAGCAGCGCTAGACAGTATTTGGATTTCGAAAAGCCCATCAAAGATCTGTACGACCAGATCGACCAACTAAAGGCAACCGCAGAAAAAAACAAAGTTGACCTTTCCACCTCCATCAAAGAATTAGAGGAAAAAATTCTTGAAAAAAAACAAGAAATAAACAAGGGATTGACCAGCTGGCAAAAAGTTCAATTGAGCAGGCACCCTGATCGTCCTTACACCCTTTCTTATATTGAAAGAATTTGCACCGACTTTGTTGAGATGCACGGTGACAGAAATTTCAAAGATGATAAAGCCATCGTAGGTGGTTTCGGCAAGATCGATGGACAAACAGTAATGATCCTTGGTCAGCAAAAAGGCACCAATACCAAAACCAGACAATTAAGAAATTTTGGTATGGCCAATCCGGAAGGTTACAGAAAAGCTTTGCGCTTGATGAAGCTCGCAGAAAAATTCAACAAACCGATCGTCACCCTGGTAGATACCCCGGGTGCATTCCCCGGCATCGAGGCAGAAGAACGTGGACAAGGCGAAGCCATTGCCAGAAATATATATGAAATGCTTCGCTTGAAGGTTCCGGTTGTTTGCGTCATCATTGGAGAAGGTGCAAGCGGTGGCGCCATGGGCATAGGAGTTGGAGATAAGGTATTCATGATGGAAAACACATGGTACACAGTCATCTCTCCTGAAAGCTGCAGTTCGATACTATGGAGAAGCTGGGACCAAAAAGAAAAAGCTGCAGAAGAATTGAAACTCACATCTGATCATATGTTGAAATTTGGACTGGTGGATGGCATCATCCCTGAACCACTGGGTGGAGCACATTGGGACCATGACCTTGCTGCTTCGATGGTGAAGGAACAATTGGTGAGATCAATCATGGAACTAAAAAATCTTGATCCGGATAAAAGAATTGACGACAGGATAGAAAAATTTTCAAAAATGGGCAGATGGGAAGAAACATCTACCAATCAAGCATAATAAATGAACCATAACCATCCATATGCCGGCACAGGTGTGGCCATCGTGACACCATTCTTAGAAAATGGTGAACTGGATACAGCTTCCCTTGAGAAATTGGTAAACCATCTGGTCGATGGCGGAGTTGAGTACATTGTTGCATTGGGTACAACAGGTGAAAATCCAACACTGAACAAAGCAGAAAGACAACAAGTGTATTCCCTTGTCAATCAATTTAACAATGGCAGAATAAAGTTGGTGGCTGGGATTGGCGGGAATGATACCAGGGCTGTTGTTGAATCGATGCAATCATTCGATCTCACTGGATACAGTGCTATCCTCTCGGTAAGCCCCTATTATAATAAACCCAACAATGAGGGACTCTTCCAACACTACAAGGCAATCAATGACAATGCCCCCCTTCCAATCATCATGTACAATGTACCTGGAAGAACAGGCATGAATGTAAATGTTGCAACAACCTTGAGAATTGCAAGAGAATGCAAAAACATCATCGCAACCAAAGAGGCTTCCGGCAATGTTGAACAAATCATGCAGATCATCAAGGACAAGCCAGAAGGATTTGAAGTGATCAGCGGCGACGATGGTATTACGCTTCCCATCATGGCATGTGGTGCAATTGGTGTAATATCTGTTGTTGGAAACGCATACCCAAAATTGATTTCCGACATGGTAAGACTATGCCTTCAGGGTAAATTTGTAGAATCAAGACCTGCACATGAAAAGATGCTCCCGCTTATCTCCAGCATGTTTGCAGAGGGGAATCCCAGCGGCGTAAAAGCGTATCTGTCTGCGCTTGGCATCACCAAAAATACTTTCAGACTTCCTGTTGTGGGCGTAAGTGATGCATTGATGCAAACGATCCAATCACTGATGAAATCAGTCTGACACCTTCATTGGATACTTTGGGTGAAAATGTTGATCAAAAATCAACCTTGTAGCCAAAAACAGGAATCCTGCCCAGCAAATAATTATAGGTGATTTTTCCCTGATTTGCGTCATAGCGATGACTGATAGGGTTTTTCCGGTTGGTGGCATTTTGCATACCGAGTATCAAACTACCTGTGGTTTTTCTGTATTGAACCTTCCATTCAAACTGTGCATCTATTCTAAAAATACTCCTGAGTTTTTCATCATTGTATCTAGATGCAATTGACACGGTGGTTTTTCGAATGGAAGATTGCACCAAATCGATGGGCGTGACACGAACACCTCCCATTGAAATCAGTTTTATGTCGAGCCCGAAATAAGAGGGACGTTTTGTTTTCAGCACCCACTCTTTTCCAAACAAAAGTGTAAAAGAGTTGTTGGAGTTGTAACGGGTGCTTCGCCAAATCTTATCAGATGGTCTGTATTCTGATTGATACAAACTTAGCGTAGCCAATAAATAAAATCTGTCATTCCAATAACGATCGAGCGTCAGCTCCAATCCATAATTCTGCCCCAGCCCGGTGTTGGAAAGGGTTTCAATGGAGAAATCATCATCCAGGTTTATAACACTGTAATTGCTGGATCGAAGTGCGTGAATCGGAATATTATAGAGCCACTGGTAGTATACTTCGGTTTTAAGGTTCCAGTCTTTTGCTATTTGAATAGAATATCCCAATACATAATGCTTCGATTTGCTGAAGTCCAGCATTTTATTGGGCAGTACGGTATCATTGCCGACCCTTATTCTCGCAAAATAATTTCCAAGTGGTTGAATTTGGGAATGCATGCCATAGCCAAAACTCAAAAACTGACCATTGCCGGTCTGGTACCTGAGACCAAATCTCGGCTGAAAAGCAGATGACTTGTTGAATCCAAGCTGTTGCCCATGTCCACCCAATTGAAATGAAAACTTATTCGACGCATCCCATTTCCATTGAACAAAATAATTGGTTAGCCAAGTGGAGCCATTGTTTTTGATTTTATCTCTGAGCACATTGCTGACCGCTTCTCTTTGCTGGAGATTAAATGCAATATCTTTTGTGTAAGCGCCCAATTTAAATAAGTGGTGCTTGCTTGCCTTGAATGTCAGCACGGAAGAGAATTGCGTATTCCATTCAGAGAACTTATTGATCCTTGTGAACACAACGGGACCATTGAACTTTTCCAATCTGCTGTCTTCTTCCCGGTAGAGATAGCCATTTTTACTCAGCACAGATCGCCACAATATTTTCTTCCCAAGATTGATTTGATGGGAAACCCCCATTGCGCCTGCATTTGCAGCATCGAGTGAACTGCTGCGTGTGGAGGGATTGTTTATCCAGGTGATGCTGTCTCTTGCCAATTCATCATACTGCTTGCTCAGTCCGCCGAACCCAAAAACAGAAAAACTGCCTATTTTCTTGGTGGGAAGATGGATATTGAGCGAAAGGTCTTGAAACGATGTTGGCTTGTCAGATATATTGAATCCCAACTTTTGCATAAGGGTAAGAAATCCATAGCGATAGTTGATCAGATAGGACCCACCGTAACCTTTTTTGAAATAACCTTCTGTTGCAAAATCAATACCCAATGTACTGAGTGAAAATGTATGCTCTCTTTTGTCCTTGTTTCCTTTTCTCAATCTGATATCGAATACGCCCGAAAGTGCATTTCCATATTCAGAAGGAAAAGCACCAGTAATGAAATCAGAATTGGCCAGCAGTTGTGCGCTCAACATGGAGATGGCTCCACCTGAGGTTCCCACTCTTGCAAAGTGATTGGGATTGGGTATATCAACTCCTTCCATTCGCCACAACAAACCATTGGGTGCGTTGCCTCTGATGATCAAGCCATTTCCATCTCCAGCACTTGCAACCCCTGCAAAGTTGGCGGCAATCCTTGCAGGATCATTGAGTCCGGCAGCAAATCTTCTGGTTTCCTCCACACTGAACATGCGCGCACTTACCATCGCCAGGTCATTGATCGGTCTGGCTTTATTGCGGTTGGATTTGATGATGATTTCTTTGGAAGTTGACAAATCTTCCTCCATCTCCACTGTTAGCACCAGTTCTTTGCCTGATTCCAGCAGAAGATTGTTCAGCACAATTGGTTTGAATCCAATATGGGTGATCAGAATGGAGGTTCTTCCAACCGGAATATTATTAAATTTAAAAAATCCGCTTGAGTCAGATACCGCAGTTTTTTCATCCATCCCGATGACTTTGATCGTAGCAGCAGCAATGACCGTCTTGATATTTCGCTCAGTTATTCTGCCTTTGATGGATTGCAGGGGCACTGATTGTCCATTTACGACCCCAATGACAAGGAGGCCAAGTAGTATGTACAAAAGTTTGTTTCGCATCGATACAGGCAATTTAGCCTCTGCATTTTAATTTGAATAGGAATGATTGGATATTTTTTCGGATATTCATTGAAACCAAGACTACATGCGGCACGTCACCATGGAACCTTTTAGCCAGGAGTGGCTGATATGCATGACAGCAGTGTTGCTTGTCATTTTTCTATTGGTAACCCTTCCAAAATACTTAGGTGTCGCCAAGCATCCGAATTACGGAAAGCTCATAGGACTTGCGTTGCTCTTGAATCTTTTATTGGAAAACTTGTATTGCTGGAAATCAGGTGTATGGGACATGAGAACCAATCTCCCATTGCATTTATGCGGCATCAGCGGAATGCTATCCATTGTATTGTACTTCAAATACAATGAAATACTTGCCAATCTCCTTTTTTATTGGGGCATCACTGGTGGCTTTCATTCTCTGTTGACACCTGAATTTGATTTGGGCAGGGATGGCTATTTGTTTTATGGCTATTTTATCAGTCACGGTGGACTTCTGTTAACAAGTATATTCATGATCAAGCACAGGGGATTTAGGCCTTTGGAAGGATCATGGCTGCAAGCTTTCCTCTTGATTCAGTTCGCTGTGGTGGCAATTGGCATATTCAACTGGACAACCGACTCCAATTACATGTATCTGTCTGCTCCCCCAATTGTCGACAATCCACTGATCATTGGCGATTGGCCTTGGTATATCTTGGTTTTCGAAGCGTTGGCACTTGCCCATTTTGCTTTTTTATACAGTGTTTTCAATGTCCGAAAGCTGAAAAAAAGCTTTAGGTAAATTGTTAACAATTTGGTAATCCATTGATACTGAAGGCGGGAATTTATCCCTTTAAGAATTAGTATTTTGCGTCAAGTTTGAATTAAAAAAACACACATGGGACTCAATTCCTTTTTTAAAATTTTTCTCCCCAAAGACAAAATCTTTTTTACACTTTTTGACGAGATGGCGGACACTGTGCACACCATGGCAGGATTACTGCATCAGCTTGTAAATGAAACCGATGTTGACAAGCGCGCAAGCATTGCCTCCCAGATTGAAAATTTAGAACACAAAAATGATGAAACCACTCATACAGTATTTACTGAATTGGGAAGAAATTTCATCACTCCATTAGACAGAGAAGATATTCATTATCTGGCTATAGCCCTTGATGATGTGGCCGATCATATTTATTCATCCGGGAAAAAGATCGTTTTTTACAAAGTAAATCCCAATGATACCGGCATTATCAAATTTTCTGAACTCATATTACAATCTACTGCAGAATTAAAAAAAGCAGTTCCAGGACTAAGAGACTTAAAGAATTTGAGGGAAATGACAGGTGCAATTGTTAAGATCAACAGCATTGAAAATCAGGCCGATGATGTATTTGACATGAGCATTGAATCTCTTTACAATATGGAAAGCGATTTCAAAGCAGTGATCAAAAAGAGGGAAATCTATCAGGTGCTTGAAATAGCAACTGATAAATGCGAGGATGTTGCCAATGTGATTGAGTCAATCATTATTAAATACGCCTAATTACCAAGGCGCGTCTGATTAGTCGAAATAGCATACAATGACAAGTTTACTCATCATCATCATCATACTTGCACTTCTGTTTGATTACATCAATGGATTTCATGATGCTGCCAACTCAATCGCCACCATCGTATCCACGAAAGTACTGACTCCTTTTCAAGCAGTCGTCTGGGCGGCATTTTTCAATTTCATTGCTTATTGGATTTTTCAAGACCATGCTGTAGCGAACACGATAAGTAAAACGGTATTTAAAGAGTTTATTACATTGCCAGTGATTCTTTCTGGATTGATGGCTGCTATTTTTTGGAATTTACTTACATGGTGGTTTGGCATACCATCTTCTTCATCACATACATTGATAGGCGGATTTGCTGGTGCGGCCATCATGCATGGTATCTTAGACAAGGGCATAGATATTTCTTGGGCAAAAATAGTTGAAAGTGATACCATCCTCAAAACAGTCCTTTTCATTTTTTTGGCACCTCTGATAGGAATGGTGATTGCAATTTTCATTTCCATTGTTACCATCATCCGTAACATGTGGCTGAGAGTGGCAATTATCCTGTTCTCTACCCTTTTAACCGTTGTACTGTTTGATAAATTTGAAACAGACAAAATGAACGAAGGCGTAAAGAAATTTATCAAACTAGATAAATACGAAGCAGATTTTGATAAGGCAGAAATGAAAATGAAGGAAACCCCTTCAGACCCACTCTCTATTGTTGCTTTCCAACAATCAAAAATAAAATTAGAAAAAGCACAAAATGCTGTCAAGCAAATAGAGCCAGTCATTGATAATTATGATCTATTGGGAGCTGATTCTATTGCATCATTTGCATATGGGAATGGATTTCTGAAAGCAATTGAAGTCAGTAGACTTAAAGATGAAATTCGAAATGCAAATGACTTTCTTGTTTTGGAAGCACTGTCGGCAGAAAATAAAAATATATACCAAACATATGAAGAGGCCAAGGTTAAAACAGAGGGATATGTGAAGCCAGTGGAAAAATATTTGACTGGATCATCTACCATTGATGAAACCATTCAAGAGATCAATAAGATATACCCAATTCAACCCAATAACACAGAGAAAGTTATCAAGAAGATCAAATCATTTGACATAGAAAAATCTTTTTCAAAAGATATCGAGAAGTCCGACAATGGCATCATTGTATGGGGTATTGTATTTACTTCATTACTATTCATTCTGATCTATGTATATGTTGAAAAAATAAAAACCCCAACTTCTTATACAGTTTCAAATATGTTTAAAAAACTGCAGTTGTTCAGCTCTGCAGCCTTCAGCATCGGTCATGGAGGAAATGATGCGCAGAAAGTAATGGGAATCATTGGTGCTGCATTGATTGCGAGTGGCAACATCCAGGAATTCAGTCAGTTGCCAGCATGGGTTCCGATTGCCTGTTATGTGGCCATTGGATTGGGAACCATGAGCGGAGGTTGGAAAATAGTAAAAACAATGGGTACCAAGATCACCAAGGTAACACCATTGGAAGGTGTTGCAGCTGAAACCGCAGGAGCGTTTACATTATTTTTCACTGGTCAAATGGGAATACCTGTCTCCACCACGCATACAATTACAGGATCCATCATTGGTGTAGGTGCCACCAAACGTTTAAGTGCAGTGAGATGGGGCGTTACTTCTTCTTTGATGGTAGCTTGGATTCTTACCATACCGGTTAGTGCAATTTTAGCAGCCATATTTTATCTGATTACTACATTTTTTCTCTAAAGAAATTCAACCCCTGAAGGGAAGGCTCATTGATGACCCTTCCTTGAAAGACAAACTTTCTTGGTGTAGAAATAAAAAGGCCTCCGCAAAGTGGAGGCCTTAGAATTATATTTGCTTTGGCGTTGATTAGTTATCAAACTTCAGATCCAATCCCAATCCACGCAACTCATGCACCAATACATTGAAGGATTCAGGTATTCCAGCTTTTGGAACGTTGTCTCCCTTCACGATTGATTCATAGGTCTTTGCTCTTCCAATGATATCATCAGACTTCAATGTGAGCAATTCCTGCAAGATGTTAGATGCACCATAAGCTTCCAATGCCCAAACTTCCATCTCACCGAAACGCTGTCCACCGAACTGTGCCTTACCACCGAGCGGCTGCTGGGTAATGAGTGAATATGGACCGATTGAACGGGCGTGCATCTTATCATCTACCATGTGGTGCAGTTTCAACATGTAAATGATCCCCACCGTTGCTTTTTGGTGGAATCTTTCACCTGTTTCACCGTCGTAGAGATAAGTATGTCCGAAGCTTGGCAATTGCGCCTTGTCAATCAGATTCTTGATTTCATCAACAGATGCACCATCAAAGATTGGGGTAGAGAACCTCATTCCCAATTTCTCACCAGCCCAACCAAGGATTGTTTCATAAATCTGTCCAAGGTTCATACGAGAAGGTACCCCCAATGGGTTCAATACGATATCCACTGGTGTTCCATCTTCAAGGAAAGGCATGTCCTCTGCTCTTACAATCTTGGCTACGATACCCTTGTTACCGTGGCGACCCGCCATCTTGTCTCCCACTTTCAGCTTGCGCTTTACAGCGAGGTAAACTTTGGCAAGTTTCAATACACCAGCAGGAAGTTCATCACCAATGGAGATGTTGAATTTCTCTCTCTTGTATCTACCCAATTCTTCGTTGTAACGGATATTGTAGTTGTGCAACAATGTATTGATCGCGTCGTCGACTTTGGCATCGCTGGTCCAACCCAATGGATTGATATTCTGATAATCGATGCCAGCCAACGCTTTTGCATTGAACTTAGAGCCCTTGCCAATGATCACTTCACCGAAGTTATTGGAAACACCTGCTGAAGTTTTATCCTTCAACAATGTCTGTAACTTGTTCACCAACAAATCAAGAATGTCTTTTTCTGTTTGGATATGAATTGACTCTAATTTCTCCAATGCTGCTTTCTCTTTGGCTTTGGAGTTTTTATCTTTTTTGGCGCGCTGGAACAATTTCTTTCCGATCACCACGCCCTCTGTTCCACTTGGAGCTTTCAAGGAAGCATCTTTAGCATCCCCTGCCTTGTCACCAAAGATGGCACGCAACAGTTTCTCTTCTGGAGTAGGATCGCTTTCACCTTTTGGTGTGATCTTGCCAATCAGAATATCACCCTCTTTTACCTGTGCTCCGATGCGGATGATTCCGTATTGATCCAAGTCTTTGGTAGCTTCTTCAGAAACGTTTGGAATATCTGGCGTCAATTCTTCTTCGCCCAATTTAGTATCGCGCACTTCCAATTCAAATTCTGAAATATGAATAGAGGTAAACAAATCTTCGCTGACAACTTTTTCATTGATCACAATCGCATCTTCAAAGTTGTATCCCTTCCAAGGCATGAAGGCAACTTTTAAGTTGCGTCCCAAGGCCAGTTCTCCATTTTTCACCGCATAGCCTTCCGTCAAGAAATCGCCCGTCTTCACACGCTGTCCTTTGGCAACAGCGGGGCGAAGTGTGATGGATGTTTCCTGGTTTGTTTTGATGAATTTGGTAAGACGGTACATTTTCAAATCGTCTTCAAAACTCACAAGTTTTTGTGCTTCATCACGCTCGTAACGAACATGAATTTCATTTGCATCAACAAATTCAACAACGCCTTCTCCTTCAGCATGCAACTGAATTCTTGCATCACGTGCAGCTTTTGCCTCCAGTCCAGTTCCAACAATAGGAGCATCTGGTTTGATCAATGGAACTGCCTGACGTTGCATGTTCGATCCCATCAATGCACGGTTGGCATCGTCATGTTCAAGGAATGGAATCAACGATGCACTCAAACCAACAATCTGGTTGGGAGCAACGTCCATGAATTCCACTTCTTTCGGCTCGAGAATCGGGAAATCACCTGTTTGTCTAGCTTTTACTTTATCTTCTGCAAACTCACCCTTTTCTGTAAGCGGTACGTTCGCCTGTGCAATCTTAGCAGTATCCTCTTCTTCAGCACTCAGGTAAGTGAGTTTCTTCACTTCTACCTTTCCATTGTTTACTTTGCGGTAAGGCGTTTCGATGAATCCCATCTCATTGATCTTTGCATGTACGCAAAGCGTAGAGATCAGACCAATGTTTGGACCTTCTGGCGTTTCAATGGTACACAAACGTCCGTAGTGTGAATAATGCACGTCACGCACCTCGAATCCCGCACGCTCTCTGCTCAAACCACCGGGACCGAGCGCGGAAATACGGCGCTTGTGGGTGATTTCACTGAGGGGATTGGTTTGATCGAGAAACTGTGACAACTGTGATGTTCCGAAGAAGGAATTGATCACAGATGAAAGTGTACGCGCGTTGATCAAATCAACCGGCGTGAATACTTCATTGTCACGAACGTTCATTCTCTCACGAATGGTACGTGCCATTCTCGCGAGTCCGACACCAAATTGTGCATACAATTGTTCACCAACTGTACGAACACGTCTATTGCTGAGGTGATCGATGTCATCAATCTCCGCTTTGCCATTTGTAAGGCGAACGAGGTATTTGATGATCTCAATGATATCTTCTTTGGTCAGGGTCTTTTGAGTCAACCCATAGTTGAGGTTTAATTTCTTATTGATTTTGTAGCGACCCACTTCACCCAAATCATACCGCTTGTCGCTGAAAAACAATTTATCGATGATGCCACGTGCTGTTTCATTGTCAGGTGCATCCGCGCCACGCAATTGCTTGTAGATATGTTGCACCGCTTCCAATTCTGAGTTGGATGTATCCTTATTCAAGGTGTTGTAGATGATGGCATAATCACCACTGACTTCTTCTTTCTGGATGAAGATGCTCTTGACACCTGTTTCAAGAATGGTAGCGATGTCTTCTTCAGACAAAACAGTATCGCGCTCAAGTACTACTTCATTTCTTTCCAATGAAACCACTTCACCAGAATCTTCATCTACAAAATCCTCCACCCATGTTTTCAATACCCTTGCAGCAAGACGTTTTCCAACAAGTTTGTCGAGTGTTTTTTTATCCGTCTTTACTTCATCTGCCATTCCGAACAATTCAAGGATGTCCTTATCGGTTTCAAAGCCGATGGAACGGAGCAAAGTAGTTACGGGGAATTTCTTTTTACGATCGATGTAAGCATACATCACGTTGTTGATATCGGTAGCAAATTCCATCCATGCACCTTTGAAGGGAATCACACGTGCAGAATAAATTTTTGTTCCGTTGGGATGGAGTGATTGTCCGAAGAATACACCAGGTGAACGGTGCAACTGTGAAACCACTACCCTTTCTGCACCGTTGATCACGAATGTACCGCGAGGCGTCATGTAGGGAATGTTTCCAAGAAATACGTCCTGAACAATTGTCTGGAAGTCAACGTGCTCCTCATCGTTACAACTCAAACGCAGTTTTGCTTTGAGTGGAACGGCATACGTGAGCCCGCGCTCCATACATTCTTCGATGGTATAGCGAGGAGGATCAATAAAATAATCCAAGAACTCCAACATGAAGATGTTCCTTGTATCGTTGATGGGGAAATTCTCTTTGAATACTTTGAACAAACCTTCGTTGTTACGCTTATCAGGCGTCGTTTCCAACTGGAAATAATCCTTGAAGGATTGAATTTGAATTTCTAGAAGATCTGGAGTTTCTGCAAGGTGCTTGACCTTACCAAAATGCACTCTTTTTGAAGCCACTTTTGCTGATGACATAGTCTGATGTGCTTTTAAACGTGTGATCGGACTGAAAGACAATAAGACTCCCTTTGCACTTACTTA
>Ga0129336_10001152_pt1 | contig 15861 bp, 14 predicted proteins | sample CPB6_02_DNA_FD_96878 | JGI IMG/M metagenome (GOLD analysis project Ga0129336, IMG submission 96878) | Freshwater to marine salinity gradient microbial communities from Chesapeake Bay, USA - CPBay_Sum_0.6_0.2_DNA | ecosystem: Environmental > Aquatic > Marine > Coastal | place: USA: Chesapeake...
ACTACGCTACTAACCCTTGTCATTACTGGTCGGCGTGGCGGGATTCGAACTCGCGACCCCTTGCACCCCATGCAAGTGCGCTACCAGGCTGCGCTACACGCCGAAGCGGTGAATTATACCTTGGGGCGCTGAGGATTCTGCAGTCGCGCTGAGCAGATCACGAATGGCATGCAACTCATGACGAATCATCAGCAAGGCCTGAGGTGCCTCACCCGCCACCGAGCGCAACCACTCCGAACTGGGCAGCGCCACCTCCTGGTCTCCATCTTGAGCAAGCGACTGTCTGCTTGGATCAGCAATGGGCGGCGAGACGACCACCCCGTTACGGCGCTGGTCACGTTCGGCTTGCAAAATTTCCTGCATCTTGTTGCGCGCGCCACTGATGGTAAAGCCCTGGTCATAGAGCAGGTCGCGAATGCGACGGATCATGAGAACTTCGTGGTGCTGGTAATAACGACGGTTGCCGCGCCTTTTCATGGGCCTCAATTGCGTGAATTCCTGCTCCCAGTAGCGCAACACATGCGGCTTGACGCCACACAGTTCGCTCACCTCACCAATGGTGAAGTAGCGCTTGGCTGGAATCGGGGGCAGAGAACTCTCCATGAAAGACGTCAGAAAGAAAAACAGGTGCTAAGGTTACTCCAACTTGAGCCCGCCTGCAAAGGCTTGTCAGCAGATATCGGTGAATTGGTTCCAAGCACCCGACAAGGTTGGAAATTCACGCCTCAGGCATCACTCCATTCGGAGTCGAGGGGGGCCAGATCGTCCTGAATCTGGTCTTTAAGTTTATGGCTGGCGTGAAAGGTAACCACTCGCCGCGCACCGATCGGGATGGCTTCGCCAGTGCGCGGGTTGCGGCCGGGGCGCGGGGCTTTGGTGCGTATCTGGAAGTTTCCAAAGCCAGATATTTTCACATCCTGGCCTTCAATCAGATGGTCCACAATCAGCTCGAAAAAAGCATCCACCATGTCCTTGGCTTCACGCTTGTTCAGGCCAATGCGTTCGAACAGCAACTCTGCCAGCTGAGCCTTGGTCAGGGCCTGCGTTTCAAGACTTTCAACCGTGATTTCCATGATCTTGCTCTGATTCAGCCAGGCGCAATATGCGCTCAGGCCAGCTTATGCGCGCTGCCGCGCTCCCAAGTCCACCCTCAGTTTATCCATGATCGCATGCACCGCCTGCTCCACCTGCTCATCGGTCAGTGTATGCGCCTCACTGCCAAAGGTGATTCGAACTGCCAGGCTTTTTTCTCCTGGGGCCATGCCTGCGACAAGCGTTCCTGGCTTGGGTCGGTAGACATCAAACAGCACCAGGTTTTGCAGCAAGCCCTGCGTGGGCGCCGCTTGAATGGATCGCAAAAGACTGTCATGGCTTACCAGCTCAGGGACGACCAAAGCCAGATCACGCTCGACAAACTGGTGCTTGGCAACCGCCTGGGCTTGTTTGAGTGTGCGCTGCAGGAGGGCATCAAGTTCAAGTTCAAACAGCACGGGTATCTGGTTCAGTTCGTAGGCCTGTCGCCATCTTGGATGCAATTCGCCGATGAAACCGATTTCCTGGCCTTCGAGCATGACACGGGCACAGCGCCCGGGGTGCATGGCCGGATGGCTGGCAGCTTCGAAGTGGGCAATCTTTGGGAACAGCAAAGCCTCTACATCACCCTTGACATCATAAAAATCAAGCTGCTGCTCTTTCCGGCCCCATTGCAGGGCGTCGGTGGGACCGCAGGCCAGACCAGCCAGACGCATGGGCTGGGAAAAACCCTGGACCGTGCTGACCGAGTCCGCCACCGTATCGTCGCGCAGGAAAACACGGCCCAACTCAAACACGCGTACCCGTGCGGCTTTGCGATCTTGGTTGAATTTGAGAACCTGTAGCAAAGAACCCAGCAGGGAGGAGCGCATCACCCCCATCTGGCTGGCGATCGGATTCAACAAGCGGATGGGTGCGCCATTGCCAGCCAACTCGCGCTCCCAACGCTCATCGACAAAGCTGTAGTTGATGGTTTCCTGGTAACCCAGTCCCGCCAGTTGGCGGCGCAGCACAAAGCTGCTGCGCTGGCTTTCGGTCTGAGGACGGGGCGTTACCGGTGCCAGGGGCGGCGTATGGGGCAGCTTGTCATAGCCGATCATCCGTGCCACTTCCTCAATCAGGTCTTCTTCGATCTGCAGGTCAAATCGGTACAGGGGCGGTGTCACCGTGATGGTGCCTTGGCCCTCGACCAGAGACAAGCCCAGTCGTCCAAGTGCGTCAGCGCATTGCGACTGGGTGAGCGGCATGCCGATGATCTTGGCTGCGCGCGCCACCCGCAAGCTCACCGGCTGGGCCTGTGGCAATTGGACCTGTTGATCATCGATCGGGCCACAGGCAGTTTCAGGGGTGCCACAAATATCAAGGATCAACTGGGTGATGCGCTCGATATGCGCGACGGTGAGTTCTGGGTCCACCCCGCGCTCATAGCGGTGACCGGCATCAGTGGAAAAATTGTAACGGCGCGAACGTCCGGCAATTGCCTTGGGCCACCAGAAGGCCGCCTCAACATAAACATGACGGGTGTCATCTGAGACTGCGGTGGCATCGCCACCCATGATGCCTGCCAACGATTCCACCTGATGTGCATCAGCGATGACGCCAACCTCGCCATCGACCGTGACGGTGTTGCCGTTGAGCAGTTTGAGCTGTTCACCGGGGCGTCCCCAGCGCACGTCCAGCGCGCCCTGGATCTTGTCCAGGTCAAAAATATGCGTGGGCCGGCCCAATTCGAACATCACATAGTTGGAGATATCCACCAGGGCGGTGACGCTGCGCTGGCCGCAGCGCGCCAGACGCTCCACCATCCAGGGCGGGGTAGCGGCCTGTGTGTTGACATGGCGCACAACGCGACCGGAAAAACGACCACACAGATCCGGAGCACTGATTCGCACAGGCTGGATGTCAGCGATCGTTGCAGGAACAGCTGGAATGTGGGGCGTTTTCAGCGGGGCGCCGGTGAGCGCAGCCACTTCACGTGCTACGCCATAGACCGAGAGACAGTGCGCCAGGTTGGGGGTGAGCTTCAAGGTGAACAGAGTGTCATCCAGCAACAGGTGCTCACGTAGGTTCTGGCCAATCGGCGCATGGGCGGCGAGTTCCAGCAAGCCGCCGTGGTCTTCTGAAAGCTTGAGTTCACGCGCTGAGCAGAGCATGCCCTGACTTTCCACCCCACGTAACTTGCCAAGTTTGATGGTGAAGGGCTGGCCGTCTTCTCCCGGGGGAAGTTGGGCACCCACCAGGGCGCAGGGCACCCGGATGCCAGCACGCGCATTGGGCGCGCCACAGACGATGTTCAGCAAAGCCCCCTGCCCCACATCCACCTGGCACACGCGCAGGCGATCCGCATTGGGATGCTGCACAGCCTCCCGGATTTCACCCACCACCACATGGGTGAATGACGGCGCAACCGGCCGTAGGTCTTCCACCTCCAGACCCGCCATGGTGAGCGCGTCAGCCAGTTGCTGGGTGGAAAGCGGCGGGTCACAGAACTCGCGCAGCCAGGACTCTGGGAATTGCATGGTCAGGTTTTCTCGAATTCAGGGTATCAGCGGAATTGCGACAGGAAACGCAAGTCGCCATCAAAGAACAGTCTCAGGTCATTGACCCCGTAACGCAGCATGGTGAAGCGATCCAGGCCCATGCCAAAGGCAAAACCGATGTGTTTTTCCGGATCCAGCCCCATATGGCGCACCACATTCGGATGCACCTGGCCAGAACCGGCAACCTCCAGCCAGCGACCCGCCAAGGGGCCCTGCTGAAACTGAATGTCAATTTCCGCGCTGGGCTCGGTGAAGGGGAAAAAGCTGGGACGAAAGCGCAGCACCAGATCGTCGCTTTCAAAAAAAGTGCGGCAGAACTCGGTGAACAGGTATTTGAGATCCTTGAAACTAACATTCTCACCAAGCCACAGCCCTTCACATTGGTGAAACATGGGGGAATGGGTGGCGTCGCTGTCGACACGGTAGGTGCGCCCAGGCGCGATCACCCGGATTTCCGGCATGGGCTGCCCCGCATCCATGGCCGCCTGGTGCAATTTGACATGTTGTAGCGCGTGGCGCACCTGGACCGGGCTGGTATGGGTGCGCAAGAGGTTGGGTACTTTTTCGCTGCCACCTTCGACATAGAACGTGTCATGCATGGAACGCGCCGGATGGTCTTCAGGGGTGTTGAGTGCGGTGAAGTTGTACCAGTCGGCCTCAATCTCCGGGCCTTGGGCCACCTCAAATCCCATGGAGCCAAAAATCGCCTCGATGCGCTCCATGGTGAGTGAAACCGGATGCAAGCCCCCCAGGCCCCGTTCGCGTCCAGGCAGGGTGACATCCAGCGCCTCGGCGTGCAACTGCTTTTGCAAATCTGCATCGGCCAGCGCTTGGCGACTGGCGTTCAATTCGGCTTCAATAGCCTGTTTGGCCAGGTTAATCGCAGCACCGCGCGACTTTTTTTCCTCCACGCTCAGCGCGGCCATGCCTTTCATCAGCTCGGTGATGCTGCCGGTCTTGCCCAGAAAACGCGCCTTGGCATTCTCCAGCTCAGGCGGCGTCGTGGCCTGGGAAAAAGCAAGCTTGGCACTGGCAACGATGGCGTCCAACTCGTTCATGTGATTCCTGCGGTCGATGGGATTTTGCAAAAGCAAAGGGCTAAAGCTCTGCAAAAAGCTCTAGCCCTTGTTCTTTGCAGGACCACACTTGCGTGTGGCCCTGGTCTGGTGAATCAAGCAGCCAGCTTGGCCTTGACCTGCTCCACAATGCCGGCAAATGCCGCCATGTCGTTGACAGCAATATCAGCCAGCACCTTGCGGTCGATGGCAATCTCGGCTTTCTTCAGGCCGTTGGCAAATTGGCTGTAGGTCAAACCGCACTGACGGGCCGCCGCATTGATACGAGCGATCCAGAGCTGACGGAACACGCGCTTCTTGGCACGACGATCCCGGTAGGCATACTGGCCGGCCTTCATCACCGCCTCTTTGGCGATACGGAAGACATTGCCGCGGCGACCGCGGAAACCCTTGGCCAGGGCGAGAACTTTCTTGTGACGGGCGCGGGCGGTTACACCACGTTTGACGCGAGGCATATGAGTACTCCTTGTTCGTCGTTAATTAAATGCCCATGCCAGGCAGCATCTGTGCCATATGACCCATATTGGTGTCATGCACAGCGACTGCTCCACGCAGATGGCGTTTGTTCTTGGTGGTCTTCTTGGTCAGGATGTGACGCTTGAAGGCTTGACCGCGCTTGACGGTACCCCCCGGACGAACACGAAAGCGCTTTTTGGCGCTGCTCTTGGTCTTCATTTTGGGCATGTGAATGCTCCTTTTTACTTGTGCTCGTGAGGCGTCCGGAAACCTTTTCCGGCACTTGTCGGCCCCGAGCCACTTTTAAAGGTCGCCTATCGGCTTCCCGTTGAGCGGTGCTCCTACACCACTCAAGGCAGCAAGGCCAGGCCATGCTGCCAACCCACCAGAGACAAAGCTCTGACAGATAAAACTAGGCTGCCTCGGCAGCCGGCTTGAGCGAAACGCTCCCGCCTTTTTTCTTGCCTGGCGCGATCATCATGATCATCTGCCGGCCTTCCAGCTTGGGGAACTGTTCGACCACAATCGAATCGCCCAAGTCGGTCCTCATCCGCTCCAGCATCGCCAATCCCAACTCCTGGTGCGTGATCTCGCGCCCCCTAAAGCGCAGCGTGATCTTGCATTTGTCGCCTTCTTCCAGAAAGCGCCGGATATTACGCAGCTTGATGTTGTAGTCACCGTCATCCGTTCCAGGGCGGAACTTGATCTCCTTGACTTCAATCACCTTTTGCTTGGCTTTCGCCTCCGCCGCCTTTTTCTGCTCCTGGTACTTGAACTTACCGTAGTCCATCAGCCGGCAAACCGGCGGGGTGGCCATGGGTGCAATCTCAACCAGATCCACATCCATTTCGCCAGCCAGACGCAGGGCCTCGGAGAGGCTGACTACGCCCATGGGCTCGTTCTCGGGGCCTGAGATACGTACCTCAGGAGCCATGATTTCTCGGTTCAAGCGGTGCTTGCGTTCCTCGCGTTGACGACGGTCACGAAATTCAGTAGCGATGGTTTCATTCCTTAAAGCAATGCCGCCCGAAGGCGGCGACCCACCGCCCAATGCGCACCAAAAATCTGACTTACTGACCCTGTGGAGCCTGTTCGACTGACTTGTGAGCAATGTCCGCCGCGATCAATTGCACAAAGGCTTCGAGGGACATCACACCGAGGTCTTTATTACCCCGGGCACGCACTGCAACGGCACCAGCTGCTTTTTCCTTGTCGCCCGCGACCAGGATGTAGGGCAGCTTTTGCATCGAGTGCTCCCGTATTTTATACGTTATTTTCTCGTTGCGCAGGTCGGTTTGCAGTCTAAGTTCTTGATTTGGCAAAGATTTCTTGAGTTTTTCAGCAATTTCCAGACAGTAATCCGCCTGGGCATCGGTGATATTGAGCACTGAAACCTGCACCGGCGCCAGCCAGGTGGGCAGCGCGCCCGCATGCTCCTCGATCAAAATGCCAATAAAACGCTCCAGGCTGCCCAGAATGGCGCGGTGCAACATCACCGGGCGATGGCGCATGCCGTCCTCACCGACATATTCGGCGTCCAGACGCTCGGGCATGGAGAAGTCGACCTGGATAGTGCCGCACTGCCAATGCCGGCCAATCGCGTCTTTGAGGGTGTATTCGATCTTGGGTCCATAAAAAGCGCCGTCGCCCGGCGCCACCTCGAAATCGCACCGGGCAGCCTTCAGGCTCTGCATCAGGGCGGCTTCGGCCTTGTCCCACAGGGCGTCGGAGCCAATGCGCTTTTCGGGTCGGGTGGCCACCTTGTAAATGATGTCGGTGAACCCAAAGTCCCGGTACACCTTTTGCAGCAAGGCGGTAAAGGCAACGCACTCAGGCAGGATCTGGTCTTCGGTGCAGAAAATATGACCATCATCCTGGGTGAAGCCGCGCACCCGCATGATGCCGTGCAGGCCACCGGTGGGCTCGTTACGATGACACTGGCCAAATTCCCCCAGGCGCAAGGGCAGATCCCGGTAGCTCTTGACCCCCTGCTTGTAGATCAGGATGTGTCCTGGGCAGTTCATCGGCTTGAGCGCGTAATCTCGCTTCTCACTCTCCGTGGTGAACATGTGCTCACGGTACTTGTCCCAATGGCCGGTCTTCTCCCACAGCGCCTTGTCAATGATCTGCGGCGCCTTGACCTCCAGATAGCCGTTGTCACGGTAGACACGCCGCATGTACTGCTCGACCTCCTGCCAGACCGCCCAGCCCTTAGGATGCCAGAACACGGTGCCCGGTGAGTGCTCATCCAGATGGAACAGGTCCAACTCGCGGCCAAGCTTGCGGTGGTCGCGCTTTTCCGCCTCCTCCAGCATGGTGAGGTATTGCTGCAACTCCTCTTTGCTGGCCCAGGCCGTGCCATAGACCCGCTGCAGCATTTCATTGCGGTGATCGCCCCGCCAGTAGGCGCCAGCCACTTTCATCAGCTTGAAATGCTTGAGTTTGCCGGTGCTGGGCACATGTGGGCCGCGGCACAGATCCTCGAACTTGCCTTCGCGGTAGAGGCTGACATCCTCGTTGGCCGGAATGCTGGCAATGATTTCTGCCTTGTAGTGTTCACCCAGGCCTTTGAAATAGGCTACCGCCTCGTCACGCGGCAAGACCCGGCGCAACACCGGTTCGTCCTTGGCGGCAAGCTCAGCCATTTTTTTCTCGATGGCCACCAGGTCCTCCGGGGTGAAAGGTCGCTGGTAGGAAAAGTCGTAGTAAAAGCCGTGTTCGATCACCGGTCCGATCGTGACCTGCGCATCAGGAAAAAGTTCTTTGACAGCGTAGGCCAGCAAGTGTGCCGTCGAATGTCGAATGACTTCCAGCCCCTCCGCATCTTTGGCTGTCACGATGGCCAAACTGGCGTTGGAATTGAGCTGAAAACTCGTATCGACCACTTTGTCGTCCACTTTTCCGGCCAAGGCCGCCTTGGCCAGACCGGCCCCGATGGACGCCGCCACCTCAGCCACAGTCAGGGGCGCCGGATAGTCGCGCTGGGAGCCGTCAGGCAAGGTAATTTGAATCATGGTGAGGGCTTGAAATCAAAAAAGCGCGACACGAACGCGCTTGGGCCGGGAGAGACACTTGGAATGCACAGATTTTACCGTCACCACCAAAGGCCATCGCCCCCCAAGCCTCTCATGTCAAACCGAGCCCTCCAGCCTGGCCAAGCCAAGGCCGACCTAAGCGCCATGGATGGCGCATGAAAACCGACACCGGGGTCGCTCGCATCGGCCTTGGTCGTATCAGGGACCTCGACTGCAAATGCAGGCCAATAGGGCCCGGCATGATCCAAATTGAAAGCTGGCATGCGGCATGATGTCGGGATGCGATTCACGCGAACCAATATCTCACCCGGAGCGAAGCCTGGGGAATGGGCGGCAGACCTTCTGGCCTGCACCAGCCTGGCTCTGAGCATGGGCCTGGTGGGCGCTTATGTCGCGTTGTCCAAGCCGCTGTTGGTCATTTTTCCAGTGTTTCTTTTGGCCTGGTTGCGCTTTGGGATCGGTGCATTGGCCATGCTGCCCTGGCTGAGAAAGCCCGTCGATGAGCCCCGATTGGATAAGCAGACACTGGCCTGGCTTTTTCTGCAATCCTTGTTTGGCAATTTCCTGTTCACGATCTTCATGCTCTACGGCATGCGCATGACCGCAGCGGTCACCGCCGGCATCATCATGGCAGCGATTCCAGCGGTAGTTGCATTGATGGGACGTCTATGGCTGCGAGAAACCATGACGACACGCAGCAGCTGGGCCATCCTGCTGGCGGTCGCCGGGATGTTGCTGGCGCAACTGCAGCTGCCATTTGCCGAAATAGAAATATCGGAAACTGGCCAAGGCCGGGCACTGTTGGGATCCCTGCTGCTGTTTGCAGCGGTATGCTGTGAAGCTGTTTACGTGGTCATTGGCAAGAAGCTCACTGGTGCCCTGCGTGCCACCCGGATCAGCGCCCTGATCAACCTCTGGGGATTTGCCCTGATGACCCCCCTGGGCTTGCTGCAAGCTTTTGGATTTGATTTCACCAGGGTTGGGATTGGGCATTGGGCCCTGCTTCTGTTCTATGCGCTGGCAGCCAGCGTCTGGACCGTCTGGCTGTGGATGACAGGACTGCGCCGCCTGACGGTGGGTCAAAGCGGTGTATTCACCGTGTTTTTGCCGATCTCGGCCGCTCTGATAGGCTGGCTCGCCTTGGATGAACAGATCTCCGCTTTTCAGTGGCTGGCTTTTGGCATAGCCTTGTTGGGCGTGCTGCTGATTACGATGCCAGTGCCTGTGAAACCTTCGACCCGCGAAAACGGGCAACTTTCATGAAAGAACTTTCCTTCAGTCCCCCTGCTGAACGCAACAAGCAAGTCATCCTGGAGGCCCTGCTCAAGCTGTTGCCAGAAAAAGGAGTTGCGCTGGAAATTGCCTGTGGTACCGGCCAGCATGTGCAATGGTTTGCTACACATCTGCCCCGCTGGAACTGGCAGCCCACCGACCTCCATGCGGATGAATTTGAAAGCGTCGGGGAAAGGATCCGGCAAAGCGCGCTGACCAATGTCAAGCCGCCCCAAATCCTGGATGTTTTGTCCCTGCCCTGGCGCTTGGGCGGAGATGGTTTTTTTGACCTGATCTATTGCGCCAATATGCTGCACATCGCCCCCTGGCCATGTTGTGCGGCGCTCATGCGGGGCGCGGCACAGCATCTGACGCCCGGTGGCATGCTCGTCACCTACGGACCATATCTGGAAGATGAAGTGCCCACCAGCGAGAGCAACCTGCGCTTTGATGCCAGCCTGCGCGCGCGCAACCCCGACTGGGGAATTCGTCGCCGCGAGGAGGTCGAGCAGCAAGCGCTTCAAGCGGGTCTTGGGCTCTCCCACAGACTGAGCATGCCCGCCAATAACCTACTGCTGGTCTGGCAAGGCGTGCGGATGCAAACTTAGCGAGTCATTGCGCCATCAGGGCACGCACATGGGCCGCGGTACCGCTGGCCAGACCTTGCAGGCTGTAACCGCCCTCCAGCACTGACACCACACGACTCCGGGCAGATCCATCCGCGACCTTCATCAGCTCGCGGGTGATCCAGTAAAAGTCCTCATCGGTAAATTGCAGACCCCCCAGAGGGTCAAGATGGTGGGCATCAAAACCAGCCGAGATGATGAGCAGCTCGGGCGCGAAATCGCGCAGGGCAGGCAGCATGTCTTTTTCCATGGCAAGCCGAAAGGCCTCTGATCCAGTGCCACGCGCAAAAGGCACATTGACAATATTGCCCGCCACACCCGTCTCACTTCGAGCCCCGGTGCCTGGATAGAAGTTGCCCTGGTGACAGGAACCGTAAAAAAGGTCTGGATCCGCATGGAAAGAATGCTGGGTGCCGTTGCCGTGGTGCACATCAAAGTCCATCACCGCAATCCGCCGCAAACCATGGGTCTCGCGTGCATGCAGGGCCGCGATGGCGGCCTGGTTGAACACGCAAAACCCCATGGCCTGCCTCGCCTCCGCATGGTGTCCACAGGGACGCGTGGCACAAAACACATTTCTGGCCTCCCCAGTCATGACGTCATCCACGCCGGCACATGCCGCTCCGACACAGCGCATGACCGCCTCCAGTGTGCCGGGCGACATGATGGTGTCTCCCCCATCGAGCATCTGGTAGCCCTCGCTAGGCGAGAGTGTCTTGACCTCCTGCAGGTAGTCGGGGGTATGGATGTGGAGCACCTGTTCGTCACTGCCCAGAGGTGCCTCACGCCAAATCGCTTCAGCGAATTCGGGGCTTTGCAATGCGGCCAGGACGGCTTCCAGGCGAGCCGGCGACTCGGGATGGTGGGGTCCGGGACGGTGCTCGAGGCAGGCCGGGTGGGAGTAGATCAAGGTTGTCATCTAGGGCCAACTCCTTCATTGTCAAATCGCATGGACACCCGACCCAAGGCGCCGAAATCCGCCAACACAGCGTCGCCGGGGATGATTTGCAGCGGCGTCATGCAGGTACCGGTGGTGATAAATTCACCCGCTTGCAGGCTCAGGCCCTGGCGGGTCAGTTCATTGACCAGCCAGAGCAGCGCAATACGTGGGTCCCCCAGGACGGCTGCGCCAGTGCCTTCGCGCGACCATTGGTACCCAGTGGCCTGCGTGACAACAGCGTGCACTGAATGCTGGCTCAGGTCCAAGGCACGCCAGCTGTCAGGCGCTGGCTCACCCAGGATAAAGTGGTGGGCACAGGCATTGTCGGCCAGCAACTGCGCTTGCCCCGCAACCGTGAAATCGGCAAAACGGGAATCCGGAATCTCCAGTGCCGGGTGGAGCGAGGCCACTGAATCGAGCACCTCTTGCAGTTCATAGGGCCTGGAGCGGGGGGAAAGCTGACTGCCGAGGGTGAACGTCATTTCGGGCTCAGCCACCCGCATCCGGTTGCCCTGGGAAGGGATGGTCGCGCCAGGAGGATAGACCTGGCCCTCCAGCAGACGGCCCGGCAAGGGCTCGGTGACATTGATGTGGGCCTGACCGACCGAGCTGGTGGCAGCAATCTTCCAGCCCAGCACACGACGTTGGCTCAGGCTGGGCAACATCGCCTGCACCGCATAACCCTCCTGTGGCGTGGTGGGACGGCAGTCCAGTGGCAATGCATCGATCACCGTACCGGACGACCAGTGATCCCAGATCAGTCGTGCGGCCTGGCGGGCGCGGTTCTCATTCATGGCGGCTCTACTCGGCAAAGCAAAGCGCCAAGTATCCAATATTCAAGACGCCACGCCTGAGCGCTCAAACCTTCGCAAAATCAAACTGGCCTGGCGACTTGATCGGATCTACATCCACCCCGATCGCATCCTTGGGTACGAACTTGCCCTCCAGCAACAGCTTGGACAGGGGATTTTCGATACGCTGCTGGATCGCCCGCTTGAGCGGACGAGCCCCAAACACCGGATCGAAGCCCACTTTAGCCAGCTCGTTCAAGGCCTTGGGCGAGACCTGTAGGCTCAATTCCAGCTTGGCCAGACGCTCCTGCAGTTGATGCAGCTGGATCTTGGCGATGCTGGCAATGTGCTGGGCATCCAGGCCGTGGAATACCACCGTCTCATCAATCCGGTTGAGAAACTCAGGCCGGAAATGGCTTTTCAGCTCGCCCCAGACAGCGTCTTTGATCTCTTCATAAGAGTCGCCCACCATGCTTTGAATCAAATGCGAGCCGATATTGCTGGTCATGACAATCACGGTGTTCTTGAAGTCCACGGTGCGGCCCTGACCATCGGTCAGGCGCCCGTCATCCAGCACCTGCAAAAGTACATTGAACACATCAGGGTGGGCTTTTTCCACTTCGTCGAGCAGCAACACGCTGTAGGGCTTGCGGCGTACTGCCTCAGTAAGGTAGCCACCTTCCTCATAGCCCACATAGCCCGGAGGCGCGCCGATCAGCCGAGCCACCGAGTGCTTTTCCATGAATTCGCTCATGTCAATGCGCACCAGATGGTCCACGCTGTCAAACAGAAAACCGGCTAGCGCCTTGCACAACTCGGTCTTGCCCACGCCGGTGGGGCCAAGAAAGAGAAATGAACCGGTGGGACGGTTGGGATCAGACAAGCCCGAGCGGGAGCGGCGAATGGCGTTGGCCACCGCAGCGATGGCCTCGTCCTGGCCCACCACACGCTCATGCAGCTTGCTCTCCATCTGCAAGAGCTTGTCTTTCTCGCCCTGCATCATTTTGGCAACGGGAATGCCAGTGGCACGGCTCACGACTTCGGCGATCTCCTCCGCCCCCACCTGGGTGCGCAGCAGTTTGTTGCCTCCGCCAGCACCGCCTGCACCCGCGGCCTCCTTGGCCTGGACCTCACGGAGTTGCTTGTCCAACTCCGGCAGTCGGCCATATTGCAATTCGGACACCTTGGCAAAATCACCTTTGCGGGTCAACTCAGCGATACGGGTCTTGACTTGCTCGATCTCCTCGCGCACATGCTGGCTGCCCTGGGCCTGAGCCTTTTCGGATTTCCAGACCTCCTCCAGGTCAGCTGCTTCACGCCGAAGCTTCTCGATTTCTTCCTCGATCAAAGCTAGGCGCTTCTGCGAGGCCTCATCGGTTTCCTTCTTCATCGCTTCGCGCTCGATCTGCAACTGGATCAGGCGACGGTCCAATTTATCCATCACTTCGGGCTTGGAGTCGATCTCGATCTTGATCTTGGCTGCTGCCTCGTCGATCAGGTCAATGGCCTTGTCGGGCAGAAAACGGTCAGTGATATAGCGATGGCTCAGCTCTGCTGCAGCCACGATGGCAGGATCTGTGATATCGACACCATGGTGAACCTCATACTTTTCCTGCAGCCCACGCAAGATGGCAATGGTCTGCTCCACCGTAGGTTCTTCCACCAGAACCTTTTGAAAACGACGCTCCAGCGCCGCATCTTTTTCGATGTACTTGCGGTATTCGTCCAGGGTGGTGGCGCCGATGCAATGCAACTCGCCACGGGCCAGGGCGGGTTTGAGCATATTGCCCGCATCAATCGCGCCCTCGGCTTTGCCCGCGCCCACCATGGTGTGGATCTCATCGATAAAAAGGATGATGCGCCCTTCGTCCTGGGCAACTTCCTTGAGCACGGATTTCAGGCGCTCTTCGAATTCGCCCCGGTACTTGGCACCTGCCAGCAGACCGGCCATGTCGAGTACCAGCACGCGCTTGTCACGCAGGGTTTCGGGGACCTCGCCATTGACGATACGCTGGGCCAGACCTTCCACAATTGCTGTCTTGCCCACGCCAGGCTCGCCAATCAACACCGGATTGTTTTTGCTGCGTCGCTGCAGAACCTGGATGGCGCGGCGGATCTCATCATCGCGGCCAATCACCGGGTCGAGCTTGCCTGAACGGGCACGCTCAGTCAGATCCAGGGTGTATTTCTTGAGTGCCTCGCGCTGTCCTTCAGCCTCTGGGCTGTCCACTTTTTGTCCGGCACGCAGGGCATCAATGGCTGCTTCCAGGTTCCTGCGGCTCAGCCCGTTGTCCTTGGCCAGACGGCCAAGTTCGCCCTTGCTGTCTGACAGAACCAGTAAAAACAACTCACTGGCCACGAACTGATCACCCCGCTTGATGGCTTCCTTCTCAGCAGCCTGCAGCAAGGTCACCGTGTCGCGCCCAACCTGAACCTGCTCCTGCCCTTGAACCTGTGGCAGTTTCTTGACCGCCTCTTCAGTGGCTTTCTGCAGGCCAGCGACATTGACCCCAGCACGCAGCAAAAGCGCCTTGGGTCCGTCCTGCTGCTGCAGCATGGCCAGCAGCAGATGAGGTGGCTCGATGTACGCGTGGTCGTTGCCAAGCGCCAGGCTCTGGGCTTCACCTAAGGCTTCCTGAAACTTGGTGGTGAGTTTGTCGATGCGCATGAATTCCTCCGTTTGCTAGCCAACATTGGGCAAAGTCCTTGAATTTCAAGAGCTGAGTGACAATTCAGCTCTGATCCACGTCAAGAAACAACCTTGAACTGGTCGTCCACTCGATGAACCTGCCTCACGACAACAAACTCACCCTGTGGCCAGCGTTCGGCCTGGGCTTGAGTGTGGCCGCTGGCAACGGGCTGGCGCGCTTTGCCTATGCGCTGGTTTTGCCTGCCATGCGCACCGACCTGCAATGGAGCTATGCCGAAGCCGGCTGGCTGGGCACTGCCAATGCACTGGGCTACATCCTAGGCGCGGTCAGTGGCTATCTGCTCTTGCAACGACTGCGGCCCAGCCAGTTGTTCACCCTGGGTCTGTTGCTCACTGTCAGCGCCCTGTTGTTAACCGGCCTGCGTGCCGAGCAGCTTTGGCTGAGCGCAACCCGAGTGGCAGCTGGTGTGGGAACGGCCTGGACTTTCGCCTGTGGGGGGGCCTTGGTGGCCGCCCGCTACCAAGACCATCCGCAACTGGGCGGCACGGCCACCGGCATGTTCTTTGCCGGAGGTGGTGTTGGGATTGCCTTGGCAGGCATCTGCGTCAACCCGTTGCTGGCCCACACTGGCAGCTCGGGCTGGCCCAGCGCCTGGCTGGTGCTCGGCCTGCTGGGCACTTGCGTCAGCCTCTGGCCCATGCTGGAAGCCCGGCGCATCGGTGGCAGTGCCAACACCAAAGCCAGTGAAGCCCTGGACCTGCGCGGACTCTGGCCCAGTCTGGGCTCTTATTTCCTGGTGGCCTGCGGCTACATTGTTTACATGACTTTTATCTTTGCCTGGATGAGTGACCAGCAACTCTCCTGGCATCTCGGTACAGCGGTCTGGTTGGTATTGGGAGGCGCAGCGGCGGTTTCGCCCTTTGTCTGGCGGCGCGCTCTGGATACCTGGCATCCGGGTGCAACGCTCTCTGCCACTGCGTTGGCCATGCTGCTGGGTACGCTTCTGCCTGTTCTATCGGCCAACCTGGCCTCTGTCCTGGTGTCTGCGGCCAGCTTTGGCGTGAGCATCTTCATTGCGCCAGCTGCCGTGGCCGTCCTGATACGCAAGACCATGAAGCCGACTCAGTGGGCGCGCGGCATGATTTTTTACACTGTGCTGTTTGCCATCGGGCAGGCTATCGGTCCTGTTTTATCAGGCTGGGTGGCAGACCATAGCTCGCTCAACGCTTCCATGGGCTTCGCCTCGGCACTCCTGGGTATCGCAGCAGCCCTAGCATTGACCGGGATGAAGCAGGTCAATTTCAGAATCCGAGCGCAGTCGCCCGAACCCTCACCCCTCGATTTCTCTGCAGCCCATGCGCGCGACAAGGGTGGATGAGGGTCAGGCCATGGCGGCCTAGCCGGCTTTGAGCGCTTCAGCCGAAAAACCAGCAATGCGCTTG
>Ga0129336_10001153_pt1 | contig 15857 bp, 16 predicted proteins | sample CPB6_02_DNA_FD_96878 | JGI IMG/M metagenome (GOLD analysis project Ga0129336, IMG submission 96878) | Freshwater to marine salinity gradient microbial communities from Chesapeake Bay, USA - CPBay_Sum_0.6_0.2_DNA | ecosystem: Environmental > Aquatic > Marine > Coastal | place: USA: Chesapeake...
CCAACTAGTTCCATTATACATCTCAAATACTTTTAGGGTACTATTATAACCTGATTGACCTGTAAGTGGGCTACTAGGTCTAGTAGCTGTTGTCCAATTTGATAGTACAACACCTGTATCGCCGTTTATTTGTACTGGCATGTTATATCCTTATTGTGCTATTTCTGTTAGTATCCAGCCGTACCAATGTTGACAGCAATGTACTAAATAATTAGTCTCATTACTATTAGTAGTCCATTTTGAATACCTAAGCTGATAGATTATATTAGTAGTAGTATTAGGCGTATCAAAATATACAAGATTTCTAGGTCCCCAACTACTTTCTGTATGCATCCATGCTAAATAAGGCCAGGGAGTACTAGCCCAGCCAGTATCACCTTTAGCTATAATTGCGTTATAACTACCAGTACCAATTTTACGATAAAGCATAGCGTTTAGCCAACCAGCTCCAGCACCATATGCCATGGTACTGTACCACTCAACCATAATAATACTATTTGAAAATCTAGGGGTTATAATAGCTTCTAAATCTAATGTTTGGTCACTAGTATTTGTAGTTGATATATGACTTGAACCGCTTTGTTTTTGAGCATAAATTCTTTGTACTACACTATTAGGTGACACAAATGTTCCAGTAGTAGAAATTTTTCCGCTAGTACTAGTTATTTGTCCATTACCTGTAATTGAGGTAGGCATTATGGTACTCCTATTTCACTTAATGTCCAACTATAATAGTGTTGGCAACAATGTACTAAATATAACGTACTAGTTGTACTCCAATTTCTATAACGTAATTGATAGGTTACCTGTTCTGTAGTATTAGGCCTATCAAAATATTTTAAATCTAATGGTTCCCAGCTATTTGCAAAGTGAGTCCATCCATATTGTGGATTAGTAGTATTAGCCCAATTGCTGTCTGATATACCTACTATAGCCTCATAATTACCAGTGCCTATTTTTCTATATAGTGCTGTACTAAGTGCATTTCCGCTTCCATAAGCTGCGCTACTCCAAAATCTTACATGTATTATTGAATTTGCATTTAGTGGAGTTATACTACAAGTATCTGCTAATTCTGTTTCGCTAGTAGTGTTTAGCGATAGATGGCTGGCACCTGTTCTAAGTTGTGCAAAACGTATTTGTAGTACATCGCCTGGACTAGTAAAGGCTATATCTGTAGTAATATTTCCGCTTGTACTGGTTAATCCTCCGGCTCCATCTATATTAAGTGGCATAGCTTACTCCGGTTTAGGATATTTCGCTTTGACAGCTTGACAAGCAGCTATATAAGCAGCTATTTGTTCTTGATCACCTTTAACTATACCATCTAAATAATCTGCTATAGGTGGATATTCTTTAGCCCGTAATTTTTTATAGACTATGGCCTCACGCTCTGCGATTACTAATTTTTCTTCTGCGAGTAATTCATTTTCGCTTGGCTTTGTATACTCTGTATCTTGCCAATACAAGTTTGCATATACTTCTTCGCCTTTAAAATGCCAACGAGTATTTGGGCGTAATCTATTGAGCGCAGCAATTATTGATAAATCATTAATCATGCTGAAATCTCCATAGCAATAATTGTAGAAGTAGTTAATTCGTAATCAGTAGCTTGGCCTGACCAACCAACTACTCTATTTGTATATAGTGTATACGCACTCTGTGGTAGGTTATAAATACTATAGGTAAGTGGGGAAGTAGTAGCCGGTGAATCTACATAAAATATAGTCATAGAATCACCTGTACTATTACTATCATCACCATAATATGTTAGTGATGAATATCCCATACCATATATAAGTGTTGAACCCGGATTATTGTGATCGCCAATTCTAGTGCCACTACGTTTAAATCCCCATACACTATTCCAAGATCTATCTTGGGCACCGTATTCGCCTGTCCATCTACCAAAAAGTAGTATACGACTATTTATACTGCTAGGAACAATTGTTACATTTAAATCGGTAACGTCTGTTGCAACAGATGCACCTATAGACTGAGTATATCTATCTCTTAAGTGCGTTTGCTTAACCTGCAAAACTGTTTCACGAGGAATACCTGCAGTAGTTTGCCATTCATCAAATTTTGCTATACTGGCCATTATGCACCTTTAGGGTATTTTTGTTTTACAGCATCACAAGCCATTAAATATGCTTGCATTTTACTATTATCACCTTTACTTTGCCAATATACTGCATCTGCCAAATCTTCTAGTGGTGGATATTCTTGCATGCGATTATTTTTATAACGAACACTTTTTGCTTGATTATTTAATTCTTCTAAAACGGAAAGCAATGTTTCTTTTGTTGGTTTTTCAACAGCTGTTTCTTCCCATACTATATTTTCGTATAATTGTGGGTCGTTAATTACACGCCAATTTTTATTTGGATATAATTTAATTAATACATCAGAAAAATCTAATGGTCTAACATAGTTATTCATGCCATTATTTCCATAATTGTTAGATTAGATGTATGTTGTTGGCTTCTGGCATCATCTGTTGCATTAGGGTTCCATACTGCTCCTGGTCGATCTGCTCCACTATTAATAGATGCCCATCCAATAGAAACAGGTAATGCACCAGTATCAGTAGTTTCATATTTTGCGTTTATAAACCAACCTATTTTTATTGATGCTGCTCTAGAAGCATCACTTGGATAATGACATTGAAAAATTCCGTTTCTTTTAAGACCAGAATTACCTATCTGCCACCAATAACCCATATTATAAGAATATGCATTACTAAATACTAATTGACCAGTAATATAAATATAAGAAGTACTAAATCGCTTGGTAAAACTTATACCACTCCATAGTGTAGCAGAAGTTGTATCAGATAAGGCTGTTCTAGTACTATTCTCATAATGCTGTATTTGAACAGGCACATTATATGTATTACCATTAACAGTTTGAATTTTATTAGCTCTAATTGTACTCATTTATACCACCGTCCATACTGAACCGTCGCTAACGGTTACTGTTACACCATCATTAATAGTAACAGGACCTGCTGTTACAGCATTTTTTCCTGTTGGAACAGTATAACTTGCAGTAACAGTTACGTCATTTAGCCAAAATATTTGGTCCATGTTGCCACCAACCGCACGCCCAGCAATATCACTCCAAACACCGGCCTTATATATTTCTACAAGACCTAGTGTAGTATTATATCTAATCATGCCATTAACAGGACTAGCTGGACGTTGAGCTGTAGTTCCAGCAGGTATGCTAAATGCGCCCGAATTATTGGTAGCAACAACTACTCCGGCACTACTTTGTAGCTCTAATATTCCGCTACCGTCTGCAGTATAAATCAGTCCGGTTTCTGAATCTGCTTTGATTATAGTTGGCATTATTACCTCATAAAAAATAATTTAGTATAATAAATTATACTTAGATAAAACGTTTTTAGCATTTACTTCACTAATTTTATCTAGTCCTAGTAATATCCAGTTATATAAACTAGCGGCCGGACTACCATACATAGGTTGTATAGTTAAATTAGATACTACTGAATCCTTACAAACATCTAAAACATAGTTTACTCTATCAGTATTTGGGCTGCCACTATTCATATATCGCCAAAATTCTGTATCGTTTCTACCACCTAAGTAATGCACAACTAAAAAGTCTCTGATGCTATCTTGCAGCTCAATTACCGAATTATTATATTGCTGTATTCTATACTCATTAACAGTTCTTTGTTTAGTTGGTTGCAGGTGTTCCATTACAAACATCATTGTTTGTATGATAGTAGTATGTATAGATGTAGCTTCTAGTGGTTCCAAGAAAACTGACGCAAGTCCTAGTGATAAGCAATTGCCTTTCCAAAACACTTCAGATCTGCCACTGGTAAATTTAAATTTTCTTATAATGTTTGGATTATTAAATTTTTCTGCTACTTCTTGTAGAGCTTGATCATCATTAATAAACTGATCACTGTATACATATCCCATACCAAAACGTTCTGCTGTAGGTATTTTCCAAGTCCAGCCAGCATCCATAGCTATTGCAGAAGTAGCAGGAATAACAGTTTCATCTAGTGGTTTTTGAAAAGCAATTGCGGAATTCACTGGTAAATTATTAGTATAACTATGCCATTTCATACCTAGTGCACCAGACAAACTTCTTGCAAATCCTGTACATTCTATAAAGAAATCTGCTGTATAAACATTATTATCTTTATCAATTACTGATAGTATTTCTGAACCACTACTGTCAGTTTTTACACCAAATATTTCGGTGTCAATATGTTTTACGCCGCAACTTATTGCTATTTGAGAAAAATATTCTCCAACCTTAAAAGCATCAAAATGAAATGAAAATCCGCTTTTTGGAACATACTTATTTTCAAAAGCATGACCTAGTTGGGTTTCTAGGTAGGTTTTTTGTTTGTTTTTTATTATTGATTTACATAATTGCACATCAGGAGATAAGTGTGAAGTACTAGTTCCATCTAACGGTGCAAAATAACTTGAACCTATCTCAGACCAATTAACATGTTGAATACCGTACTTTAAGGTAGCATTTGTTTTTTCTATAAAATCACCAATGTCAATGCCAATTGGAAAAAATGTACCCATTAAAAAATCAGTAAATATTCCAGTGCTACCTTCACCAGCTCCTATAATACCTATCTTTTTTGATTCTATTACTGTAACATCATGTACGCCTGGTTGAGCTTTTACTATACTTAGTGCTGCTATCCAACCAGCCGTACCACCACCAACTACTATTATTTTCATTTATTAACTAACCCACAATCTTCCTGGAAGTGTATTTACAACTGCTGTAGAATTCCACTCTGCATAACCGCAACTACCTGTTCTAGCACTATTACCTGCTGCAAACCCAAATCCAAATCCAGAATCAGATCCAGCGTTACTACTATTATTAAAAGTGTGTCCACCGTCATCAAGTGCACAGCCTACTCTAGCACCTGCTCGTCCTACACTTGCTAGCGAAGCATTATCACTTGTGGAATTACTAGCATTATTAGCAAAACTGTTAATTCCATATAGCTGAATATAAGGCTCTGCTCCTGTTTGCGATCCAAATGGGCCGCCTACTGCATAAAATCCACCACTGCTATATGTTAGATTAGTAGTAATTGCAGGAGTGGTAGAATCACAGCCTAATCCACCAAATGCACCGCCACTATTATTTTGCATTGCGCTGTACATAGTTCTAGCAGTAGTAAACTGCATTATAGCTGGTACAACACCATTCATGTCTAATACTATATAATTAAAGTTATATAAATTCCAGGCAGCATATTTAGCCCAACTACCACCAGTTATATTTGTATCAGAAGCATTAACAGTTGTATTATTTGTCCAGTTTCCAGAACCAGAAGGCATATCAGCTCTATCTGTTACTTTAAGAACTAGTAGCCAGTGCCTGGTTAACAACCAATTAAATTTTGTATAAGCACCATAAATTGTATTGTCTGTGGCTACATAGTAGTACCAGCCGTCTGTGCTACTGCTATTAACAGATAATATTGCAGCAGGGCTAGCAGCAGCTCTAGCAGCTGTAGTTCCGTCATTAACTTTATTAACTACTATATTAAAACTTCTTACAGAAGAGCCGCCCATAGAATCAGTAGCAGCAATACTAAAAGTATATGTAGTTTGTGTTTCTACATTAGCTGGCTTTCCACTAATTACTCCAGTAGTACTGTTTAAAATCATGTTAGTTGGTAAACTACCGCTAACTAACGTATATATAATAGTTTGATCTTGATCAACATCTGTTGCTTGTACTGTAGCTACGTTTGTATATGTACCGTACGAATCATTGATAGTAGCTATAGTACCGCTAGGAGTAACCCAAGTTGGGGCAGTGTTGTCGCTCCAAATATTCAACCAGCTAGAGCCATTAAAATATTCAAATGCTTTTTTAGTAGTATTGATTCTAAAAGTAGCACTTGTTAAATTTTTAGGTCTTTGTAGTGTAGTACCCGTTGGTAGCGCTAGTGCACTAGTACTATTAAAAGCAACAATATTATTCTCAGCTTCTAATACTAAATTACCAGTTAGATTTGGTGTAGTAATAATTGCTTGGGATGATGTAGTAGTTGCTTTTATAGTACTCATTATAACTCTCTAACGTAAACTGCGTGTCCATAAAAGGCCGAACTGGTATCTGAATTATTCCACGCGGTACTATTTCTACCATCGCCGTGATTCCACCAGTGACCATTACACCTATGCCATCTAGAATTACTATAATAACCGCCTATGCCGCCACCAAAAACGTTTCCATCTTGATTTTCTCTACCACAACCAATTTGACTACCATAGTGCATAGTACTTGTCCAAAATCCGCCAACATAGCTACTGCTATTTGTAGTAGATCCTGTATCTGAGCGTATTTTAAATCCTACTCTAGTGTTACTAGCTGCTCCTAGATTAGTATCAGATCTTACGTCTAGAGTACTAAGCCAATTATATGCATTGCCAAATAAAACGCTATTAGCTACTTTTTCTGTTGAAGTGTTTATTGCATCATACATTTTTGGAAAAACAGCGTTATGTCTCCAACCTACTCGTTTGCTTTGTTGTCCTGTACGATTAGCAATTACCATTACGTCATTAAAAGGAGAGTAGGCATAAACTGGTGAAAAACAATTACTGTCAACACTGGTATTATAATTATAGCCTAAGGAATCAATTTGTGTTTTTGTATTATAAGCCCATCCAGGCCAGTTAGCTACAAGAAAAGATTCGCTTGGGTAACCACCACTAGTAAAATTGCTTTCAAATCTAAGTGTTAGCATCCAGCCGCCACCTTCTATGCTCATATAGCAATGTACTTGAAAAGGTTCTGGGCAATCAACAGGCTGTATCCAATAACTACCATCAGTAGTAGTATTTGTAATTGTTTTTATTGTTTTTGCACTAGTATTTGCACGTGCCGCTGTTGTACCGTCTCGCCAGAATCTAATTATATTAAATAATTTTGGATTAGTATTGCCAAAACTATCTGTAGCATTTATGGTAAAATTATGTGTAAATCCATTAACATTATAATTAGCGTCGTCATTAAGATTAGCAGTACCAGTAATTGCACCTGTAAAACTATCTAGTGTTAATCCTGTTGGTAGTATACTTCCGCCAGCTACAGAATAAGTTACAGTATCTCCATCAGGATCAGTAGCAGATACAGTTAATGGACTAGCTAGTGCTACATCTTCTATAACCGAACCTATATTAGTAGATCCGCCGCCAGTATTCCAATTAGGCCCAACATTTGTTGTGCTTAAAATATTTCTCCAGCTGCCATTATAGTATAATTCAACATAATTTGTAGATGTATTTACTCGTATATAACCGTTTTGAGGACTTGCTGGACGCTGGGCAGTTGTACCGGTGGGTAGTGTCAAACCACCAGTAGTATTAACATTAACTATGCCAGTTTCAGATTCAAGATTTAATTGACCAGTAGTATCTCCGGTGTATACAAGAGCAGTATTAGTTGTATTACCAGCTCTAATAGTACTCATATTATATTACCACCCATCTTTGTCCACTACCTATAGTAACAGAAACTCCGCTTGCAATGGTTAAGGGGCCCACACTTAGTCCATTAAATCCTGCTGGTAAAGTATAACTAGTGATCATATTATTTTTAGCAATCATTACAGGATCTCCGGCGCTAATACCACTAGCTGCTAACATAACCTGACCTTGTTGATTAACTGTAATATTTGCTGTTGTATAGCTGCCGCTGGTTACTCCAGTATTGCTTATATTACTAGCACGAATTTTTGTTACCATTTTTTATCCTTAATTATAGGTAAGTGTTCCTGAGCTAGTGAACACATAAACCCTAAAATTTCCAACTATTGTGTATGTTGGGCTACCAGTTGTAGAATTAGCTGCAGGCCAATCAGTTTTATATCGAATAATAACTATACCGCTTCCGCCACCTGCTCCAGAAACTCCGCTGTACCCACCAGCACCGCCTCCTCCGCCAGTATTACCACTACCACCACTAATAGCATTGTTATTTCCACCTTGACCGCCACCACCATTACCGCCTAGTCCACCAGCTACACTACTCCAAGCAGCAAATCCACCGCCACCTCCACCACCACTACGAAAGGTTCCAGTACCAGTTATAAAAGATTGTAGCCCAACTCCGCCATCACCTGCTCTACCGGCTACATCCTGAGTGTTAGTTCCAGGTCCACCGGCTCCACCACCTCCGCCTCCGCCCCAGTCGCCGTTATTTCTACCGCCTATATGTCCGTGTATAGGATTATCATATGGTGCTGGAGGAGGCGTACCAGTAGTAGCACTACCACCACTACTGCCGCCTATAAGACCAACGTTATATTGTCCACCGCCGCCACCGCCACCTTTACTAGTTATAGTAGCAATATTATTTCCACTTATCACAGAATCTCCACCTGTGCCACCATCACAACCGTGACAGCCACCACCGCCACCGCCACCGCCAACTGTAATAGAATAGGTGCGACCAGTTGCAAACTTTAGTCTAGTTTCTGACGGTTGTAATCCTCCAGAGTATTCTCCAGGCACAGAGCTTCTATATCCACCAGCCCCTCCACCACCTGCATGTGCCCCACCACCGCCACCTCCACCAGCTACTACAACATATTGTACTAGCCAGCCTTCTCTTCCCATGCGTCTACTATTGGCTAGCGAATTACCACTACTAAATTGAGCTATTCTAGGCATGATTATTATCCAAAGCTACTAATTGAACCTAAAGTTCCTGTCCAGGCATTACCAGTTCTTAATAAGGTAAAAGTTGCAACTTCTATTCTATTAGCATTTATTTCTGGGGTACTGGCACCAAGCCACTTAATACTTTGACTAACTCCATCAATTTGTACAGCATTTGGATAATAAGCAGTTCCGCCCTGTACTAGTATTAAACATAAATTTATTACTCTATTATTAGTTGTAGGTACATTTGTAAAATTTGCGGTAAAGTTAGCTGCTATAGTTGTGTGCACCCATACGTTACTGGTAGTATAATCATGTGCTACTACACCGGTTGCTCCTGTTAGTACGCCAACTATTTCTGTACTTTCTGTAAAAGAAGCTAAATCACTAACACTTAATGTGCCAGTAGTTATTGCTGTAGCTGTTGCCGAACCGATTGTAGGGGTTACTAATGTGGGCCCATTTGATAGTACTACGCTACCTGTTCCTGTAACGCCTGCTAAATTAGCAGCAGTAATTTTTGTTGTCATATACTATTCCTAAAACTATAGGGTAAAGTTTTGCCCATTTGTACTAATTGTAAATGTATGATAAACATATCCACCACTAGTCGACACAGATCCACCATTAGCTCGTTGATTGCCAGCATACCTAATTATAATTATACCTGCAGCACCACCAGTAGGATCTTTTCCGCCGCTGTTATATCCGCCACCGCCACCGCTGCCAGTATTACCAGCTGGGCTAGAGGCTTCACCACCAGCATATGATTGAGCTCCGTTACCGCCGATACCGCTACCACCAAAACCTCTATTTTGACTACTAACTGTACCGCCACCGCCACCGCCACCCGCATAGTAGCTGCCATTTACCCATTGATAACCAGCACCGCCATCTCCGCCTTTTGTACCTTGGCTAGCTCCGCCGCCGCCAGCACCACCGCCACCGCCTGATCCACTACCAAAGCTACCTTGACCACCGCCATTACCAAATCCACCACTAGCACTACCAGGTTGTTGCGCTCCACCGCCGCCAGTAGCACGAGCAGCTCCACCACCACTACCACCAGCTGCACCAGATCTAACACCTGCATTATTATCGCCACCGCCTCCACCACCGCCAATAGCAGTTAGTGTAACAAAACCATTATCGCCTGAAAGCGTACTATTTCCACCATTTCCGCCTCTATCAGGGCCTCCTCCTCCACCTCCACCACCAACTGATGGCGATAGTGTAGTTCCTGGAGTAATAGTTCTAGTTGTCGCTATAAGACCACCAGCACCGCCACCGGCTCCAAAAGTAGTACCACTTGTACTACCGCCTCCGCCTCCACCACCGGCTACTACTAGTATATCTAGTGTTAAACTTGCTGTACTAGTATCTGATACCGTTACAGTAGCTGCGGTAGCTACTACGGGTCCGCTAGTACTGCCGGTTCTAACTTCAATAATTATTGTTTCTGATCCTTCAGTAGTTAAATCCTCAGAAAGTGTGAAAACTATTGTACCAATATTATTAGTTATTGTAAAAGAACCAGAATTAGCTGCACTAGTAAAATCGCTTGCACTAGTTGTACCACTATTAGTCCAATATAGTGTTGTACCACTAGGAATATTCTTTGTAGTAACAGTATAAGTAGCTGTTCCGCCTTCTGGAATACCTGTGCTAGATACACTTATACTGTAAGTAGGTGGGCCTAACTTTTTCTTAAGCCCATAAATTGTTTGTAGTAGAGTATTTAATAGTGACATAATTAACCATACATTCCATAACTACCTAATACTCTCCAAGTATCTGATACTCGGACTAGTGAGAATGTTGCTATTTCCGTTTTATTAGCAACAGGAATTGGAGTATTTCCATCAAACCAAAGTATGGTCTGTGCTACACCATCAATTTGAACTACATTAGGGTAGTATGGACTTGCACCCTGATATAACATTAACGTAAAATTATTTGTTCTATTATTAGTAGTTGGAACGTTTGTAAAGTTTGCTGTAAAGTTTGCACTAATACTAGTATGAATCCATAATCCACCAGTAGTATAGTCGTGAGCTACTACACCTGTTGAACCCGTTAATACATTAAGTGTTTCAGTTTGTAAGCTAGGTGTTGAACCTACAGTACCTTGAACACCCTGTAAACCTTGTAGTTGTGCATAGCCAAAACCTTGTGTGCCCTGTAAACCTTGTACTCCTTGTACTCCTTGAGTACCTTGCAATCCTATTATTCCACCTAAAATCTTTATTTGAATAATGGTATTATTAGCAGGCGCTGTACTAAATACTAAATTACTACCACTAATTGTAAAATCGGTTGTTGGAGTTTGCGTAACTCCATTTAATGTAACTATTACAGTATGAACTGTTAAATTAGGTATTAGTGTATAACTAGTAGTTGTACCGTTTCCTGTAAAAGTATAAGTGTCAAAGTTAACTGATGCAAAACCTACGCCTTGGCCTTGAATACCTTGAATACCTTGAATACCTTGAATACCTTGCAGCTGAGCATATCCAAAACCTTGTAAACCCTGAGTACCTTGTATACCTTGAGCACCGTCTGCACCAACATAACCTGCTGTACCTTGTATACCTATTAATCCGCCAACAATACGTATTTGTATATTAACGCCGGTTGCAGGTGCAGTAGTAAAAACAACATTAGAACCAACAACACTATAGTCACTAATTGGCGTTTGCGAAACACCATTTTCAAATACTAATACATTATTTGTTGTTTGGTTACTTGCTATTGCAAATGTGGTTGTACTACCGTTACCTGTGTAGGTATAAGTTGAAAACTCTACAGTTGCTAATCCTGCTCCTGGGCCTTGTAAACCTTGATTACCTTGTATACCTTGAGTGCCCTGAGTACCTTGTACACCTTGTACACCCTGCAGCTGAGCATAACCAAAACCTTGTGAACCTTGAACACCTCTTAAACCTTGAACCCCTGGATAGCCACCAAAGCATCTTATTTGTATAAAATCACTAGCTTCTGGTGGTGTTGTAAATATAACATTACTACCGCTTGTAGTATAGTCACTATTAGGAGTTTGCGTTACACCATTGATAACTACTAATACTGTATCTACATTAATATTTGGTATAGCCGCAAATGTTGTAGCGGTTCCATCAGCAGTATACGTAAATGTTGTATATGCAACGGTACTACCGCCTCCACCCCCACCTCCAGTACCTTGAATAGCTGCCCAAGAAAGATTACCACTAGTATCTGAGGTTAGTGCTAATCCTGCTTGTTCCGGAGGTGGTGGTAGTGTATATGTACCACTAGCTACAGAGCTGGGTAATATTGTGGTAGTACCACTTACAGATCCTTGTAGTACTACTTTAGGCGATACTACCCCATTTTTTGCTTTGAATTCATTAGCCATTTCGTTTCCCTATCCACGAGGCTCGGTGTTTAAATTACAATTACTTCTTTACTTATATTAATTGTTGCTGCTGTTGCACTACCCATTGTAATTAATAGTCTTACATTACCACCACTAATATCTGCAGTAAATTCGCCTAAATTAGCATTTGTTTCCAGTATACCGTATTCTGTTATAGTAACCGTGGTACCGTTATGTATTACTAATATTTCGGATAGTTGATAATTACTACCTTGAGTAATTTGTGCAATGTATTTTGCACTACGATAAGTTGCTACTGCCCAGGTGTCTACTGCTGTTGCGCTTGTGCTTGATACACTTGCTTGTACAACACTACGATTTGCAATATTTACACCAATACTTGTTGCTAGTGTATATGGCTGTAATGTTTTATTGCTTAGTATTTGTGTACCTGTTAATGTAGCTACTGTACTATCAATAGTTATTGTTACTGCGCTGCTACCATTATAGGTGATACCAGTTAGTCCAGTACCTATTGTTAGTGCAAATAAATTATTACCAAGTGCTACACCAGATATAGTACTATTAGCTAATTTAGCGTTCGTAACATTACCATCTAGTATTTTACTAGTTGTTACACTATCACTAGCTAATTTACTATTAGTAACATTAGCATCTAAGATTTTTGCAGTTGTTACGCTATCAGTTGCTAATTTACTATTAGTAACATTAGCATCTAAGATTTTTGCAGTTGTTACACTATCACTAGCTAGCATTGCTGCTATAATTGTACCAGTATCGGCACTAGTAATTAATGTACCTGTTATATCTGGTATTGTGATAATTCTATCAGCAGTTGGATCAGTGAACTGCACTGTAGTTTCAAATGCATTGTCTGTTGCACCTTCTACTACAAAAGATCCGTCACCAAGCGTAAGACCAGTAACTGTTGGGTTAGTTAAACTTGCACCACTATTAGCACCGCCAACAATACTCATTTCTTTCCAGGCACTACCATTATAGTAAGTGTAAGCACCTAATGTAGTATTGTAAACTATTAAACCAGCTGGTGGTGTTGCAATTGCATTTTGTTGTGTTGTTGTTACTCTAGGCGGTAACAAGCCTTTTGTTGTACTTGTTAAGTCTAATAAAGCTGCTGCATCTGGACTGCTTGTTCCTACTGCAACATTACCCCCATTAGGCTGTAATACTACTAAACCTTTACTAGCATTACTTGTAGATTCAAGTATTAGGTTATCACCAGCACTTGTACTACCTGTTATGCTACCAAATATTGCTCCGCCATAAATACCGCTAAATACTTCACTGGTATTTGTAGCATCTGCTATAAAACCAAACTTACCTGTACTATCATCAAAACCAAAGAAACCTAGCTTAGCTGCAGTACCATTGTGCCAGCGAAACTCTATGCCTCGGTCTTTGCTGTCATTACTGCTAGGTGCATTTGCTCCACCTAGTGTAAGTATTGGGTCGCTTAGTGTGGTAACTACACTGTTAACAGTTGTTGTAGTACCATTAACTGTTAAGTTACCACTAAGTGTTAAGTTATTAAAAGTAACATTATCTGTAGTAGCAACACCTTGACCAATACTTACTGTAACAGTTTGATTACTTGCAGTTGCTGTTACACCAGTACCACCACTAATGGTTAATCCTTGTGTTAGTAAGCTAACGCTTCCGCTACCACTATTACCACTAATTGTAAGAGTTGTACTAATATTTTGTGTACTTACTGCTGTTACTAAACCTTTTGCATTAACTGTTACTACAGGTATAGCTGTTTGGGTACCAAAAGTACCTACATTGCTATTAACTGTTGCCAATGTAAGTGCTGCACTTACATTGGCTGTACCGTCTACACTAACTAGTGTAGCGGTACCGTCTCCAGTTAAACTAAGATCTCTAGCAGTGGTCCATTTGGTGGCGGTAGGAGCATTTACTAGTAGTGTTCCACTATTATTAAATACATCTGTTAACCCTACTTTGACACCGTCTTTAATTTTAAAAGCCATTGCCTAACTCCTAGTAATTAAATTACTCGTCTAAATTTAAAAATATAATTAGATGCTGAAGCATTTGCTTGATTACTATAAATCTGTAATCTTAGTGCATCTGCATTATTAGACTGCGATCTAAATGTTCTTAAATAAAGACCCGCATCCCCGCTAGCACCTGCTCTATGTAGTGCAATTTCATCAGTTGGTAATTCCAGCGAACTATTTGTAGAACCACTATACCAACTCATGATTCCGCTATAGTATTCACTAATATTTGTACCGCCTGCATTAGCATCATTAGCATATAATTGTACTACATAAGTACCAGTTGCTAGATCACTGCTATCTATTCCTGTATCTTGCCAATCTGTAGTTAATGTTAGTGACTTTGTAATAGTAGTTATTTGGTCTATGCTAGTACCACTGGTAGCAACTAAACCGCTGTGTGATACTGTGGCAAAAGTTACATTACTAGTAGTACTTACTGGTTGTCCAATATTAATCTGCCCTTGTATAAGTGTAACGCCTACACCAGCAGTAATATCATCAGCACCACTAATACCTTGTAAACCTTGACGCCCTAAGATACCTTGTGTACCAAACCAACCTTGTATACCACGATCACCTTTTAGTCCAGTTAAACCCTGTATACCTTGTACACCAAACGGACCTTGTGGTCCTTGCAAGCCCATTGCAGCATATCTACCTTCAAGGCCTTGTGGTCCAAAATTACCCTGCACACCTTGTACACCTTGACCGCCTTGAATACCCTGTGCAGCATATTCACCAGCTAAACCTTGTATACCCTGACTACCTTGATAGCCTTGATCTCCAAGATCACCCTTGTAACCTTGAATACCTTGTGCAGCATACGCTCCATCTAAACCTTGACTACCTTGACTACCTAAATTACCTTGTATACCTGGATTACCTTGTATACCTTGTGTACCTTGTAGTCCTCGTGGTCCTGGTGGTCCGCCTAAGCCTAAAAGTCCTTGTACACCTTGTGGTCCTTGCAAGCCTTGACCTGGAACACCTTGTACACCGTAAGGTCCTTGTATACCACTAGAACCTTGTATACCTTGTATACCCTGTCCAGCATATGCTCCGTGTACACCCTGTATACCCGTATCACCTTGAACACCTTGCGTACCTTGTACACCTTGTGCGGCAAATTGTCCTGGTAAACCTTGTGTACCTTGTGGTCCAAAGCCACCTTGTACACCTTGAATACCTTGTGCAGCAAATGCACCATCTAGTCCCTGTACGCCTTGGAAGCCCTTAAAGCCTTGTACACCAAATGGTCCTTGTATACCTAGATCACCTTGTACGCCTTGTATACCTTGTATACTTTGTGGTCCTTGTATACCTTGTACACCAATATTTCCTTGCGTACCTTGTATACCCTGTGCAGCATAAGCACCGTCTAAGCCTTGTGTACCACTAGCACCTTGAGCACCGTCTAAACCCTGTGTACCCTGCACACCTTGTGCTGCAAACTCGCCTGGTAGTCCTTGTACGCCTTGTGCACCTTGCGGTCCAAACTGACCTTGAGTACCTTGTATGCCTTGCGCAGCATAAGCACCGTCTAAGCCTTGTGTACCAGTATCACCTTGTACGCCTTGTGTACCTTGTATGCCACCAAATCCTTGAGTACCCTGCACACCTTGACCAGCAAACATACCGTGCAAGCCCTGAACACCTTGTGGGCCAAACCAACCTTGTACGCCTTGGGGTCCTTGTATGCCTTGGGGTCCACGAATACCTTGTGGTCCTTCAATAGTA
>Ga0129336_10001155_pt1 | contig 15805 bp, 22 predicted proteins | sample CPB6_02_DNA_FD_96878 | JGI IMG/M metagenome (GOLD analysis project Ga0129336, IMG submission 96878) | Freshwater to marine salinity gradient microbial communities from Chesapeake Bay, USA - CPBay_Sum_0.6_0.2_DNA | ecosystem: Environmental > Aquatic > Marine > Coastal | place: USA: Chesapeake...
ACCCATACTCATATTAATACATGCATATCCTATTTTCATATATGTAATATAAGAAAAATAAATTAAAATACCAAATTTTTAGTAAGTTTTGATATTTTCTTCTTCGTTTCTAATTTTTGCTAAATCTCTGGGAGTCCCACCTCTATTTGACATCCAATAATTTACTGCTTTTGGATTATTTATCCACATTTTACGATTATTCCAAGGAAAATCTGGATGCATATATTCTTCCCACTTTAATTCAGGCATTTTTTCTTCTATAGTCCCACTATTAGATGCAACATTGTCCAAAGAATTATCAGACTGAATAAGTGTTTCTTCATTTTTTGTGTTAATCTCATCTTTTTTGGTTTCATTAACAATATTTTCCACTATAACCGGATTTTCATCCTCTTTTGTAGAATTTTTTCTATTATCACCATAAATTTGATAATTTTTTTCTACTAATTCGGAATTTTGTCGAATTGATTCATTTAATTTTACATTTTCTGTTAAATTTTCTTCTTCTTTTCGATTTTTTATTACAATCAATCCATTAAATGCAATAATTAATGCAACTGCAAGTGGGTCAAACACTATTACAATCAAAAATATGAAGAATTTTACTACATTTTTCAATTCCATACCAAAGGCTTCTGCAACAAAACGAAATCCACCTACTTCTCTTTCAGTTTCTATATTAGCATTTTTAATTTCATTGATTTTTTCGAAATTTTTGTTGTTTTCTTCAGTTAAACTATTGATTTTTTTGGAAATTTCACTAATTTCTTTGTCTGCATTACGAACCATTTGAGTTAAACGTGATGTAGAACCATTTCTTTCAACAACTTTACTAATATTTTGTTCTTGTGAGTTACGGATTTGTTGTAAATTGTTTAATTGTGTAGTAAAACGAGTAATTTCCCCCTCATTTTGAGTAATTTTTGTTTGATAAACCGAAATTTCTCTATCAATCTGTCCTAATTTTAAATTTTGTTGTTGGAAAGCATTAGATAGATAACCAAATATACCTGCGGAAGTTATTAACATCAATAATGCAACCGCAGAAGTAAGATACCATTTGTTAAATCCTTTGATATTATCCCATTCTTGCTTTAAATAAGTTGCTGCTACTAATTTTGCGAACTCCAATGCACCGGCCATTACCATTACGGATGCTGCAGCACCACTAAATAATACCCCCAAACCTGTTACGGAAAAGAATGCTGCACATCCGGCGATAATTAGTGCAGAAAATCCGACTAACCACTTAAGCCAATTCATATTATCTATTCATTGATGTTAATTCGGAAATACGTTCGACTATCTTTCTTGCATCTTCTATAACAATGTTTGCCTGAGATGGTGATATTTGTTGTGTTCCGTTGATTGCATTTTGTAAAATCTTTAATTTACCATCTAAAGATTCTAATAATGTTTGTATTTTTTCAGTATAAATCATATAAATAAATATTTTATAAAATAAAAAAAGGTAGGATTGACACTTTCCTACCTTTGTAATATACAAAAAATAACCGAACTAACCAACTTTTATCTTAACTTTCTTTGGTTTAGAATCTTCTTTTCTATCTAATGTTATTGTTAAAATACCATTTTTAATTTCTGCTTTTGCATCTCTACCATCAAAGTTTTTACCAATCGTAATTCTTTCTTCAATTTTAGAAACCAACTGATTGTAAGGAGATTTATCTTCAGATTTGTTTGATTTGATTTCAATTTTATCTTCATAACAATTGATTTCAATATCATTCTCATCGTGTCCTAATACTGCCAAAGCCATCACTGCTTTCTCATCGGTAATATCTACTGCAAATTTTGAAGGAACAAATGTTGTTGATTTGTTCTCCCAAACTGGAGAGTTGCTTTCAAAAATTGATTCTAATACTTTGTCAAAATTTGTGTAATACATAGTTTTTAATTTTTTTTAGTTAAACAATATACTATATAATTCAATTACTATACCAATGTATTATTTTTGACAAAATGTCATTATAATATGTTATCTTGTCTTTCAATGATTGTAGACATATGGTCTGCCCAATGCATAATAAATTGAAGTTTGTAAACTAATTGTTTTTTCAAATCGTGACCAGCTAAATACTTTTGATTATCCTCATCATACATACCATCGGTAAGTTTGATTGCAAAATATTCTTTTTCATTATACTGAATGCCATAATGATTCAATGTAAAAAATGTTCTATCAGTTAAACTCATATATGGTATCTTTTCATTACGAACAAATAAAGTTCCGTATTTCTTTTGAGACCACTCTTCCTGATTCGGAAGATAATGTAATTCACCTTTAACGCCTAACTTTCCTAAATCGTGATGTAGACAACTAAATATCAATTCTTCTTCGGTGAAATCAATCTCCCCACCTTGCATTACGAACAGGTCTCTCATTTTAAGAGCGTTCTTACATACATTAAAGATGTGGTCTATATACCCACCTATATATGCGTTATGATAGTGTTTTGAGCCAGATGCGGCTGATATTGTAAGGTTAATTCCTAATTCTTCTTCGGAATACATATGGAGTAATTTCTCCAATCTTTCACCCTTAAAATATTTTTTGATTATTGCAATAAACTTATCGTAGTTTTGCTTTAATTCTTGTTCTGTCTTTTGTTTCATCTTTTAGAGTTTAATTGTTAATAATACTCCAATATACGAAAAATATTTGATATTACCAAATTTAAATAAATTTTACTTTATTTATTTCCGAATCAGGTAAATACTTTGGAAATTTTTTTAATATGTAATTGTATAAAACTTCTCCATATAATTTATGCATTTTTGGACCAGGATGCATATTATCTATTGCAAAATCACCTTGATAAAAATCTAAATCGGAAAATCTATTGAATTCCGAATACTCCGTTAAAAGATGTTTTCCATCCCATAACCAATTACATTTTTTTGATTCTAAAAATAACTTAATTAATGTATGGTTTTTATACCAATTTATAAAATCAGCATTATCGTTTTGCAAAATATCCATACTATTTTGAATAAGCTGGCCTTCTGCTGTTTCTAATAATTTACCCCATATTTTTGTTGGCATGTATGGTTCAATTCCACCATCTTCCGTATATATTTCTCGTCTTGGTGGAAATGTATATTTTATTAAAACTAAATCAGGTTTAATTAAATCATAATAAGTCATTAAACATCTACAAATAAAATCGTTACTTCTTCCACCAGTTCCAAAATTTAAATTTACCGCATTCTCAATATGACTACAAAATTGTGCAGGCCACGTTTCGTTATCATTTACACCGACTCCTTCAGTAATTGAACAACCTAAAGACATTACTTTAAATCCTTCTTTATAAATACTATCTCCTCTAAAACCCAATTCGTTGTATGTGTATATACATTCACCTGTATTATCTCCGCCGGATGTTGTATATGATTGATTTACTCTTTCTTTTAGATTCCAACGATATGATGATATTTCAAATCCTTCTGGACTCCAGTATTTTAATGAATTCATAATAAACTTTTTTTATCTATTTTTAAATTTTCATTTTGTAAAAACCATATCAATGAATATCTCTCTTTGTTTTCAATTTTTGTAATTTGATGTTTTATTTTGGCATCAAATAGATATGTATTGCCGGCCTTCTTTTCTAAAATAATTTCATTTGGATTATATAGTATAAAATCGCCACCACCAAAATCTTCGTTTAATAAAACACCAACGCTAAATAATCTTCTATCTCTATCATCATCATGTATATCAAACCAATCTCCAACATTAAATTTATGAAAATGAATTGTTTCTTTTAAATCTCTTATTTTTATATTTGTTTCATTTTCAAAAAAATATTTTAATTTATCAAAAATCCATTTTGTTTTTTCATTAAAAATAATTGGATGTGATTGATATTTTCTATCTTTTCTATTCCAATTTGTAATATTTTCCGTTTCATTCCAAATTATAGAATCACATTCTTCTTTTGTAAATATATTTTTTTGGACTAAAATCATATCAATTTTGATGCTTCTGTTTTTTTAAAAATATTACTATCTTTTCTATATTTTCCACCATTATCTAAATAATCTAAATGTGTTGGATTTTTAATATCTAAATATTCTAAAACAGCATTAATATCTTTTTTATTTAAAAAAATATTTTCATATGTTGTATTAAATACATTATAATTTTTTAATTTAGATTTATAATAATCATAAATTAATGCTCTTTTTTCAATTTGATGTTTATTATCATCTATCCAATCTGATGTTACGGAGTATTTATCATGCCAAACATTTGTTTTATTTGCAATAATAAAACTAATTGCTGCATCTATACTATTATCTCTAAGCAAACAAATTACTTTATCAAAAGAAGAAATATCTTTTTTGGTAGGAAAGTATTCTTCAACTACTATTTTTCTTATGATATTATTGAATGTAAAAACGGAATTAAATGTATTACTATTATATGGAGTTTCATCTAATTCAAAATTTAATTCTTTACTTATCCATTTACATAATGTTGTGGAACCACATCTAGTATGTGATAAAACTAAAATTTTCATTAGATAAATGATTTTTTTTCTATTTCTATAAACTCATAAAGATTATGAAATAGTTTTGGTAAATTCCATATTTTATTAAACTCTTTTTTGAACAAAGCATGTTCAGGATGATTTTCATGCCAAACTTGTTTTAGTTTGAATTCACCTTCGGAGAATGTTCCCCAGTTTGTAATTTTGCCAAAATAAACATCAACTTTTTTGCCAAAAATAGAAAGCATAAGATTATAAAAAAGTCCCATCTCCATATAATTGCAATCCTGCACAACAAATGATGTTTTAACCCTTAGTTTTGGTATCGTTGATATAAATTTTAAATTTGAAATAAGATTATCCCAATCACCACCCAATCTTGTTTTATTTTCATATGTATCTTTTGTTGCAGCATCTATACTTATTTCACAACTCTTTACATACTTATGAATATTTGGCATTGAATCCCACATTTCTTTTGTCCACATACTCGCATTTGTATGCAAATGTATTTTTTCTAAGTTTGGATATTTTTTTGGATTAAAGTTTCTCAAATAATTTCTAAATCCAACTGAAACAAATGGGTCACCTGTTCCTGTTATATAAATCGTTTTTATGTGTTTTGAAAAGTATTCATCAATTTCATCAATTGTTTTTTGTACTCGTTTAATACCCTCACTATTTTCAACAATTAAATCAACTCTACAAGATGGGCATTTATAATTGCATGTTCTATCAAAATTCATTACAACATATTCGGGAGAATTACTTTCAATGATAATATTTTGATTACTATTTAGATTTGATTTTAATGTGATTGGACCCGTTGCTATACCATCTTTTACTAATTTACTTAAATATGGACACATTTCTTTGTCACAATGCTTAAATGAACCATCCAATACCGATTTTCTAATTTCTATTAATGGTTTACTATTCCAAATATTTTTCAGAGGATATTCGTTCAATTCTATTTTTTCCGGTAACCAAGATGGACAGCACACAAAACAAACATTGTTATGTATCTCTAATGTATTAAATGGAACATTACAAACATAATTATTTAAATCAATATTCATTCTACATTAGTATTTTTTTAACTTCCGAATTTCTGAGATGTGCTATCAAAACATATCTTACACCTTCTGTTATTTTTGTAACTTCATGAGGCAAAACCGCATCAAATATATAACAATTTCCTATTTCTTTTTTTAATTTTTTTTGTTCATCATTATCATAAACAATCAAATCTCCACCATCAAATTCATCATTTAATAAAATTCCAATAGTAAATAATCTTACTGATGTGTGTTTTTTTATATGGTCTATATCGGTGTGTTTTGGAAAATTATCATTTACTACATATTTTAAAATTTGAACATCCATTTTTATATCATTTACAATTGTTTTTGTTGAATCGTAAATAAAATTTTTAAATATATCTAAAAACCATTTATTATCGGTATCATCTAATATTTTATATTGTTCAAATGTCAATGCACCTTTAAGACTTGTATATGAATGCCCTTTATATTCTTCATCTATCAATGCTTTTATCCTTTCACATTGTTCTTTATCAAATATTTTTTTTTGTATAAACATAATAAATCTATTTAATTAAATGTAATTGTTTTGTCGTTTTATATTCATCAATTGGAATTGTAGTATCTAACATTATATCAAACGCCAAACCTATTCTTAAATCTCCATACCATTTTTTAAATTCATGTCCTAAACAGCTGGAAAATATAGATATTTCACCTGGTATATTTTCCACATCAGTGCCTACTATACCACCTAATAAATTTTTTTTATTTGAACTAAAATAATATGTGGTGTAAGTTTTTTCACTACCATATAAAAAACAATGGCCTGATAAATAATTGTTTACAACTTTTTCATTTTTTATATCAAATATTTCATCATTTAAGTGTGAATGATATCCTATATAATCACCACATCTATAAACATTCGCCCATATTTTTAAATAAAATTCTTTTTGTCCTGTTAACTCAAAAATTATTTTTTTGAGTTTTTCAATTATAATATCGGTTTCTTCATAATTAAAATCCAATAGACTGTAATAGTTGTGATATTTTGTTGTAATATTTTTTTTACTGACCAAATCAAAGGGTATATCACCATCATCTAAAAAATCATTTTTTTTAGTTGCAACTATTTTTTCTAATTCTAATATTTTTTTAGATAAACTATACGCAATTTCTGATTCTATATAATCAACAGCCAATATTTTTGATGTAATATATTCATATGTTTTTAAATTTTTTAACATAGTATATTAATTTACATTAATTTTTTTTGTCTAGACTGCCAATAAATTTTTCCATAGTTATGCGTTAATTCTTCACCGATTGTTATATCTTTTATTGAAAAAAACTCAATAATCCCCCTTTCCGGCCATGTTAAATTCCAATGTAAATTTGGGTCATCGCTATGATTGTATATTGAACCATAACCAAATGGAAAATAGTGTTCATCGGTCGGATTGTAATAAAATAAATAATCGTTATTTGGATGTTGTAATTCTGATTTTTTAAGTTTTAAACTATAACAAACTTCAACTATGTTACCCTTTTTTATATTTTCATTAGAAAAAACGCCAAATCCTTTTACTTCATCTATATATCTTACTTCTAAATCATAAATTGGTTTTATAATAATACTCATAATAATATTTTTTTATTTTTTGAAAATGGTTTTTCAAACATATCCCATATGTGATTTTTTAATTCATTATTATAAATTAATTTATTTTTTCTATTACTTGATATATTGGCTTGTAGAAATTTTATTTCATAATTAAATTTTTCTTTTATGAGTTTTTCGGCTCCGTCTAAATTATTAATATCAAATTCATAATCACAATTTATATTATCCGTCCAATAATATTGTGATAAGAAAAGATGAGAAGTTCTTTGTAAATGTTTTGGTTGTTTTTTGATGTCTTTAATTAATTTAGATGAGCATTCGGAAAACCCATTTGTTGATAACAAATCGTTTGAAAAATTTTTATCAAATGTTCTATAAATAAACTCATTGTCTATGTCTTCATATTTTATGACTGGTTCTAAGTTTTTATTTTCAGCGTGGTCCCAAAAATATTTAAGTGCGGATATCCATCTTTCGAACCAATCTCTCCTTATACAAAAAGACTCTTTATTACCAAAAACTTTTTTTAATTCACTTAATTTAAAATGTGAATGGTAAAGATTATCTTTAACGTTATTTGTTACTAACATCTCTTTAAAGTTGGGATAATTGATATGTTCAAAATATAAATCGGAATCAACAAATGCCATCTCTATCGAGGAGCTAGCGCATCTTGGAATTGAAACCCATATTAATTCTTTATTTATTAAAAGTGACATTAAAATAACGTTTTATTTAATTTTGCATCTTTATAATTGAAAAACATATAATTACTTGCAATACAAATTCTTGGTATTGTTGATTTTTTATTTAATCTAACATTATGCTCTAAATCTGCAGGAAATATAAATATTTCATCTTCTTTTGGTAAAAATCCAAATTCTTTTTCATCTTTGGTTTTAAAGTAGATATAACCATCATCACCTTCTAGATTATTTGGTATTTGTAAATAATATGTTGTAACAAATGTAGAATCAAATTCTTTAATCACACCACCATCTTCGTATTGTGTTTTTGGGTGTGCATGATACCCAGAGTATACATTGCTTTTATCACTCATATAAACCCAAGTTTTAATCATACAATCTGTATTTAGGTTTAGGTTTTCTTTTGCCCATAGTTTTGTTTCTGATTGCATAAAAACTATTTCATCAAAAATGGGCCAAATAACATATTGATAACCAGGAAATTTTGTTCGTGGATGTGATACATATTCAGGATATAGGTGTTTTAAATACTCAACTTTTTTAATTAATTCTTTGTGGTCATATTTTTCAAATAAACCTAATTTTCCTTTATAAATTTTTGTGTTATCATCTAAATTAATTGTTTCTAATATCATAATACGGATTTTTTTTCAATTATTGTATGTTTTGTTAAACTCAAAACAATGGAATATCTTTCTCCTGAAAGAATTTCTTTTATTTCGTGTAATGTTTTAGCATCGTAAGCAACGGCTGTTCCTATTTCTTTGCTAAGTATAATTTCATTTTCACTATCATCATAGCAAATATATTCACCACCCGTATACTCTTCATTTAATTGTATACCCAAATTCCATCTTCTATCTAAATGTTCTTTAGTTAAATCTATGTGTTTTTGAAATAAATCACCCTTTGAGTATTTGTGTAATCCACATCCCATTGGATAATATTTTTTATCATTTATTCGAATATTAGATACAGATGAAAACCAATTAATTATTTTTTCAAAAAACCAATGTGTTTCTTCATCGTTTGGGATATCCCATACATTAAAAAATTTACCTGTTTTTTTTCCATTTTCTAATCTTATAAATTGGTCTATTCTTCTATTTTCTAAATCAATTATAGGTTCAGCTTCTCTATATGGTAAGTCTGTATAAATATTTCTATATGATAATATTTTATCACACTCCTCTTTTGTAAAAATCTTTTGTTGGTAAATCATTTTAAATTAATGTTTTTTCAAAATTTTTATTTTTTTTTAAACTTACCCAATTCACTAAAGTATATCTTTCACCACTTTCCACATTTGTAACTCTGTGTTCGATTTCGGATAAAAAAATTATTAAATTTCCTATTCCTTTATTAACAATAATATTTTTGTCTGCTTTAAATTCTAAGTTACCGCCAGTATAATTATTATTTAATTGAATTACCAAAGAACAATATCTACTTGTTTCTAAATCTGTATCATTTGGCATTTTATCTTTGTGCCAATTAAAATAATCGCCTGTTTGGTATTTTGTAAATTGAAAACGTTCATTATTCAAATTTAAATCATATCCCTTTACCTCTATCTCATCTTTTATAATTTTTATAAGTCTTTGATATAGAAAGGGAAAATTTTCAAAATAATTATAATAACTTAATTCAGATTTTCTTTTATTTTCATTATAAATTTTATCATTTAAATAATCCGCAATTTTTGCTTTTTCTAATAAAAGATTTTTTAATGAAAAATTTAATATTTCATCACATTCAGATTTACTTAAAAAATTATCAATTATTTTATATGTGAACATAATATGATAAGATTTATATTAAAAATTTATTTTTTTTCATTATGTTTGTGGTTAATACCCATCTTGGAAGTTTACTATTATTTGGTTTAGTTTTATGATAAGTCCCACCCTCAAATATGATTATTTCATTTGTTACCGATTTAACTTCTTTCCATAACCAATCATCATTATCTAAAGAAAATTTAATTTTACTTTCGTAATTTGGGTCTCTAAAAAGAATATTTGATGAATCTTCTGGAATTTGTAGATATGCACAAATTACAGCAACTACATTAGTATGATTATGTTCTTCTATATATCCACCATTACCGTATTTAGATACCCATGAATTTCCAATATGATATTCATTTTCTTTTGGATATCCCCATTTGTTTATTAAAACATCTTTATAAATGGGTTCAATAAAATTATAAAATTCTTTTAATTCTGGTAAATCGTATGGTTTTATTTTGTTTTTAAAAGAAGTTAATGCATTACCTCTTTCTAAGTGATCTTGATTTTCAATCAATATAATTTTTTCTAAAACCGGTTCTAATTTTTTCCAATTAAAATTAAATTTTGTTTTGTATAAATTATCAAACAACATTTTTATTTTTGTTAAAAATATTTGGAAATTTAGAATCCACTTCTTCCCATTTTTTTAATGGGCAAGGATTATATTTGTGAGAATATATTTTTTTTGGAATTGGACATCCACATTCTCCACATTGAAAATACTTTTTATCTACTACCGGAACGTGTTTTTCTACTATTGATGGACATGATAAACATATATCATATCTGTTATGAGCAAGTTCTTTTTGTTCTTTTGTTGCACGATACGATGTAATCCAGGCTCTAGTTATTTCTTTTAAATCTATTTGCATAGAACAAATATAACAAATTAAAATGGATTTACCAAATTTTTTTAAGAATTTGCTACATCCGTTTTAATCAAATTTACAATGGAAGAAATTACAGTTGCAAGAATGCTCTTTGTTTCTACTGTTGTATTGATTTGGTCTTTATCTAAAATTGCCATATGTTATTTTTTTATATAATCTATTTTTACTTGTTGCAGAAGAAATATGGACAGTTACCACAGTAATAAGAGTCATTACATTTATTCGGTGCACACCATGATTTACAAAGATTATGTTGAATAATTGTAATATTTTCTCCTACCAATGGTAAGTATAAGTCAACAGGTTCAACATCCATAGTACCTAAAATTTGATTTTCTTTAAAAATAATTTCATAATTTAAAACCGTTTTAAAGTTAACCAAACCGTTTTCAGCATTAAACGTACATATTGTGCTTCCAATACTTAAATCATTAAATAAAATCCATCTGATATTATCACCTTCTTTTATTAAGATAGGAGTTGATTTTAAATCATCCCAAGTTGTTCCATCATCTAAACTCAATCTAATAAAAAGTGTAGAAACTGGATTTGATTGTCTAATTGATGTTACACTTGTAGATACTACACTACTTGAATCAACAAAATTATTCCAATCACCTACCCATGTTGATAAATCATATGAAGTTTCATCTAAATCTAAACCTGGTATGTGTAATGCTTTTACTGAATCACCAATTGTTAATGTATCGAAAGTTTTTCTTGTACCATCTCCCATTAATACTTCTTGGTCTACATCATAAACATAATCAAAATTTGAATCAATGTGTGTAGCGGTATGTGTAATATATTTTGGTCTATCTTTTTTTGCAAGTAGACCTGTTTCATCAAATGTATTTTCCCAAATTGATTCTGGAATTTGATTTAGAACATGATAACTACCTATATTAATTACTTCCAAATTACCACCACATAATAAATCTAAACTTCTAACAATATTTCTTCTACCATCTACCAATTCTGATAATTCATATCTTTGAATATATGTTTCGGAAGCTAATGTAGATTTAATTGTATTTAATTGAGTTAAGTTTTCTACTTTATATAATTTTGGATAAACCTCTCTGTCGTAAATTGGGTATCTATATTTAACAATGAAGTTTGGTTTATCATCTGTATAAGTAAAATCTTCCATTCCCTCAAAATCATCAAATTCAGCAGGTACATACGAATCTATACCATATGATTCAGCGTTTATTAATTTTTGTAATTTAAATTTATCTCTACAATATTCATCATCAACAATTGCTGTTGTGTCGTATGATAATCTAATAATCAATTTTTCTGCAGAATCCTCTACATATGGAACAGTTACTGCATCTTGTGGTGTAATATATTCCGTAAAAGTGGCATTTTTAGACTCTGCAACTTCTTTAATTTTTGGACTAAGAGTTTTATTAAAGTTTTGAACAATTAAATGAACTTCACTAAAGTTATTAGTCTCAATGAAATTAGCTAATCCGCTAAAATCATATAAAGAGAAATTGTGAGTTGTCCACGCATTTGTGTTTGTTTCAAGAACTTTAAGTTCTCCATTTTGGTTTTTAATTAAATCCGTTGCTATTAATACTGCTTTCATATTTTTTTAATTTCTCTATATAAATATTGTTTTTAATTTAAATCAAACTTCTTTTGATAACATTATCTTCGGATATCATAACATTTTCAACTATTATATCTTTTGTTTCTATTTCTTTTACCTCAACAATAGGTGTTGGGGTTTCTTTTTCTAATTTATCTTTTAATTCTAAATATAAACCTCTATTATAAATAGAATAAGGAACACCTATTCTTTTAAATGTTTCTTCTGCTTCGTTTAACCAATTCAATCTATCCATTGGTGTATTCCATTTTGTTGAAAAATTAACACCATTTATATATTCTAAATATTGACCTTCATCATCTCTCCAACGATAGACAAGTGGTTGGTGTATTAAGAATGCGGAACAGGTTACGATTTCTTGTATACAATCTTTAAACTCTTCAACAAATTGCATTGTCTTTAAAAAATCTTCTCTCCCTTCATTTAGATATCCAACGATTAATTGCATTCCAAATTGCATTTTAAGTGGTAAGTGTGGATTCTCTTTATTAATTTGTCTTACATTTTCAAATATCTCTCTTACACCTTTAACATCTGTGTATTTTTTCATATGCTTTAAAACAGGTTCGGAATATGATTCAAATCCTGTAATCATTTTATGAAGTCCGGCTTTACGATATAAACGCATATTTTCAATATTACGCATTGGTTCTTGTAACCTCATATTACCACCAAAACTAATATTTAAATCCTCTTCTATTAATCTTTCACAAAAGGCTTTAAACCATCTAGGATTTCCATTGATAATACTATCATGACAAAAAAAGAAAGTTTTTCCTTTTGCAACCCAATGTTTAATCTCTTCCATTACACCTTCTAAACTTCTATATCTAAACTCAGGTATGTAATCTGGTACTGAACAGAAGGAACATCTATATGGACACCCTCTACTCATAACCAACGGAACGGTGTCACCATACACAGATTTGTAATAGTAATTATCTTCCAAAGGTGAATAATCTGGCATCGGTAGTTTATCCATGTCAATGTTTTGACGCATACGATTATGAATAAAAACACCATTTAATTGCCAAATCAATCCATCAATTTTCATAAGGGATTCTTCACTCCAATCCGACTTAATTAATTCAACAAATGTCATTTCACCATCACCTCTACTAATTGCATCTATAAAGCCCGTATATCCACTTATTTTATAATTTGTGTTTGGTAATCTACCAAATTCCAATACTTCAACACCATTACCACCCAATACAATTTTTAAGTTAGGATATTTCTTTTTGGTCAATTTAGCAAGAGCAAGAGTTGCATCTATATTACCATCTATAATACTAAAACCTAATATTTTTGGTTCTGCTTTATCTATATAAAGAGATATAAATTCAACAATCTCACCCATTTCAGGAAACTGATTTAATAACCAATATTTACTTTGTTCCGAATAGGTATTGAATAGATTGAAAAAATCACTCTTTTTATCTGGAGGTTTTATATAAAAATAATCAATTACAGGATCGATAACTTCAACCTTTAATTCAGGATTAAACTTATTAACCCATGACCTCAATGCGATGATGCCGGAATAGTAACCTGATTCGTTGATATTTGGAACTTGCATTAATAACGCATCCTGTTTTTGAATATCTTTAAATCCAAATTTATGTTCTATTCTTGTTTTACTTCTTTCAACAAAAACGGTTTGGCGCATGTATTGAAGTAAATCAACCTTTACATCAAATACATCCTTTCCACTCTCTATTTGAGCTTTAAGTCTGTTATCATTCTTTTGTTGTTCTTCTTCTAAATTTGTAACTCTTAACGAATCTAAGGTTGTATCCATTTATTTATAAGATATTTAAATACTAATATACAAATAATTATTCACTTTACAAAAAAATAAATCGGCGGGGGGTTGGGGGGAGGTCGTTTTTTAAAGAAATTTTGAGAAAGTCGTTAAAAGACAATTTGGTTATCTCTATTGATAGTTATACCTTTTATTCTTATTCTTTCCTACATATTTTCTCCACAACAACCAAATAGGTAACTTTATTAACCAATACAAAGATAATCCAATACCGCAAACCAAAATAACAGATAGGAGTATTATAGCAGTGAACCAATCGGATAGTTTATTAATGAGTGATACCATTTCCCCAAATTGATGTGTAGATACCAACGGCACCTACGATTAACCAAAAACCATTTAATAAGATATAAGGTTTATTTCCTCTCTGCCACGCACACCACGTTAGTAATATAGCATCGATAGTATTGATAATCCACATAGTTAAGAAAGGTGTATCCCCACCCATTATCGATAACATACCGAAAGAGAAGATTCGCATCGCAACTCCGAATCCTTCCAATAATTCAATCCACTTTTCGTTTTCGGTAACCTTAAACATGGTGTAACATTTATTATAAGTATTACTTAACTAATTTTTGTTTAATAGCAGCCAATTCTGCTTTCGCAGCATTTAATTGCGATTGTATATAAGATTGAGTTGCGGTATCACCTGCTTGCGCTCTTCTTAGTGCCTCTTCCAATGATATACTTCTTTGTTGTAGGGTTTGAGCAGTTCTTTGAAGTTCGTTTTGAATTTGGGTTGCGGTAGAATCTAAATCGTCTTGGACTTGCTTGATAGGTGGAGTTTCAAGGCTTATCAAATTGCTTTCAGTAAGTTTGAAACTATGGTCTGTCTCCACATCATCTACATCAGTTCTTGCTACCTTATTCTCTACTATTATGCCGGAAACCGATCCAGTTGGAAGAATACCATTAAAGAATGTTTCCTTAATAGAATTAAAATCTCTTCGAAGTAATCTTAATTGATTATCTAACTCTATAATAAAGGTTTGTAGTTTTAATGGGTCGAAAATGGTTTCCTGTTGGTCCGTTATAGTTCTTATAGGTTTAATCGTATAGTGTGCTGCAGAAGGATTAATAGCCGGATTTGTCATAGTGAAATAATCTACTACTGAGTATTCATCCGATGGTCTTTCTCCTTCCTGTGTTAGAGTATAATCGATTTGTTTAATTAGTCCTACTGGTATACCATCAACCAGTGTTTCTCTATCGTTTATGTATTTAACGGATTTAACCCCTGCCTGTTTGTTTTGTAATTTTCTACTCTCTATTAAACCATCCAATTTGGCGATATCTAATTCTATAATCTTAACGGTTTTACCTATACTTACTCCTTTGCCCTTTACATCCAACTTTCCGTTCTCCACTATATCGTAATGAGGGTTTTGTGATTCTCTAATTTCATTAAGGGTTTTTAAAGAACATAAATGTGCATCACCCACTTTAACGATTATTCCATCCGCTGTAATAACTGGCTTTAACCCCTGTAAAGGTATACCAATAGGTAGAGTAAGAGGTTTAATATCCGGAGAAGCAGATATAACCCAATCACCACCCTGTTTAGAATATCTATCTGAGTTTTGTGAGATTTCTTTCATAATCGTTTAATGCTATGGTGAATGCTTTGATATAAATTCCTCTTTCCTTTAATCGCTTATCACCTTTTTGTCTTATCTTATATATTTCTCTTTGTAGTTGTTTATATATACCTAATTCGATTGCATCACATATAATACCATTAATATCCAATTCTGGTTCAATGATGTTGAAAGCTTG
>Ga0129336_10001156_pt1 | contig 15803 bp, 18 predicted proteins | sample CPB6_02_DNA_FD_96878 | JGI IMG/M metagenome (GOLD analysis project Ga0129336, IMG submission 96878) | Freshwater to marine salinity gradient microbial communities from Chesapeake Bay, USA - CPBay_Sum_0.6_0.2_DNA | ecosystem: Environmental > Aquatic > Marine > Coastal | place: USA: Chesapeake...
ACTGGAATCAGAACTGCGGAGGGCAAACTAAAAGAAGCCACCGAGCAATTAGATGAGGTGTCGCCTCCTGATATGGAGAAGATGACAGGCTCCAAGAAGACCAAGGCTTCGTTCACCAAGCAGTACGGTAAGCGGGGCAAGAGCGTCATGTACGCCACCGCTTGGAAACTCCACAACAAGAAGGCGGGCAAGGACTAATGAAACTCATTACCGAAACCGTACAGGACATCAACATTCTGACCGAAACCAAAGACGGTCAGAAGCACTACTTCATTGAAGGGGTGTTCATGCAGGCTGAAGCGAAGAATCGCAACGGTCGCGTGTATCCCATCGCCGTCATGGAGAAGGAACTCGGTCGGTATCAGAACGAATACGTAAAGACGAACCGCGCTATGGGCGAACTGGGTCACCCCGAAGGACCAACCGTGAACCTTGAGCGCGTGTCTCACCTCATCAAGGACTTGCGCCTTGAGGGAAACGATGTGTACGGCAAAGCCAAGATTCTTGACACTCCCTACGGCAAGATTGTCCGCAACCTCATTGACGAGGGCGTGAAATTGGGTGTTTCGTCCCGTGGCATGGGTTCCCTAAAGGAACAAGACGGGGTGAATGTTGTACAGGAAGACTTCATGCTTGCAGCCGTGGATGTGGTGGCAGACCCGTCTGCTCCCAACGCGTTTGTGAACGGCATCATGGAAGGACGGGAGTGGATTTGGGACAACGGTGTTCTAAAGCCTGTTGTGGTTGAGCAGTACAAGAAAGCAATTGAAAATACGCCTGCCCATAAACTGGAGGAGCAGGCACTACGCGTATTCAAAGACTTCATCTCAAGACTCTGATAGAGATACATAAATAGAACCAAGGAGAACCCAGTCATGGCAAACGATAAGATCGAAGATGTAATCCGAAAGGTAGTTCTAGGCGAATCCTTCATGGCAGAGGAGCAAGACGCTGTTCCTGGTCCTGGAGACGACGAAGACACCATTGAGGACGGTGACGACGAATTCTTCGAGGAAGAAGTAGTCGATGACGAAGAAGTCATTGACGAAGAAGTCCTTGATGAAGCCAAGGACGAAGACGAAGACGAGGAAGAAGACGAGGAAGAAGAGGAAGAAGAAGACGAGGAAGAAGAGGACGAGGACGAAGGCAAGAAGGGCAAAGGCAAGATGCCCGCTTTCCTCAAGTCTAAGTTCAAGAAGAAGATGGACGAAGCCGCTTCGGACTACTCGGACAAGAAACTGTACCAGACTGCCAACGGCAAGGGCGCAGAAATTCCTGCTCCCACTGGTGATGCCAGCAGCAAGAACATGGGCACCATCAAGGCAAAGAAGAGCGATGCCAAGGCTGAAACCAAGATTCCTTCGGTCAGCATGAAGAAGGAAGACCTTGACGCGCTGTTCGGCGGCAATGAACTCTCGGAGGACTTCAAGGAGAAGGCTGCAACCATCTTTGAAGCCCACATGAACGAGCGGTTCCACGCGGCACAGCAGGAACTACAAGAGCAGTACGAAACTCTTCTTGAAGAGCACACTGCTGCTGTTACGGAAGAACTCATTGAACGCATTGACGACTACCTTGCGTATGTGGTCGAAGAGTGGATGCAGGAGAACCGCCTCGCTGTTGACAAGGGACTCCGCACGGAGATTGCAGAAGAGTTTATCGGCAACCTCCGCAACCTGTTCACCGAGTCGTACATCAGCGTTCCTGAAGACAAGACGGATCTGTTCGATGAAGCAGTGGAAGAAAACACCACTCTCAACGCTGAACTATCAGAGCAGGTTCAAAAGAACATGGCACTCTCGGAAGAGGTCGAGCAACTACAGTGCGAGATCGTGTTCCGCGAGATTGCAGAAGGTCTAACTGACACCGAAGTGGAAAAACTCCGCAGACTCGCAGAGGATGTTGAGTTCGATACTGTCGATCAGTTTGCCGAGAAACTTGGTGTTCTCCGTGAGAACATTGAGAGCATCGGTACTGTAACGGAGGGTTCTTCCACCAACAACGAAGAAATTTCAGAGTCGGTGGAAGACGCTTCAGAGGAATTGTCCCCGCTCATGGAGGCGTACCTCCGGTCAATGAGCAAGTCGCAAGTCTAATCCAGTCACCCCAGACTGTTTCAAAAAAGGAGAAATAGTACTCATGGAAAACAAATTCCTAACCGAAACGGCTCTCCGCAAGTGGAAGCCCGTCCTAGATCACGGTGATCTAGCCCCCATCACCGACGCCCACAAGCGTGCCACCATTGCCACCCTCTTGGAAAACCAGGAGAACGCAATCCGTGAGCAGATGCTTGTTGAGGCTTCGCCCACCAACGCTCTTGGTGGCGGTATGTCGCCCCTAACCGTTGGTGCAGAAAACTCCAACCTACGCGGATACGACCCCATCCTTATCCAACTTGTTCGCCGCGCCATGCCCAACCTCATGGCATACGACATCTGCGGCGTTCAGGCTATGTCGGCTCCCACTGGCTTGATCTTCGCAATGCGCGCGAAGTACAACACCCAGGGTGGAACCGAGGCTCTGTACAACGAACCAGCCGCCAACTTTGCGGGTTCAAGTTCGGTTACCACTAGCGGTTTCTCAGGCGGCACCGCAGGCGGTGGCGCAACTGGAGCCTTGGCGAATTTCGGTCCTGGCACGGGCGTTGATCCGTTCTACGGCTACGAAGGCACTGCGGTTGATCCTCTCACTGCGAGCGGTCTAACCACTGGTTCGGCTCTCAACACTTCGTTCGGTGAAGGCGAAGCACCCAGCGAAATGGCGTTCTCCATTGAGCGCGTTGGTGTGCAGGCTGCTACCCGTATGCTTGCTGCATCGTACTCGGTCGAACTCGCCCAAGACCTCAAGGCAGTTCACGGCTTGGACGCTGAAACCGAACTCAGCAACATTCTCAGCACGGAAATCCTTGCTGAAATCAACCGTGAAGTGGTTCGTAACGTGTACCGCGTTGCGAAGTTGGGCGCACAGCAGAGCGACCTGTACTACAAGACCGTTGCAGGCGGTCTGACCACCGGTTCTGGTAAGCCAGGCGGCGTGTACGACCTTATTCAGGACTCGGACGGTCGTTGGAGTGCGGAAAAGTTCCGTGGTCTAATGTTCCAGATCGAGCGCGAGTGCAACACCATCGCCAAGGAAACTCGTCGTGGCAAGGGCAACTTCATCATCTGCTCGGCAGATGTTGCTTCAGCCCTCGCAATGGGCGGCTTCCTCAACATCAGCCCCGCGCTGAATGTCAGCCTTGACGTTGACGACACTGGCAACACCTTTGCTGGTACCCTCAACGGCAAGATCAAGGTGTACATCGACCCGTATAGCGTCATCGGCACGAACTTCGTGTGCGTTGGCTATAAGGGCAGCAGCCCATACGACGCAGGCGTGTTCTACTGCCCGTACGTTCCGCTCCAGATGATGCGCGCTGTTGATCAGTCCACCTTCCAGCCCAAGATGGCGTACAAGACCCGCTACGGCATGGTTGCGAACCCCTTCGCTGAAGGCACCACCCAGGGTCTTGGTGGTCTGAAGGCTCGCGCAAACGTCTACTACCGTATCTTCCGCGTGGACAACCTCCACGGCGTGGCATCGTAATAGACCACTCTGTCAGAGTTACTTTCGGGGGAGGGGAGGCGAAAGCCTCCCCTTCTCTTTTCTACATACTGGTATGGCACTGAACTACAACTTCACAGACATACCGTCAGACATTCTGAACAGGTATCCAGAAAGTGTTAACGCACTGCTGCCCACCTACTTCAGGTTCACACTGGCTCGTGTGCCAAACGTGGTGTACTTCTGCCAGTCTGCAAATATACCTGGTATGAATTTGAGCGAGGTCATCATGCCTACCCCGTTCGTGCCCATCAAAGCACCAGGCAAACTGGAGTTTGATGAACTGTCCATTGGTTTCATCGTGGACGAAGGGCTGACAAACTGGTTGGAAATCAAGAATTGGATGCGGTCCACCACGAACGTGGAAGACTACACAGAGTTCCGACCAGTAAACACCCACCTGTCTACTGCAAACCTCATTATCTTAAACAGTGCAAAGCAACCCAAACTAAACGTGACTTTCGAGGGGGTGTTTCCGCGAAACCTTACTGGAATAGACTTTAATTCCAGCGCAGGAGACGTGGACCCCTTTGTGGTGAACTGCACGTTCTCGTACCGCTCGTTTAATATAGAGCGACTGTAAAATAGAGAAACGTGCTTGACACAGTAAGCGCAAGCAGTAAACTCCTGTGTGGAGGTTGCTATGACTTTAGATGACTTGCGCAAAGAACTGCTGAAAGACATGGGTTTGGACGAAACGGCACTGGATGCCGAGTCGCTGCGCATTCCGCAACTCCACGGCAAGTACCTGAATTTCTTGTTTGATGAACGCCTCATGCTGTCCAAGTACGAAGGGGACTTGGCAAAGACTACCCGTTGCAAATGGGAGTACTACACAGGCAAGATGAGCGATGAAGAGTTGAAGGAGCGAGGATGGGAACCTTTTCAACTAAAGGTACTGCGCCAAGACATGGGCATCTACTTGGATTCCGATGAAGACTTGCTGAAGGCACGACAGCGAGTCCAGTATCAGCGCGAGAAGATTGCTCTGCTGGAAGAAGTCATCAAGGAACTAAACAACCGACACTGGAAGATTCGCAATGCCATAGAGTGGAGAAAGTTCACCAATGGTCAGTGACTTGTTACTAGAAGACCCCGACAAGTGGTGGGTGGACAAGATGTATATGCACGAAGCACTGGTTGCTGCAACACACAGTCCTGATCCGCGAACACAGGTTGGTGCTGTACTGGTTATTCCTGGCAGTGGAGTGCTGCTCAAAAACTGGAACGATGTGCCTACCCGTCTTCGGAAGGCAGGGTATCCAAAGGACTCTGCGCTGAAGAACTACTGCACAGAACACGCAGAGCGCAGAGTAATCTATCAGGCACTAATGAACAAACTCCACACAGGTGACTTGACCATGTACACCACATGGGCTACTTGTGCAGACTGTGCGCGAACGGCAATACAGTTTGGTATTGGCAGAGTGGTTACATTCCGCAAAATGGTGGAGAAAACGCCTCCACGGTGGGAGGAGTCTGTGCGCGAAGGACTGTCCATGCTGCGCGACGCAGGGGTTCCTGTGGTTGGTTGGACTGGAAAACTGGGGCATAAATACTCCATACGGTTCAACGGCACGGTGTACACAGGCGAGGACATGGGCTGATGGTTGATCTTGATGTGAGCATAGTGGACTCCGTGTACGTTCGCGTAAACTGCGACCGTGGTGTTGCACGTGAACTGTCCGACTATTTCACATTCAAGGTTCCTGGATACAAGTTCATGCCTGCGTACCGTTCTCGGCTGTGGAACGGCGAGATACACCTGTATAACATCCACACACAGCAGATATACGCAGGGCTAGTGGACTACATTCAAAAGTTTGCTGTGGAGCGTAACTACAGTATTACTCTGCCCGCAGCCAACGGATTCAAGACAGACGCACAGGGTGTTCGTGGGTTCGTGGAAGACCACTTGAATGTTCACGTGAACGGCACCAAAGCGCAAGCCCATGAACACCAAATCAATGCCATTCACCACGCAATGGAATCAGAGCGATGCTTGCTGCTGTCGCCCACAGGATCAGGAAAGAGCCTCATCATCTACTCGCTTGTGCGGTATTACTTGAGCAAGATCCCCAAGGACAAGAAGGTGCTGATTGTTGTTCCCACAGTGTCTTTGGTGGAGCAGATGTTCTCTGATTTCGAGGACTACTCCAGTGCAAACGGGTGGGACGCACAGCGAAACTGCCACAAGATTCTTGCAGGGCAAGACAAGGGGACAGCGAAGCGCGTTGTGATTTCCACGTGGCAGTCCATCTACAAGCAGGACGAGAAGTACTTTCAGCAGTACGGGGCAGTGGTTGGAGACGAAGCCCACCTGTTCAAGTCCAAATCACTCACAGCCGTGATGAGCAAACTAAAGACGTGTCCGTTTCGTGTGGGCACAACAGGCACTCTTGACGGCACACAGACACACCGTTTGGTGCTTGAAGGACTGTTCGGCAAGGCGTATGAAGTAACCAAGACCAAAGCCTTGATGGAACAGAACATCTTGAGCAATCTAAAGATTGACTGCTTGCAACTCCAGTACCCTGATGTGGACAAGGAAGCCATCAAGCGTGCAAAATACGAAGACGAGATCAAGTGGATTGTGGCATCCGAACGCCGCAACAAGTTTATCATTGACCTGTGCAAAACGCTGAAGGGCAACACCCTTGTACTATTTCAATTCGTGGAAGGACACGGCAAGGTGCTAAATACTATGGTGACCTCTGCTGTTCCACCCGAGCGTAAGGTTTTCTTTGTGTACGGCGGCACTGAAGCCTCTGAACGAGAAGACATTCGCAAGATCGTGGAAACAGAAGACAATGCGATCATTATTGCTTCATACGGAACTTTCAGTACGGGTATTTCCATAAGGAGGCTGAACAACATCATCTTCGCATCGCCCTCCAAATCTCGCATCCGTGTTCTGCAAAGCATTGGTCGCCAGTTGCGAACGTACAAAGACAAAGGCACTGCACGGCTTTACGATATTGGGGACGATCTGTCGTGGAAGTCGTGGAAAAACCACACCCTGCGGCACATGAACGAGCGTCTGCAAATATACAAGTCCGAAGGCTTTGACTACAAAGTGGTCAAGATTCAACTAGGAGAACAGCCATGAGATCCCGAAAGAAGTCTGAACTACGCGTGTACAAACTGCGCAGCGGAGAAGAGATCGTGGCACGATACGCGGGCAAGACAAAGGACAAGATCAAACTGCAACGCCCCATGCGAGTGGTGAACGCTGTTCAGGCAGACCCGTACACTGGTGCTCGTCGCCAAGTCACGTACTTTGCGGACTGGTTGGGGTGTACCAGTTCTCTCAACGCAGAGATACCACAGGACTTTGTACTGGTGGACTTTGATCCATCGCCCGAGATCAGCAAACTGTACTCTCGTCAACTGGAGTTGGAAGACACCAAAGACGCTCCTCCTCCTGCCACTGCGGACGAATCACAGCCTAGTGCAGCCGCTCCTTCGTTCAAGCCCTCGGCTAATCCTTTCAAGATGACCGAAGAAGAGAGAAAGGAATTGGAGGACGAGGTAGAGCGATTGATGAGCCAGTACGAAAAAGAAGGCAATACCCCTCCACCAAACTCAAATCCTTTTGTGCCGTCTTCAAATATAGTGTTCTCCATTGGCATACCAAAGGACATCATGGAGGCGTGGATCGAAAACGGTTTCATGGACTATCTGCGAGACAGTGTTCAAGACTTTCTCACAGGGGAATTTCTTGATGAAATCATAGACGAGGATGACGAAGAGCCTCGCAAGCGGAAGCCCAAGCCACCAACAAAACACGAGAAGATTTCCAAGAACGACTGGAAAGAACCGAACGAAAAACAGAAGAGCGATCCCAAGTTTGGCAACAAGCCGAACGACTGGTCGCCTTTTGTTCGTGACTATTTGGATGACAAGAAAAAGGACGAAGGGCTTGACAAGCCTGAATGACACGATACTCTGTGTGAAAGGAACATCATGGCAAAAAAGAAACGCGACCACTACATAGACAACGATCTTTTCTTTACAGAAATGAGTGAGTGGAGAAAACAGGTAGACGCAGCAGACGCTGCTGAACTACCCCATCCTCCAGTCACCCATTACATTGGCGAGTGCTTTATGAAGATTGCAGAGCATCTGTCTCGCAAGCCCAACTTCATCAACTACCCGTATCGTGACGAGATGATCTCTGACGGCATAGAGAACTGTCTGCTGTACGCGTATAATTTTGACCCTAGAAAGTCAAAGAACCCGTTCTCGTACTTTACGCAGATCATCTACTACGCGTTTCTCCGTCGCATACAAAAGGAGAAGAAACAAGCGTACATTAAACTGAAGAAGATTGAAATGAGCGACGTGGATTCGCAGATGCGGAACTGGATACGGGACAATTACCTCAAGGTGGGCGACAACTTTGAGACGAACGCAACCTTCCTCACGGAGACGGACATAAACAACTTTGGCAAGAAAGAAAAGGAAGAGCCAAAGCCTGAACCAAAGAAGAAGAGTAAACCAAAGGCATCAAAGCCGTCTCCAAAGACAAAGGTAAAGACGAAACCAAAGAAGAAGGCGAAAGGCAAGAAGTGAAGATAGCCATCCTAGCGGACACCCACTTTGGTGCCCGATCAGACTCTCCAGTGTTCCTAGAACACTTCCTTCGGTTTTACAAGCGGGTGTTCTTTCCCCGTCTTCAAGCAGAGGGAATCACAACCATCATCCACTTGGGCGACTTCTTGGATCGCCGCAAGTTCGTGAACTTCTCTACACTCAACGCTGTTCGCAAGGGGTTCGTACAGGAACTGCATGACCACGGTTTGCAGATGCACTGTATTCTCGGAAACCACGACATCTTCTTCAAGAATCGCAGCGATGTGAACTCGCTACGGGAACTGTTCTACGACGCGTTCACCGTGTACGAGAAGCCCACGGTGGTCCAGTTTGGTTCCATGAAGATTGCTCTGCTGCCGTGGATCAACAAGGAGAACGAAGCAGAGTCTATGGAGTTCGTGAAGTCCTGTGACGCAGAAGTTTTGTGTGGTCACCTTGAACTGGACGGATTCCAAGTCATGCGCAACTCCACCTTCCAGGGGGGAATGAAGTCTGACCCGTTTGCCCGATTCAAGGCAGTGTACACCGGGCACTTTCACACTCGCCACAGCAAAGACAACATCCACTACTTGGGGTGTCCGTATCAGATCACCATGTCTGATTACGGCGAGAAGAAAGGCTTTCACATCTTGGACACGGAAAGCGGCAAACTTGAGTTTGTCGTGAATCCGTATGCCATCTTCACGAAGATTACTTACGATGACTCCGAACTGGAGCAGACGGAAATGCTTACCGTTCCCGAAGAAAAGGTACGGGGGCACTTTGTGCGTGTGGTGGTGGAGAAGAAGACCAAGCCGTACCTGTTTGAGAAATTTGTGGACTCCCTTTACGCCGCGCAGCCCGAAGGAGTCACCATCATCGACAACGCGATGGTTGACAGCGGTGAAAGCACGGATACCGTTGATTTGACCGAGGACACACTTGCAACCATCAACAAAGAGATTGAAAGCATGGAGTCTCTTGGTAATGCCCAATCGTTGAAGGACTTGATCCGTGAACTGTACGCAGAGTCACTGAATCAGAACGCTAAAGTATGATCACCTTTACAAAGATCCGTTGGAAGAATCTTCTCAGCACTGGCAACCACTTCACGGAGGTGCAGTTGGACAAAGCGTCCACCACTTTGGTGTGTGGAGAAAACGGTGCAGGCAAGACTACCATGTTGGACGCACTCACCTTTGTGCTGTACGGCAAGCCGTTCAGAAACATCAACCTGCCCCAGTTGGTGAACACCATCAACAACAGGGACTGCGTTGTGGAGATTGAGTTCAGTACCAACGGCAACTCGTACAAGGTGACTCGTGGCATTGCACCAAAGGTGTTCAGCATTGAACGAGACGGCGTTGTGGTGGATCACACTGCCACGGTGAAGGACTACCAGTCCATTCTTGAAACCCAAATTCTCAAGATGAACTACAAGACCTTCTGCCAGGTGGTCATCTTGGGATCAACAAACTATGTGCCGTTCATGCGGTTGTCTGCTGCGGATCGGCGCACCGTGGTGGAGAACCTGTTGGATATTGATGTGTTCTCCAAGATGAACGATATTCTCAAGACTCGTATTCTTGAAACAAAGGATCGACTACGAGAAATCGAGAGCGAACTGAAGATGGTGGACATGAAGATCGCAAACAAGCGGAATGTGATTGACATGATCCATAAGAAAGCAGACGAGCAGATTGCTTCGTACACAAAGAAATTGAACGAAGACAAAGCCGCGCTTGAAGCACTACTGGAGAAGAAGATCGCGTTGCAGTCACAGATTGCCAGTCTGAGTGACAGTGTGGCTTCTATGGACAAGCAACGGGACAGCCTTTCGCAGATGGTGTCCGTGCGAAAGAACATGGAAAGCGCGATGCGAAAAGCAAAGGAAGAAGAGGGCTTCTATCACGACAACGAAGAGTGTCCGGTTTGCCGCAGCGGGCTGGCACACGACTTCCGTGAAGACATGATTGCAAAGAAGAAGACCCGACAGAGCGAACTGCAAGAGGGCATTGACAAGATTGCAGGAATGATTACCACTGCAAACGAAGGCATCAAGAAGACCAATGCCGTCTTGAGCGAGATCAGTGACGCAAAGACAAGCATGGGCGAAGTGGACTCGGACATTGCTGCACACAAGCGGTACATCAAGCAGTTGACTGATCTGATCGGAACCACTGAAAAAGACAAGAGCGGGGTAGACGACGAGAAGACCGCGCTTCAAGAATTGGAGAGTGGTCGAGACGCTTTGGAAGGCGACCGAAAGAGTCTTGTGGAGAGTGCCCACACAATGGATGTTGCCACCATCCTGTTGAAGGACAGCGGCATCAAGCGCAAGATCATTCGCAAGTACATTCCCGCACTGAACAAGATAATCAACAAGTATCTTGTCACAATGGACTTCTTTGCCCAATTCACTCTGACGGAAGACTTCACCGAAGTAATCAAGAGTCGGTATCGTGACGAGTTCTCGTACGACAACTTCAGTGAGGGTGAAAAATTGCGTATTGATTTGAGTCTGCTACTGGCGTGGCGAGATATTGCTCGAATGAAAAATAGCGCAAACACCAATCTGCTCATACTGGATGAAGTATTTGATTCGTCGTTGGACGCGGTGGGCACAGAAGAGGTGATTAAAATACTTCAAAGCATGGGCGGCTCAAACAACATATTCATCATCAGTCATAAATCTGACCAGTTGCTTGACAAGTTCGGTAATGTGCTAGTATACAAGAAGGTCAACAACTTCAGCAAACTATGCTCACCATGACACGCCAATCGTCTCGTCAACGCCTCCTGTCAGAGCCTATCTTTGACGCTTCTGTTTCCCCCGATGAGGTAGAGAGCGTACTGGAGCGGTGCTTGTACTGGTACAGGGAGAACTTCAAGCCTGCAAGCGCACGGGAGTGGGTGGCAGACTATTTGAAAGCAAACGGCAACCCCGATGGGGCAAAGGTGTGTCACAAGGGCAGCAAGTCCACCCTGCGCATATTGGCACCGTATTGCCGCCTTGCGGTGCGGGGATTCCCCCTTCCTGACGCTCACAAGGAGAACATGGGCAAATGGTTGGGGGAACTGCTCCAAGAGGCAGAGCGGGCATCCCCGCCCCCCACAGAAGGGGCTGACCGACCCAATGTCCAAGACAGGGTAAAGGCAAAGGCAGACGGGCTTCTGTGTGTGCTTGAACCCGTGATTGACGCAAGTATTGACTGCGTTCAGACCGGAAAAGCAAAGCAGGAGCCGCTTGTAAAGTGGGTTCGCAACACGGAAATGACGGGACCAATCGCGTCCATTATTTGCGAACGTCTGCGTCGAACTGCCGCCGATCTACGAGCCGCGTGTGACGGCACTGATCCGGATTTGGTGGAAGGGTATTCGTATATGAAGCCCAAGCAGTTGGAGCAGTTGACTTCTATATTTGAAACCTCGGTACAGGTAATTCAAGACCGCATGGGAGTCATGCGCACCATGCGCAAACCCCGAAAGCGGAAGGTGAAGCCGCCCGAGCAGCAAGTAAAGAAACTGAACTATCTGCCCAAATGTGACCAGTCAGGACTTGTTTCTGTGGTGCCGTCTGGTATTGTTGGTGCACAGGGACTCATCGTGTACAACACACTCACCCGCACAGCAAAGGTTCTTGTTGCCGTCGAGCCAAAGACGGGTCTGCAAGTAAAGGGCAGCACCGTGATTGGTGTAGACAGCAACAAGTCCTTTGAGAAGCGGTTGCGTAAGCCTGATGACTTCTTGAGCAACAAGGGTGGATGCCGTAAGACATTCACCGCAGCGGTTCGGTATTTGAGTGGTTTGAAGACAAAGACCGCAGAGGCAAACGGTCGCATCAACAAGCACTGCCTCATCCTACAGGTACAGCAATGATTCTAGTTGACAACTCGCAGGTTCTAATGTCGTCCATCTTTGCGCAGGAACGAGACGTTGGCAAGATTGACGAGCGATTGGTTCGTCACATTGTGCTGAACACGTATCGAACCTATCGTAAAAAGTTTCACCGCGAGTACGGTGAACTTGTGATCTGCAATGACTCTGGACAGTCTTGGCGACGAGAGTTCTTTCCCCAATACAAAGCCAATCGCCGCCAGGCTCGCAAGGACGATGAGCACAAGTGGGACGAGTTCTACCGCATTCTGAACACCGTGCGAGACGAGATCCGAGAAGTGTTTCCGTATCGCACTATGGGCGTGAGTGGATGCGAGGCAGACGACATTATTGCGTACCTTGCAAAGCGATTCCATGCCACCGAGAAGGTACTCATTTTGAGTGGAGACAAGGACTTTAGTCAACTCCACATCTTTCCTGGGGTGGCACAGTTCTCTCCCCTGCAAAAGAAGTTTGTGGAGGTGGAGAATCCCAAGCAGTTCTTGATGGAGCATATCATCAAGGGCGACTCCTCTGACGGTGTTCCAAATATCCTGTCCGAAGACGATTGCTTTGTGGTGGACGGCAAGCGACAGCACCCACTCACAGGCAAGCGCATGAAGGAACTACTGGAGTTCATCCGCGATAACGGTCACGTTCAAGAGAAGTATCGCATTGCGTGGAATCGCAATGAAACCCTTATTGACCTGCTGAACCTTCCCCCCAAGCAGGTAGAAAAAATTGAAGAGGGGTGGAATAAGCCCTTCACTCCCTCACGTGGAAAGATTCTTGACTACATGATAGAGAACGGGCTTCGCAATCTTATGGAGGATATCGGAGACTTCTGATGAGCAACAAAGAGTGGAGAACTGAAGCAGACACCCGCGCAAAGAAAGCGTGGAAGAGTGTGGATCGTAAGCACAAGAGTGCGCGACGATCCGAAGAGAAAAAGCACCTAAAGGACATTGTGGATGACCTCAATGCAGGTCGAAAGGATACGCGTGATGACTATGGCTACGAAGACGAAGAGTGAAACCGGCATCAAGATTTCCAAGCGAACCTTGGACATCCTGAAGAATTTCTCTACCATCAACTCAGGAATTCTAGTGAACGAGGGGAATGTACTGACTACTCTTTCGTCCACGAAGAACATACTGGCTGAAGCCCATGTGGACGAAACATTCCCACGGCAGTTTGCTATTTGGGATCTGAACAAGTTCCTTGGTACGGTTAGTCTGTTCAAGGATCCTGACTTTGTCTTTGACGAGAGTTTCGTCACGGTGAAGAGCGGTGGATCCAGTGTGCGGTACTACTACTGTGCGCAGAACTTGGTGACTTCCACAAACAAGAAGATCACCATGCCCGACGCTGTGGTACAGTTCGATCTGAAGTCCAAGGACTTTTCGGACGCTGCAAAGGCAGCATCGGTTCTGCAAGTGCAGCACCTGTGTGTGCGGTCTTCGGATGACGGGGAGAAGATTGAACTGGCGGTGGTGGACAAGACGGACACCACTTCCAACTTCTACTCCATTCAAGTGGGAGACAACACTTCGGGTGCCACTTTCGAGTTCATCTTTGATGTGGAGAACCTGAAGATTCTTCCTGGAGACTACAGCGTTTCCATCTCACAGAAGATTGTGAGTTGCTTTGCAAGCAAGACTGAACCCCTGAAGTACTGGATTGCCCTGAACGGAGACTCCTCTTACGAGGCTTGATCGTGACTACGAATGAATTGGTGAAAGGTCTGTGGTGCGAGAAGTACCGCCCACAGAGTGTGAAGGACTGCATCCTGCCATCAGAACCCGCAGACTTGTTTGCGCGTATGGTGGAGCGAGGCGAAGCACAGAACCTACTGCTTTCGGGCGGGGCTGGTTGCGGCAAGACTTCTGTTGCAAAGGCGTTGTGCAACGATTTGGGCTGTGACTGGATCATGGTGAACTGCTCCGAAGACGGCAACATTGACACCCTGCGGACGCGGATTCGGCAGTTTGCGTCCACCGTTTCTCTCACGGACGGTGTGAAAAAGGTTGTCATCCTAGACGAGTTCGACTACTCCAACGCACAGTCAACGCAACCCGCTCTGCGTGGTTTCATTGAGGAGTTTGCCGCTAACTGCCGGTTCATTCTTACTTGCAACTTCAAGAACCGAGTGATTGAACCGCTCCACTCCCGCTGCACCTGCATTGACTTCCGCATTCCGCAAAAGGAGAAGCCTGGCATGGCAGTCCAGTTTCTCAAGCGGGCGTGTGAAATACTCAAGGCAGAAGGGATCCAGTACGACGAGAAGGTTGTAGCCCAACTCATCACAAAGCACTTCCCTGACTTCCGTCGAACCCTGAACGAACTCCAGCGGTATGCAGTAAACGGCAAGATTGATGTGGGTGTACTGCAAACCCTTGGGGACGTGCAGATCAAGACCCTTGTGAAAGCCATGAAGAGCAAGGACTTTGGCGGTGTCCGCAAATGGGTAGTGGAGAATCTTGACAACGACAGCAGCCGCATTTTCCGCGGAGTGTACGACGGGCTGTACGAAAACCTTGAGAGTGGATCCATTCCCCAAGCCATTCTTGTGCTTGCGGACTACCAGTACAAAGCCGCGTTTGTGGCAGACGCAGAGATCAACACCACCGCGTGTTTGGTGCAGTTGATGATGGAGTGCAAGTTCAAATGACCTACCAACTGACTGATTATTTGAATGCCATCAACGTGAACAAGCAGCCGCTGATGGACGAGAGCGAGCAATACGTGAAACACTCGTATCCGCCGTTCGTGGTGACCCGTTGCTTGTCGTATTTTCCGGATACTCTGTTTGTGGCTAACGAAGCAAACCGAATGGGGCACATAGACCCCAAGATGCACTTTGACTTTCTGCGTGGGGCTATTCGCCCTCGCAAGCGGTTCTCCAAGTGGCTGAAGCGGGAGAGTGATCCTCGCGTGGGGGCTTTGGTGGAGTACTACGGGTTCTCCGAGCGCAAAGCACGGGAAGCACTCACCGTACTCACAGACGAGCAGGTACAGGAGATCGTGGACGAGACACGAAAGGGTGGAAAGGCGAAGTAATCTAAATAGTTCCGTGTCTGTTCAAACTACAGGAGTGAACACAGCATGGAAAAAGAAGAACGCTACATCACGATTGACCCCACAGACCTACTGGAGGTCAGTCTAGTTAAACCCGATGATTTTCTCAAAGTACGAGAAACCCTTACACGCATCGGTGTTTCGTCCAAGACAGAGAAGAAACTGTGGCAGTCCTGCCATATTCTACACAAGAAGGGCAAGTACTACATTGTTCACTTCAAAGAGATGTTTGCCCTAGACGATCTGCCCACCTCCATTTCCCCTGAAGACATTAGCCGCCGAAACACCATCGCAGGGCTACTGGAAGAGTGGGGACTGGTAAAGATTGTAGACAAGAGCAAAGCAGAGAACAAGGTTCCCATCAGTAAGATAAAGATTCTTCCGTACAAAGAAAAGGGTGAGTGGGAACTGTGCCCTAAATACCACATAGGAAAGAGCAAAGGCTCGCAGAAACCCAAAGAGTGAACAGGAGATTTCGTAATGAGCAAATTGGTTGTGAAGTTCCCCACACGGAACCGTCCCGAAAAATTCAAGACCGTGTTTAGCCGCTACCTGACCTTTCTAGGTGGTCGGCACGATGTTCGTTTTGTGGTCAGTATGGACGTAGACGATCCCAGCATGAACAATCCCCAAATGGAAGAGTGGTTTACCACTCGTGCCCGTAACGCTGA
>Ga0129336_10001158_pt1 | contig 15795 bp, 20 predicted proteins | sample CPB6_02_DNA_FD_96878 | JGI IMG/M metagenome (GOLD analysis project Ga0129336, IMG submission 96878) | Freshwater to marine salinity gradient microbial communities from Chesapeake Bay, USA - CPBay_Sum_0.6_0.2_DNA | ecosystem: Environmental > Aquatic > Marine > Coastal | place: USA: Chesapeake...
CATCTTTGGAGTCAGAATCAAGATCGCCAACATAGAAGGCCGGATCTTGTGTGATTGCCTGCTCACCGCCGCCGCTAGGAACTCCAGTGACTCGGCGCGTGTATAGGGCCTTGAAGTCATTAAAGGTCATGTCCCGCTTGGAGAATGGGTCATAGTTTCTCTTGTACAGCGTGCCGTCGGCGCCACGCACCATGAAGTCACCGTTGCCAAGATTATAAACTATACCCTTATTCTCAACGGATTCTGCTGTAGTCCCAGCCTGGTCGATGCCCTTGATCTGCGTGCCAGAGACGCCAATGAAGCGCTTCTTGCCAGTCGAGATGTCGAGGTAGGCAAGCGAATCCTGGTTCGGAGATTCTGGGTCAACGGCAGGGCCGTACTTCCACTTTCCGTCCATGCCGATGTAACCACTGATGATCTTGCCGGACTGGACGTCCTTGTCAATCTTTGCGTCTGACGCCATCAAGTCAACTACGCCAGCGAATCCGCTTGTAGCCTGACCAGTAGCTGCGTTGTACTCGGCGCCGTATGGGTTCACCAAATCCCATGCCGTAATGCCGTCGATTTCTGGCGTGTTGCCAGCAAGAGTTTCCTTCATGTAGGCAAGCGTCTTCTGATGGACGGCAAGCTCGTCAGCAGGAATCTGCGTACCAAACTGCGAGATAATCTGCTCGTAGCTGGCAATCGACTGCTCGAGGATGCGAGTGTTCTGGGTTGCGTCCCCGTTGGTCTTGCCGGTCTTGAGTGACCAATCGGCAAAGATGATACCAGCGTCATCGATTAGCGTGTTGCGGCCATAGTTCTTTGACAGCTTAACGAGGTCCTTGTACTGGCCGGAGTTCGCGGCCTTTGCCGCCTCAAGGAGTGAGTTTCCGTTACCGAACAAAAAGCTTGTGAACGTGTTCCGGTTCATAAAGCCCTCGGAGTTCATGACCGAAGCGGGGGCGCTTGAGTAGAATCGGTTGACGTCAATCTGGTTAGCAGCAAAATCCTGCAATGTCGCGTAGCTCGACCCAAGCGTCTGGTTGACTTTCTCGAGGAACGTGGCGGCCTTCTGGTTCATGACGTTGAGGCGCTTCGTTGCGGCCTCCTTAGCTGCCTGAATCCCGGCTTCCTTAAGCTTGGTGTTGGCATCGGTAATCCTGCCCTGCGCATCAAGCGCGGCGTCGATACCGCCAATAACATCTCCCTTTTCGTTGACCTGGGCAAGGCCCTCGGCAACCATGAGCTCCACTTGCCCGCGAGCCCACTGCTTGAAGATTCTAAGCTGTGCAAGATATGCGTCTGACCCTTTGCCAGCAGCGGTAGTAAGCAACAGGTTCTGCTGTCGGAACTCCGCATCATATCGGTAGGAAACAACCTTGGTCATGATCTGCTGGAATTGAGATGTGCCGCGCTCGTACTCGTCAAGCGCCTCTTTGGTCTGAGCTTCGAAGGTTGCGGCATCGATTCGGCCAGATGAGTACATCTTGCCGACGCGATCAGTAAGCTCGCCAACAGCGTTGAACAGTTTGGCCTTAGCCTCCCCAACAAGGTCAGGGCTTTCAGCGCTGTCAATCTGTTCCTTTAGGAAATCGATATAATCCCGAACTGCATTTACATCAGTCGGGTCGGCGTTCATCGCATCAAGGTACCTATTTTCAATGCGTCGGTTCTCTTCTTTGTTAATCGCTGCAATGTTCTGCGCAATCTGGTCTCGGTCGGCCTGAGTAATCCAGGTATTATTGAGATACTCGCGGAGGAATGAGATTACATAGTCTCGCGTAGGAACGCCCATGCCGCGATAGTCGTACTGGCCCATGTAGGCCTCCACAATCGCGTTGGCTTGTCGGGTCATCTGCGACCGCATAAGGTCATACACTAGCTGTGAAAGGTTGGAACCTCCGGTTCCGCCCCTAGCAAATCGTCCGACTCGTGCCATTAGACGTTCTCCTCAGTTGCTACTTGCGGCTCTGCCATGGCGACGCCTGGCTGGGCGTTGGCTGGAACTGATTCCGCTGGTGGATTGGCCTGCTGCTCCGGGGCGCTCATGGCCTCAGTCGCAGTTGCAGGCGGATTAAGTGTTCGTGATGCGTTCATCGACTGGGCTGCCGCGTCCTCCTGGCCTGGCATCGCTACGCCAAGCTGGCGGAAGACTGCAACAAGGTTGCCCATCGTGAGCACAGCCGCTGGGTTGAGCGTGGCGTCTGTCTGCTCCTCGCGGATGACGTCCTTCTCGCCCTCTGGGTCTTCGACGCCGACGCGATCCATCGCACGCTCCGAACTCCAGATGCGGTTCTGAACAAGGTTGATAGCCGTCTGGGCAAGCTCGAGGGTGTCTCGTGGCGTGAGCTCAGGCGGAACGATGTCAATGCGGTATTCGCCGCCGAAGATGAACTCAACGTCACGATCCTTCTCAGACCATAGCTTGCCCGTCATCTCCCACACCTGCTTGATCCACGAGTAGAGGATCTTGCGCTTTGGTGCAAGTCGCGCCTCGTAGTTGGCAACAAGCGACGCGATAGCGCGGCTCGAGCCGAGGACGCTGGTTGGTGCAAGGCCGAGCAGCAGGTCGTTAAGACCCGTGACAACGGCAATCTCTCGGTCGATGCGGCGGTTGTAGTCTTCGACCTGGAACTCCGGGATGAACGGGGTAATCGTTCGGATCTCGTTTCCTGGGCCAGGTGTTGCGATTCGGTTTGGCTTCGGGATCGCGTTGGCCGGAACTTCGTCTGGCGCCTCTGCACCGACGAGCTGCCACATCTGGCCGCCGACGGTGGAGTGGATCATCTGGGCCTGGGCGCTCATGCGCTCGTCCTTTTCGCGGAGAAGCTGCTCAACGTCATAAAGCTCTGGCTTGCCGTACGGGCTGCCAGGAATGCGCTGGTTGATAAGCGGGAGATACGGGATGATGCCCTCGTACTCTGGGTGCTCATCGTTCTTGACCATGGTGTTGCCGACAAAGATTGCGTTGCACACAATCGGTGGCTGGCCTGGCTCGGTTGGCTTCTTGTACCAGTAGTCGTACACCTCAACCTGCTGGAGCTCGTACTGCGAGCGGTTGCGCTGCGGGTTCTTCTCCAGGTTGTTGCGGTACACGCTGGCAAGTGGGTCTTCGTGCGTGGATGACGTTGTGTATAGGAACGTTGATGTACCCTGATGCACCGGCACGACGTCGATGCCAAACTCTTCCTTTGCCGCCTGTGGCGAAAGGCCGTAGACGTAAAGTGACCAGTCGATGCGGCGGAAGTCTGACGAGCCGTACCCGAGGTAGAGATTCTCTGGCGACTCAACAATGGAGACGCGAGGGATCTTAAGGTATGGGTCCCAGTAAATCTTGGCAGCAGTGTGGCCGTAAAGCGACTTCAGTGTGCAGGCGTCCTCGAGCAGGAGGTCGAACTCGTTCTCCTCCCACCAACGGAAAAAGAGTCGCTCACGCTCGGCTGCGAGCATGCGCGACTCCGGGTCGGTGTTCGATGGGACGTAGTTGATGACAGGGCGCACCGCCTGCAACGATGCAGGGATGTTGACGTACGCCGGGTGCACGTTGACGGAGATGTGTGCGCGGCCAGCAAGGCGTGCGCTTGGATCTTCTGGCCAGTGGTCTGCACCACCGAGCGTCATCGTTGTTGGGTGATAGAGGTTGTCAAAGCGTCGGAACATGGAGCGTAGGCGTGCCTGCTCTGATTCCATGTCGGTCCTGCGTCCAAGCATTTGCTGGAACAGCTTGACCTCATCCACCTCGTCTGGATTCTGGTTGAGCAACTTCGCCTTGGTACGTACCATGTTGATGGCCGTCTTGTACTGCTCTGGCAGTTCTGGGGCAAGGGCAGGAGCAGGTGCCTTGCGCTCCGTCACAGAGCTGTCAATGTCGGTGCCAAGCAGAGGAATGTTAAGATCCGTAAACTTAATGCTGGTCTTGATCGCCCCGCCTCGGCGGACCCGCTGGTTCTTGGTCCCGCGTGGAGCCCTAGATGTCCCGGAGACCGGGGTTTCCGGGCCGCTGAGCGACGTTACGAGCGGCTTGCCGCCTCCAAGGGGTTCAAAGAGTTGCTGGCCCTTAGAAATGCGCTTTGCCTTGTCATAGGCCTTCCCAATGGCCTCGATCTGGGCTGGCGGCGCTACGGCCGGGTCGGTTGTAAACTGGCCAGGTACGCCCTTCGTATCCTGGAACGCTCGTGGTACGCGACGAATCTTTGCCATTAATCAACTGCTCCGTAATAGGAGAATGCGGGCGTCTCCGCCGCCTTCTCGGGATTCCTTAGCGCGTGCCGCACCGCAAGTGCAAGTGCCATCACAGCGTCTGTCTCTAGCTTCTTGTCATTGAGCTTGTATGCAAGCAACTGCTTGCGCATCTCCATCCACGCGCTCGTGCGCGGGAATGCGATCTGACCCTTGTCGATAATCGACTTAAGGTCGTGAAGCATCTCTAGCTTCTTTGCCTTCGTCCCGCCGAAGTCAACGCCTCGTACTGGACGGATAACATTAAATTCTTGCTGGAACAGCCGCCCACCAAGTCCAGTGGAATCAACCACGGTGGTGCAGAACGATCTGTCCTGATTATACAGCAGGTGGCTCTCCCTCACCATATTAACAACGGCGGGGATAGTTTGCTTCCCTCCTCGTCGTCGAGCTCGTACGCCGCGTAGATTTTGGCGATCTGAATAGTCAATCGTGACAGCCCAGGTCGAGTCGGCAGAAATACCGGGGTCAACTCCTTGCACGTACCGTCGTCCGACAGCAGGCGCAACGTCATCGGCAATATCATCTCTGAAACACTTGTCCACTGCGATTGCCGAGAAGAAAGACTCTCTAGCTTCAATGAACTCTCCGTCAATGTTCTGCGGGATAAGGTACGCATCCTGCTGGCGTAGGATAGCATCAAATGTATCGGCTGACAAGCCGTACCCGACGTTATCCCTTGTCGATAGCCTGAAGCTCATGAACTGCGGGTCCCTCAACGGATTCGTCGGGTCGCCCCGATCCCACAGATCCGCGTAGAAGTTCTGCCCCTCCGTTGGCGTCCCGATGAAGTGTAAGGGCCCGCCAGTAGAGAGCCGCCGTAGGTTCAGCACCTCTTGGTAAATCAAATCCAGATAGGGCTCGAACGCTGCTTCGTCGAAGGAAATTCCGTGCATGTCTTTCCCAAGCAGCGCTTTTGCCTTGTCTTGCGTTGTTCTGAAGTGGATGTTCGCCCCTCCGAACATCGGGTGAATCTTGATCCAAGGATATTCCCCTCTGTATTTCTTGTCGTATGTTGCGATCTGACCGATCTCTTTTGTTAGCGGACACCCATTGCCCTTCTGGGCCGGGTGAATCCCCTCAAGGATAATTGACAGTTCTCTGTAAACTAGCTCTGCTGTTTCCTGCTGGATGCCGATATGATACCACTCATACGGTTGGCTCATCCACCGTCGAGCGTCATCAGCAGATCCATCAGGCGATTTGGCACCGAGCTTGTAGAAGGCGTGATGAAAGCAAATGACCGCCATCGCCAGCGTTTTCCCCGCACGATTGCCTGCGGATACGACGGTCGTGAGGTATCGCGGCCGCCATCCTGAATCGTCACGTTCTGCGCAGGCCTTCCACCATCGTACTTGGCCGGGGTTTCCCTTGATGCCGAGCCAGCGAGAAGCAAAGAACTCGACGTCAGTGCGGCCGAGAGCCAAATCGCGTGCAATGGAGCCTTGGCTGAGATCAACCTTCAACTCTTCTTCGCCGTCTTGGCAGACTCTTTGAATGCCTTCGCTGTTGGCGCCCCCTTAGTTCCTGGCTTTCGCATCTTCTCCCCAGACCCTGCGGCAATGCGCCTGCGCTTTGCGTGGATGTTGGCGTAAAGGCCCTTCTTAGCTGGCACGCTTCTTTCCCTTCTTGCCGTATTCCATCTCGCGCTCCTTCTTGCCCTCAGTCTTCTCGTGCTTGGCCTGGGCCTTCTTGGCAGCGGCGATACCCTTCTTTGTGTATGGGAACTTCTTCCCTTCGACCATTGGCATTACTTCTTCCCCTTCTTCTTCTTGGACTTACCGGCCGATGCAAGGGCCATAGCGATGGCCTGCTTCTGCGGATAGCCCTTCTTCATTTCCATTCGGATATTTTCCGAAATGACTTTCTTGCTAGATCCCTTCTTAAGAGGCACGGCGCTTGTTCCTTTCGCTAATCGCCCTGGCCTTTGACTTCGCATCGGCCTTGCTGCTTGCTCCCCACGCCCGGAGCGAAAGGAGAAGTCGCGTTGGGCGACCTTTTTCGTCACGCTCTGGTCCTGGCATGTTCCCCATTCGGGCCAGGAACGAAGCCCTGCGCGGATTGTCTCCGCTTTTAACTGGTGCCTTAAGCGTCCCGCCAGTCTGCGCCTTGTACGACGCACGGCCCCTGGCGTTCAGTCCGCCCTTTGGATTCTGGCCAGCCTTACGCTGCCATGCTGCCGTCTTTGGCATTAACGGGCTCCCCGCGTGAGCTTTGGTCGAAACTTAACTGGTTTCTGCTTTGCCTGCGCTTTTGGAGGCCCCATCTTCGTCCCTGGCATTGGTGTTTCCGGGTTATCATAAAAAGGATTTGCAGGCTCGACTGGACGAACATACGTGCCAGCACCAGGGTCTGGGATTGGCCTAAACGGACGTTCCCTTGGGACTTGTACTGGGCCAGTCTGCCCAAACTTCTTGTCAAATCCAGGGGTCTGCATTTCCTTAAACATGCGCATCATTTCCTGGGCAACCCCCTGAGCCGTACCAAACGACGCACGGCCAAAGCCTTTCTTAAATCCAGAGCGGCCAAATCCGGTGTATCCAAATCGTGACCCGCCAAACGTTCCGCGCTTTGCCATTAATCTCTTACCTCATTGTGGAAATATAATACTTCGTCGACCCTTGTGATCTTTCCACCGTGACCCGAAAGACCGTTGATGAATGTTCCGTCCGCATCGTAGTGGCGATCCTTGTACCCTACGCTGCGAGCGTAAGATGTCTTAACAATGTAGTTGCCAGAGGTTGAGCTGCCAGCACTGAAGTTTGGAGTAGAGGACTTGCTCCACCCGCAGTAGACAACATCACTTCCTTCATTTGCCATCATCTTTTCGATGTAAGTCTTGTCGTAGGAGTCGTCGTGGTTGAACCAGCCCGTGTAATCAGATGTCGCCAGGTCAAGCCCCTTGGCTCGTTTCTCGTGGCCCCAGTCGTTGAGGTTCGGCTCGGAGTAGAAGGTGACTCCAGTGTATCTCTTACGAGCCACCGAACAGTCAATATCACTAGCGAGAACAATGACCTCATCGGGCTTCCTGCTCTGCCCCAGAAGCGCATCCACAGTCCGAAGCATCCCCGCCTCGTCCTCGTGAGCAGTCACAATCGCGGTGAATGTTGCCACTGATTCTCCTAATGATGTCGCTGGTTGAGATGCCAGCAGTATATGGGATATACAGCATTTCAATGTTTCGTTTATCTAGCCACTCTTGGCTGATGCCTAACTGGTTGATGAGTGCTGGACCAGTCCAGTCGTCACCGTGGGCGATGGCTGAGATGGTCTTGTCTTTGACGAGATCAATGGTTAGCCCACTGTCCTCATCTCCAACGTTGACGATGACCTCGTCAACCCACTTGCACGCCCTGACCGACTCAATGCGTTCTCCGAGTGAGAGTATCGGCTTGCGCTTGTACCGCTCACAGAAGTCGTCAGTGTTGATGGCGACGATGACCTTTCCGCGCTCGGCGCACTGCTCAAGAAATCGAGCGTGCCCATAGTGGAAAAGATCAAACGTCCCGCCAACGTAGACCCACATTAGATGTCGAACTGTTTCTCCGCAGCGGCCTTCTCTTCTGGGGTCTTTTCCTTGATGCCGAACTGTGTGTTCTTAGGATCGAGGAACTTAATCAGAATCTGAAGGCCAGATGCAAGGCCGGCAGAGATAATGGTGCGGAAGTCGCCGCCGCTAATGTCAAGGAGCGGGATGCCCAAGCCGAGGGCAACAGAGATTGAAACGGTGATGAATGTGCGGCCAAACTCGATGAGCGCCTCGTCAACGCCAGTGTTGTCGATGACCCAGCGGATGCCTGCCTTAAGATCGCTGTACATTGGGACTCCTTACTTCCACTCAACAATAACGACGTGCTTGTGAGCTGCGCCGCCAGTGAGCTTCTTCTTGCTGGAGGCAATAGCCTTCAGTTGATCTTCGGTGATCTTGACAGCGAACTTCTCTTTGCCCTTGCCGCTGCGCGTCGGGCACGCCCACTGCCAACCATCCACGGCGTCCCACCCTGCTCCGGTCATGTGACCGTAGCCATCCGCGATATGCTTCTTATCCTTTTTTAGCCAATAGTTCTGCCACTTCTTGTGCCATTCGCTGATCTCAACGGGTGGGTAGTCAACAGCCTGTTGCACCCACACGATGAGGCCTGCGCCACGATGCGCAGAGAGGACTACATCGTCCCATGACTTTGCGTATCGGGCCTTGGCGCCAAGTTCCTTGGCAGTCTTAATCAAGTCACCAAGCGATGAGCCGTTGTCACTCACGCCTTCCTTCTCCACGAAGCCCGTTGCCTTGGCCTTGGCCTTGATGCCATCGCCTGCGCTCGGGTCGACCTTGTAGCCGGATGCCCACGCGACAGCCGCAGCCGTGCTTGACGGCCCGCAGTCGTCGAGAATGCCACCCTTCTCTACGTGATCGAGTTGTGACTTGACTTTAAACTGCATGTTATTCCTTCCAGCGTAGTGGCCCAGTGACGAGCCATGCGATTGTGAGCAACGCGAACAGCGTGCCCATCGTGGTCTGTGTCTGTCCTTCTGGCAGAACTACCACCGCGAACAATAGTCCGAGTATGGTCCACGCTCCCCCGAGAAGATCCAAAATAATGTTACGAATCACGCTTTGTTCCTTTCCGGGTTGGTTTGGAGTTATCCATTCCCCCGGCAGGACCGCCGCCCCCTCCGATGGTTTTTGCCGCTGATGCTACTGATGACATTGCAATCTGACTTGCAATGACTGCCGCAGCTACCGGTTGCGCTTCTTCCTTCTCTGCCTCGTCAAGATCGCTACCGATCTCGGTGATGGCAAGAATGTTGTCAAAAATCTCCCCGACTACTTCGCCAATCTCTTCTTCAACAGGGTCAACAGGCTCAGGCTCAGGGCTAGGATCGATACTAGGATCAGGACTTTTTTGATCTGTTGGTTCCTCTGACGGTTCGGCCGTCGGTTCCGGTTCGGGAGTCGGCTCTGGCCCATCTGTCGGCTCCGGCTCTACCGTTGGTTCAGGTTCTGGAGTCGGTTCAGGAGTTGGATCAGGAACTGGCTCTGGCGTTGGCTCCGGACTCGGCTCAGGCGACGGCGTAGGCTCTGGAGTTGGCGTCGGTTCGGGCGTAGGCTCCGGCGTTGGGCTCGGTTCTGGAGATGGATCAACGCTAGGCTCCGCACTCGCGCTCGGGGACGGCTCGATAATGTTCCCGATTGTCAAATTGCCAGCCCCGCAACACGAATCCTTGCTTACGATCTTGAATCCGAACGTGCTCCCCGCGATTAGTTGAAGTTCGATGTACCCGCTTGCGCTTTGGGTGAGCTCCGAAACGAACGGAATCCATGAATCCGAGCTTCCGTAGTACGGCGTGTCCCAATAGGAGGAGTCGGTTGTTAAGAAGCTCCACGTAAAGCCGATAAACTGGTCCTCGACGACGAGCGTCGTGTACTTTGTCTCCGCGTTCTGCGTGATCGACCCAGGCGGCGGGTTGTTTGCTCCCGTGATCGTGAATGATCCGTCCTCCGCGATGGTTATTGTCCCGTTGGAGTCCGTGTTGAACTCCCAATCGTCTTGACTGTCGACCGCCAGCGCTGTTGCTGGCCACATCCCCGCTACTAAAAGAGCGATGAATGCCCACCTTCTCAATTAAGCCTCCTGCCACAGATGCAAAGTCTCTTGACTTCCCCACTGTCCACGAGCTCCTTCGCTGTTTTATATCTCTTTACTGTCTCTCGCTGGTAAAATGCCACCTCTTCCTTGCTCAGATACTCACGATGGAGTATGAACAAGTGCCTGGCCCAACCCTTTGTGTGGTAATCCTGCGTCCAAAGGTGCGCCAGTTCGTGTAGTACGGTCTCCGGGTGCGTGTCGCAGAGCTCAATGCTCTTCTTCACGTCGTCTGCGACGCCCATGTCGCAGTTCCTGCTAATCCAATGGTGGTGCAGGCGGATCTCCGTGGTCGGAATCTTATGCCGGCTGACCGCCTTGGCTGCTATCTTGAGACTCTTGCGCCACTTTTCGTAGTCTTTCTGGGTCATCCAGAACGAGGTCTTGACTGTAAACGGGAAGTTCTTCAGCTCCTTCGCCCAGCTCTTCCATCCCAATAGCCACAGCGGTACCTTCGAGTAGAGCAGATCCTCCCAAAATGCCCGCAAGGGCGAGCGTGAATTCGCGGTCACTGTTCTTCTCCTGTCTGCGATCAATAATTTCCTGTGCTCGCAGCCCCTCCGCGAGGGTAGGAGTGAGCTGTCCCGCTTCGACCAGGCTCATCACCTGATCCCTGACCAGCCCGGCCAGATCCCCCTTGAACTTGATGGTTCCCTGCTGCTTCTTTAGTACTTTCGCCGCCTCGATCCTAGCGGACTCGTGCTGCGATGTCATGTGCTCGCGCTTGTGCTTGCCGATGGTGATGCGACTAATGTACGCACCCTCATCCTTTAACCAGTTAGAGACGGCAATGTCGCTCATCCCGCTTGCAATTCTCTTGTTAATGAGCTCTATCAGCGGGCTGCGGCAGACGTGGCAACCAGTAAGCACTGGTGCAAGCTCAGCCATTACTCTGTATTTTCCTCGTCAAAAACTACCTGTGGTGTAGCCGTCACAACGTTTTCATTTTGCTGAAGCTGCTGTTGAATTTCGGCTTCCCACTCTTCCCGTTGGACAAATTGACCGTTGGCAAAGTTCCATTTTCTTGTGCCAAAACCCTGCTCCCAGTTTTCTGGAAGAGAAGATACTGGAACAGCAACGTGGTTGCTAATTTCAAGGAAAGACCAGGAATCAATTCCGCCGTTTTCCTTAATGCCGAGATAAATAAATTGTTCTGTCATTTTGATTTGTAGTATGTAAATGATACCGAACCGTCAACTGAAGCAGTTGACCCAGAAATATAAATTGATACAGTTTTGTTTGGCAACACAAGACGTTGCGTTAAACTTGAATTGCTTACGGTCAGGCTGTTTGAGTCCCACCCATCAAAAGTTGCGTTAGTTGCACTAACAGTCCCAACATACATCATTTCGTATTGCGACGTTGAAGTAACAACCGTAACTGGCCTATAGGAATCCCTAAGTTTTGTTTTTCTTATTTCCTGAGACCCAGTTACTGCATAGTAATAGTAGGCATACGACGTCCCTCCAACGGTGTGGATGGCCAATACCTGCTCATACGGTGAGTTGTCGGTAAGAGAAGTATACGAAGTTACCTGATGTGGGTATGTACCAACTTTGTTTAAGCCCGCGTAGGCATCGTTGTATTGATAAATGGTATTGTATCCAAATCCAACATACATGCTTCCGTCAACCCCAATTGCCGATGCAAAATTTCCAGGAGATCCAGGGGACGCAGAGGCAGTTGAGGAAAACGAGTCCAAAAGGCTTAGTGCACCAGACGGCGCAGTCGACACCACCGCATTGTACGCTGCGGAAAGTCCAGATAACGGAATAAATAGATACCGTATTCTTGTCCCAGTGGTTGTTCCATAAGATTTTGCGTGCATTAGGCCTTTTCCCAACGTTGTCGTTGTGGCAAGTACCGTTTGGTGCGAGTTGCTGCCCTGGTTTCCACCACTGTCGCCGTTAGTGGTGTTACTTGAACATTGCTTTCCAGTCACGGTTAGAAAATCTGCTGTTGCTGTTGATGCGGATAGGAACACAAAGAATGATCCGCCGTCGTTTCCTCCGTCAATTTTAAAGTTAATCACCCATCTGCTTGCATCTGGGATCCATACCGGAAGAGAGTGCTCCCAGAAATTCATGTTTGACGTGGTTGCCGTGGTAACAGCTTGGTTCATAGTTGAAGTGTTCCACGTGTGGACTTTTGTTGTGTACGTTGACGAATCAACAAAGCGGTATACCGTTCTGCTGTTTGTTGCTGTCGTGCACCTAGTAGAAATGACAAATTGGCCTGCATTGTCGTCGTGCCTGACTGTAGGAGGTATGCCTGACTCTATTGTTCCAACATTAATAACGTTTCCAGAAGCAAGGGAGCTGCCATTGTTTCCATCAATGATGATCCATCGATGATAAAGGGAGCTAAGTGTCACTACCATGACCTTGCCGTCTGGGGAAACGGCGCCAGACTCAACGTACTCTGCGCTGTCAAGCATTGTAATCGCATAGTTTGCAACTGTAGTCATTGCGCTGGAATCAATTTTTCTTAGCCATTCTGTTGTCCCAGCAGCGCTTTTGTACACAGTCCAGATAAGGGCACTGGTCGGATGAGCAAGAACCAACCTTGATTGGCCTTGGCCATTACCAGTTGCCGTGTTTCCGCTGATCATAACGCTGCTTGCAGAAGATACCGTGTAAGATGGAGTTGCAGAACTCCAAGATGGAGCAACCAACGAGGAGAAAGATGCGTTTCCAGCTCCATCTGCCGTGAGGACGGTACTGCTTGCAGCTGACCCAGAAGAGATTTTTGCCGTCCCTACAGCCCCCGCATTGATCTTGGCTGAAACGACGGCGTTGTCGGCAATCTTTGCCGACGTCACAGCTCCGTCTAGGATCTTGGCCGAAACGATGGCGTCATTCGCAATACCAACTGAGTCAAGCGCTTGCGCTACCCAGCCAGAGGATGTGCTGCTATAGACAAGAGGCAGGGCTGTGCTAACACCGCCGACGTATACGTCGTGCAGTTCATCTAGCTCATAGCCATTCTGCACCTTGACAAGGATTTCCCCCGTTGATGGGTTTGCCTTGGTAACAACACCAAGGTAGACGCTGTTGCTCGGCTCTGCGGGAGGGCTGTTAAATACGAATGACCCTGGCGCATTGCCGAGCCAGACCGAGGAGCCAGCAGTTGCGGCCGACGTGTCGATGCCAGAAAGCTGCCCAGCTTGGGTCACATATCCAAAGGCGTTATTTGTTAGTGTGCTGGATACAATTCCAAGCACCTTAGATGACCCAATTTCAGTAGAGGCGGTTGCCAACCCAATCAAGGCGTTTGTACCGTCTGCCCCAGTGACGTAGACTACCGACCCTTTGTCGATCGTGGATCCAGTGGAGTTTTTTACTGGCGTCCGCAATCCCTCTGCGGTAGTTGCTGCCCCAGCAGTGAGCAGCGTCTGGTCAATGGTGACCGTGATTGCCGTTGTCCCGCTCGCCGATACTGGCGATGTCCCGACAACGCTGGTGACGTATGTTCCGGCTGGCTGGTACGTGCCGCTGTGGTCGTGCGTGCTGCTTGCGTAACTCGCGTCAAGCGAAACCGACGCAATGCCGCCAGCGATGGATGCGGAGATCGGCGAAATGCCGACGACGGACGTCAGCCCAGAAGTCGCCGCTGGCGACCAGACCGTGCCACCACTGCCGTTGGCAGTAAGGAGGTAGCCGTTGCTAGCCGTGCCAGAAGAGAAGGAGATGATCTTGCCCGTGCTTGTGGCCGTGAGCTCAATCGGCGCCGTTGCAGATAGTGTTGTAACGGAAACGGCAGCCGTTAGCGTGGCAAACTCGTTCGTATCAATCCAAGTAAGGGACGGCTCGACGGGCCGGAAATCGGACTCAAACTCTTCGTAGAGCTGGTCAGGGATCGTGAACTCGGTTAAAGCCGGGCCCTGGATCTCATATCCATTCCAGTGAATGTCGACATCTACACCGAACGTAAACTTTGCCACTTATTCTCCTGTAGTTGACGACGCGGCGGGGAGAGACGGGGGAGCATCTCTGCGACCCGCCGCGACGATGGGGCTGTTACTTCTTGAGGTTCTTGTTAAACTTTTCCATTGCGCCGCTACCACGGCTGAAGTTCATAAAATCGTCTAGGTCCATCTGGCCAAGCCTGCGGAGGTTGGCGGTCTTCATGCGATTGACGTGCTGCTTGTATGTCCCAACCTGTGCCACTCGGTTCTCGTAGTTAATCTTGGCCTGGTTCATACGACGGAGCGCTGCCGCCCTTCCCTGAGCGGTCTTCGGCGTCTTCTTCGGCTTTGGTGGCCGGTACTCCGTATCGTCGTACCCCATTATCGGCCGCCCTTGTTCCTCTTGTTGTACTTGCCCGTGTACCACTTGTCCATGGTCCCAAGGCTGGCGCCGCTGCCGATGAGCTTGTTGAGCCCGGCAATCTTCTTACGGGACTTGTAGTAGTTTCCTTCAAGGACGGAGCCGACCTCGGCACCCGCAACGTAAAGGTTCTTGCCAAGGAAGTCCACGACGTTGCCAGGAATCCTGGCCACATTTGTTACAGCTTCGCCCAGCGTCTTCGCCGGGTCGAACAGGTCGTCCCCCATTTGCTTCATGGTCTTCTTGCGGGCCATTTTTCTCCTTTACCTGTTTATACAGACCAACAGGTATATATATATTACTTCCTAGTACTCGGATTATTTATACTGTATTTAATACCCTTCACTTCTACCCACCCCGCCCCTCGTGAATCGGGAACAAATTGACACAAAAAATGAAAAATCGGGCGCGTTTTAGCGTTTTTAGACCCCTGTATATACGGCACCCGTTCCATTTAACAGCAGCCCTTCGGGCCCTTTGAGGGGGTGGAAAGGGGGCTTTTTCAGTGCTAATGACAGCTTTTTCATTGCTTTCGTGCTCAAGGCCTTCCCCGGCCTTATCAGTGGGTTGTTCAGTTTAGGTGGGGCGTTCCACGCCGCCGCCGCGCCGACGGCAAAAACCTAGCACGGGAGCGCCCCTCTTCAAAATCCGCAGGTTCCAGCAGCAACAATAAATGACCGAGGCATAGACTACCCCATGCTAAGCACACCCTAGCACGGCTGAACAGCCTTGTCAAGAGGGTGGAAGGTGAAGATTCGTAAATGCGTATAATGGCATCACCCATGCCACAGTCCTGACCCAGCCAGTTGCGCCTGACGCAACAGCCCCTTGACAACCAGCCATGACACTGATCGTGCCATCCAGCCGTATATTATGAAATCTTTACTTTCCCATTATTGACAACCAGCCCCGAATAATGTACCGTTGACCCAGAGCCCGAAGTGCGGGCTCGCAACAGGAGGTGGATCGTGAAGACCTACACGGTCGGATACACCAGCCGCGAAGAGTTCATGGTGGAGATAGAAGCCGAGAACGAGGCGCAGGCTAGGCAGTTGGTGAAGTCCTACGGCAAGGATGCCGAGGGCGTACTTGACTGGGAATGTGTCAACAGTGGCGAGGATATCCGCATCTTTGAGGTGGAACTCGTTGACGACGGAGGCGAGGATGCATAGGGGAACGGCTGAGTCCTACCAGATCATCCGCATGTATGAAAGCGGGCGCAAGGCTCGCGTCTTGGCGAAGGGCATGACCCTAGCCGAGGCGCAGGAGTGGTGCAACGATCCAGAGACCAGCAGCAGCACAGCGCAGTCGTGGAAGGCGAAGCGCCACACGCAGCGGCACGGTCGCTGGTTTGACGGCTTCCGAGAGGAGCGCTAGAATATCCGAGGCGGGCGCTGGAAAATCCAGCCCCGCCTCTTAGAGCAGGAGGTGCAGCATGTACGAGAAGAATGGCGAAGAGTTCGCAGTCTATGTGAACGCCATGTGGATCAACGGCGAGGTGATCGGGAGCGTCTTCGGCACGGAGCAGGAGGCGCTGGACGATGCCCGCAACGATATCGCTGAACTGGAAGGCTTGACGGCTGAGGATAACGGCACGCTGGACG
>Ga0129336_10001159_pt1 | contig 15791 bp, 19 predicted proteins | sample CPB6_02_DNA_FD_96878 | JGI IMG/M metagenome (GOLD analysis project Ga0129336, IMG submission 96878) | Freshwater to marine salinity gradient microbial communities from Chesapeake Bay, USA - CPBay_Sum_0.6_0.2_DNA | ecosystem: Environmental > Aquatic > Marine > Coastal | place: USA: Chesapeake...
ATATGTTTTAAAATTAACATATTCTGAAGAACCACCAAAAATTTCAATAACTCTGGAACTACCGTTTTCCAAACCATTAATTCTGATTGCGTTAGAATTTAACTCATAACCATAACTTAAAACACCATTAAGTATAAATTTTTTATCTGTATTTGAAAATTGCCAAGTTGTGGCGTCTTTAATGATATTATCTACGGGTAAAAAAGAATTACTAAAAACATCTAAATTACTTTCATTTCTAAAATCACCGAAATGGTTGTAATAAGTAAAAGTACCCTTAGTTATGTTTTCAACAAAAACTTTTGCACTGTGCAAGGTCCAAACTTTGTCACTTGGGTCAGGTACTGTTGGTGGGTGAATTTCATAAAAAGTGCTAGGTTTAATTTCCTCTGGTTTTTGACAACTAAAAAGAAACAAAGCCAATATAAGAAATAGATAACGCATCTTAAAAGAATTTTTTTATGTTAAAAGGATTTTTAAATCTTATTTTATAATTTTTAGGTAGATAATTTTCATTTAAATATGAAACCAACTCTTTAGTTATTTTTTTAACAACACTCAAATCGGTATTTTCATTTCTTTCTTTATAAATTAGTTCTCTGTAATTGTAAATAAAGTTTCTAACCAAATCTTCTTGTGAACTCATATCTTCCAAAATAATAAAGCAATGATTCTCAAAACTTAAGGGTTGACAAACTTCGATTACTTTCTTATCCCCATTTTTAGTCCACCTGGTTTCATTTGGGTTATTGACAACCAACAAATAATCTTTATCCCCATTCTTAATTTTAAAAATAGAGATGTATTCTTTTTGGGATAATTTTATAAGTTCAGTTGCACTAAAGTTAGCATCGAAAGACCTAATTTCTTTAGCTGTATTTATGTGTGTAACATTTTTTCTGTAAGCGAAACCACTAAAATCAAAACTTTTTTCTGTTAATGAAAAATTATTTGATTTTTCCTTGTTAATGATTTCAAGAATTAAATCTTCTATTGATTCCCCACTCTGACAATTAATAATAAAATTACCAACCCAAGTTGATTCTTCTAGAAACCTGAAAACCCAACCACCTTCTTTTTTATTTAAATCCTCAATAAATCTAACAATTTTAACTGTCTCACTTATGTTTTGGGTATTTTTAAAAATAAGACGGGTTCTATGATACTTATGACAAAATTTGTCAATTGTATCAACATCTTCAACTGTAAACTCACAATCGTGATACCCTTCTTTTGTTAATAACATGTCAAAAGTAAAACGATAACTATTGTAAAACGGTCTATTTTCAACAATTTGAGTTTCTGGGTCCCAAACTTGAATTGACCAGGTATCTTCCGAAAAGTCATTTAAGAAGAAATTTTTATAAAAAATCTTATTGATTCTTTCTTGTTCGATAGTACCCTTTTCTTCGTACATAAGCTTCCAAATCTTTTTTAATTTTACCAAAGAATTAAAAGATTCTACTATGGTTATGTTAGAAACTGCATCATAACCCCACAACTTATTTTCAGAAATTTTTAAAAATGACTCATCATTATTAAAAACCGAGTACATAAGGTCAGATTTTTTAATCTTTCTTAATTTAAAATAAGGTTCAATAAGACTTTGATATCTATCGTATTTTGCTTTTGTTTCAGGACCAATTATTTTGGTAACAAAACGGTTTAAATGACTTTTTGAGGCGACAACTAAAAAACGCATTTCAAAATCAACATCACAAAAACAATTTAAATCTTTAATCTTTTTAAAAAGTCTAACACTGGTTTGAATCGGTGAACTTGGGTTGATTACTTTCAATACCTTTGTTTCCAAAAATTTTAAGAAATCTTTAGTGTAGTAAATTTTACGTTCTTTTAAGTTGATTGCAGCATTACAACAATTCAAGTCAAAACTATCAATCAAAGCGTTTTCTATTTCTTTTGTACGACCTCCTCTTGGTTTTTCGTAGTGATATTTTATTTCGTTTATAATACCTTTCCTGGTGTGGGACTTGATATTAATTATGGAACCACTTTCTGAAACATAAATACGACCATAACTATCATCCATGATTTCCATTTCATCAACGTTAACTGATAAACCCGAATAGTCATTTGGTTCCGTCATTTTAACCCGAAATTTATGACCTTTTTTTGATTCCGCATCTTCGACATAAACATCGACATCGTTGATGACTGCATTACCACCGTGAATCATTGCATAAATAATATTAGCAATAGAACCGCCAGCAATTACAGCGTCTTCTGAAATCTCATTTAAATTAACAACAGATTTTAACTTATCTATTATTTTGTCATAAGTCTCCGTTGACTCCAATAAATTTTTTATTTTTTCCATAATAACTTTACTTTCCACAAATATAAAAATTATTTTTCAATAAAACAAAAAAGCCCCTGAAAAATAAATTCAGAGGCTTTTTCAAAAGGCCGAGGCTATTAATACACCTCAAACTCCACCACTTTGTTTTTAAGGAGAAAACAAAGAAAACACTAAATGGTGGAGGCGGAGGTAGTCGAAACCTCGTCTTGTTCTACTTTAATAAAGTCTTCTACATGCTTAGGTTAAAGTTTTCTAACTTTCCAAAAATATTCAGTTCCCTTATTGTACAGTTCGGTTTACTAACAACTTTACCTCTGCCATTCACTTTACTCTGAGGTGTGAATGTCACCCGATTCAGACTTCTGTTCCTAGGTTGTATGCCTACCGACCCGACGTAGTTTCTTAATCTAATTAAGCTACTACTTCTGCACCTTCAGTAGCAAAGCTACCAACAGTTGCATCTGCGAAGAAATCGCCATTTGAAGTTTGAAAGTTGGTTTTTACGAGCCATTCTAACAAGTCTCGACATGCTTTTAAATTACCAAACATAGCCAATCAATTCCAAGTCGCCCCCATATTTTCAAAGAACACTAATATAAATATACAACTTTTAAACTAAAGAATCAACTACATAACACCCAAAGAAGCGGCTTCTCTTTGTACTTTAACCATTTCTTCTTTTAGTTGTTTAATTTTCTTTTTGTCTTCGTTGGTTAAATTAAAATTAGATTCGATTAGACTTACTTGTCTCGCAAGTTCATCGTGTTTCAATAATAATGCGTTAAACATTTTTGCTTTTTGTTCCAGATTACTCATATTAATATTTTTTATATAATTATAGGCAATATTTATAATATATGAAGATTGTATTAAAAGAAAAAGAACAAGAGTTACTGATAGAATGTAAAAAGATTCTAAAGGCAAACCCAAATCTTAAAAAAAGAAAAATAGATTTTAATGATTTGGAAAAACGACTTTATTATCTTAAGGTTTGGGCAATAACGGAATCCCAACCGATTCATTTATTGAGAAACTACGACAAAAGATGTTTCAGGGGTAAAAGTTGCTACCATTTGGACCACGTTGTACCTATAATACACGGTTTTTATAGTAAGATAGATCCTGAAAAAATCGGCAGTCTTGCAAATTTACGTTTTATAAAATCAGAAGTTAATATGCGTAAAGGGCATAAACTAACTGAGGCCTCACATAGAGTCCTCAGAAAGTTAAGAAGAAGAACTTAATTATTCGTCATAATGACTAACATTCGAAATTTCTTTTTTGACCATTATATTTTTAATCTGGTCGTAAGATATCGGTTGATAATCGATACAATTACAACCAACATCGAGTACTTTTCTCCGATAGTAATCTTGGTTTGATTTCATAAGATTACCGTGACAGTGACCGTGGATCATCCAACTGCCGTAGTGTTCCCTATTCCAACTTAATATTGGGTAGTGTGACATAACTATTTGTTGATATCCCTGGGAACCCCTTGCTTTTTTGTTATCTTCGTCTTTAACAAAAATTTCAGTCCCATATTCGTGAACATGTTCCCAACGACCAAGTTTAACGATTTCTTTCATACTATCATGGTTACCCATAATATAATAGATTTTACCGTTAATTGAGTTAACAAACCATTTTGCTGTTTCACTACGACCAAAACTTAAATCACCCAAATAATAAACGATATCATCAGGTTGAACAACTTCATTCCACCTTTTAATTAAATCGACGTGCATTTCATCGACATCAGCATAAGGTCGACTATCGTATTTTAAAATATTTTTGTGACTGATGTGGAGGTCACTTATAAAAAATATATTTTGTTTTTCGTATCTCATGCAAAATAATCAATTTTATGTTTTGCCTTTCTTGAATAGTCCTTAACAGATTTGTGTGCCTGATTTTTTGGACGATTATAAAAACCAGCCTCAATCAAATCGTTTCTACGATTTGCCTTGTTTGCTTTACTGATGGTTTCTTGTTTGATATGTACCTTCATTGTTTTCATACTGTAAAGATACAAAAAAGTACTATTTTGGCAAAATTATTGTACCGCTTTTTTAAAATTTTTCAAATAAGAAATTATGTTTTCTTTACCAACGGGATTTGCTGAATGTACCGCATAATCAGGTAATTTTAAATTATTGTCCTGACAATACTCACACAACCATTTTGCTGCATCGTACCCAGTTTTTTCTTTGAAATCAGCTTCAAGAGGATTTGGTAGGGATTCATATCCACCGTTATTAAAAAACCATTTAACATGTTCCAATCCAAGGTCGTGGTCAAAACTGATAAAACTGGGTAATCCGTATTTTTGTATATAATTAACAAACTCATGGTAGTTCCTAACTATCACCCAATCTTGAGGGTTAAAAATTGGATAAACCATATCTATGGTTCGAACATCGTCTAAGAATAATTTTTTCATTTTGTAAAGATAATAACTATTTTTTTCTTATCCAAGTTTGATACCTAAATCCTTCTTTTTTTTCCTCATAAAAACATTTCCAATCTTTTTCATCGTATTTTGGAAAGTAGGTGTCACCAACGTATTCTGATTCTACCAATGTAACATAAATTCTATTAATCATCGGAAAAAATTCTTTATAAATCTGACCACCACCGATAATAAAAACTTCATTGCTATTTTGAACTTCTTTAATCACATCTGAAATGTCATTAAAAACCAAACAACCTTCTGCCTGAAAATCTTTGTCTTTGGTTAATATGATATTAAGCCTATTCGGTAAAGGTTTTCCAATTGATTCAAAAGTTTTTCGACCCATAACGATTGTATGGTTTGTGGTTAACTTTTTAAACCTTTTTAAATCTTCGGGGATGTGCCACAATAATTTATTATCACCACCTATAAGATGGTTTTTGTCGTGAGCAACAATTGCAGAAAAAATCATTTTATAACTTTAACTTCGTAAATCTCTAAAAGTTTACCAGTACTTAGTTTTTTGATTTTGGAAAAATTGTCAATTGCAATTTCCAAACTTTCTGCGTTAATTTTTTTGATGATTTCACCAGATTTGGTGATGAGTTTATATTCTTTCATGGTGAGACCTTTTATATAGAAATATGTAGAAAAATATCAAAAGTAAAATTATTTTTGTTTTTTTTGAGTGAGGAGGGGATTTTCACCCCTCGATGTCTCTTTTCGTGTTAAATCTAAAGGTACCTGATTTTTACCTTATTATCTGAGGCCAAACTCTCCGTCGAAAGCTCGCGTATGTCCTCCGCCACTCACTACTAATACAAAGATCGAAAATATATTTTAATTTATCAACAGCTGACGCCATTTTTTATTCAACCAAATACCTCTTTTATTTTTTTGTGTTAAAACTTTAAAACAATCCCTTTTATTTTGGTAAAATTGCATCCAACTTTCAAAGTTGTCTTTATCTTCACCGAATGGGTTTACCCAATCACTTAATTGACCACCGTTAAGATAGTAGGCCTCCAAAGGTATTTCACGACAAAGAGACAATAACTCATCATCAATACCTTCTTTTGCAATTTGAAATGGGTTTTTATCCCATCGACCCAAAATCTCCGCAACCAAATAAGCACCCAAACCGTTAAAATACTTTTGATTCATCAAAACCTCGTAAACAGGTTTTTGGAATTCTTTTTTATTGATATCTTTTAAAATATTACCTCGGAATAAAATATGGTCTTCTACTGGGTCTGGGCTTCTGTCCCTTGACCAACCATCGGTCCATTGCCACCTTGCAAATCTTCTGACATCTACCAAAACTAAACTATAACCATCGTCGGTATCGAAAATAAGATGTCCGTGTTTTGGTATTCTATCGGATTCAACAAAGGTCCAATGTCCCGACATTCCCATATTACAAATAAGAATTTTATCAGGTTCCAAATGTGCTTTAAAGCAATCAGCCGACCAATTTAAATTTAAACGTAATTCTTTTCCCCTGCTTTCAGCTTCCAAACAAAAACCAATTTTCCAATTACCTTTTAAATCAGTTTTACTTTTACTAACTTCAGATTTTCGAATATTAACGAATTTTTTACCTTTTACAACAGTATTAACATACTCTGCCATTATTTTAATTTCACTCCATTCTGGCATATTACTTTATTTTTAGATATTTATTTAGTATGACAAATATAGTAAAAAAAATCATAACAGAACAACTTTTACTTGAAAATCGAAAACAAAAAGTTATTGATTATTGGATTCACAGTTTAGAAAAATCTGGTAAAAATTTAAAGTATAGATATAGTGATGAAACTATCAAAATTGTTGTTAATTATGTCTCAAAACAAGACCCATCTGGTAACAACAAATATTTGGAATGGATGACAAAACAAATTTTTGATAACCAAATTTCAATGTTTGATGCTAAAATGTATAATACAGTTGCTGAATATCATAAAAACTTAAACAGAATAACACCTGATTTTTTAAATAATCTAAAAAGTTTAGAAAATGTTGGATTGAGTTATGCCGCGGATGAAGATAAAATTTTAGAAAAACCAAAAGACATTAATTCTTTTTCAGACATTCAATCACTTGATTTTTTTAATGAGGTTTTAAGGGAGTTTAAAACTAAAGGTGAGACTAAAAAATTGGATGATGAAGCTAAAAAGGCAATTAAATTATACCAAAGTCCTTATGTCGAAGTTGTTGTACCCTTATCAATGGAAGCTTCTTGTCGTTATGGTGCAGGGACTAAATGGTGTACGGCTGCAAGAAGTGAAAACGCTTTTAGTCATTACTCCAAAAATGGTGTTTTAATTTATGTTTTACCTAAAAAAACTGCAACACCTGGTGTTAAAGTAGCTTTTTTTATACCATTTAATCAACCAGGAAATGGTTATAACTTTGTTGCATATAATGAAAAAGACCACGTAATACCTTCAAACTTTGATATGTATGATATTTTATTAATGTATGTCAGAGATGAAGAAAACAACCCAATACCTTTAGATGTACAAGATATTGATAAGGAGATTTGGAATTATTATTTCGAAAAAGAAGAAGAAATTAATAAATAAAGAAGATATTTATTATAAATGAAGAATTTAGTCAAAAAATTATTAAAAGAAGATTTAGGTGTTAGTAGAGCAACAATACCTTTTGCAAATTTAATAATGTCCAAGTTAGACGTAGAATTAGAACGTTTTTTTGACACCGAAAAATCTTTTAATAAAAAAGTTATTATTGAACTTAAAGAGATTAAACCGATATATAGAAAAGATTTTTTAGACTTTATTGAGTTTCCTGTTGAAGAAATTCACATGAACCTAAATTTTGTATACAAAAAAATAAGTGAAACAGGTCAATTTAGTTCAGGTGGTGGTGCATATGAAATAGGTAATAAAAAAAATAGTTTATCTTATTTAAAAAAACCAAATAAAAGTATTCCACTTAAAGTTTTAGAGGAAGTGGATAAAACTTTAATCGCAACTTTTGATTTTGATATTATTGTTTACGGTGATTTTTTTACATATGAAGAAGCAAGAGATAAAGTTTATTTTGACCTTCGAGAAACTGTTTTCCACGAATTAAATCATATGTATGAATTTTACATGCGAAGAAGGTCAAAAGTAAAATCTGTTGACCCTGTTTTAAGTTATGCTGGTGGTAAAAACGTTAATATACCAAAAAGTATTTTTAAATTTTGGTCTTCTACCTTTTTAAATTATGTTTATTTTTCAGAACCTTATGAGATAAATGCAATGTCTCAAGAGATGTACGCATTCAGACTTAGAGCCCCTATTGAGGAAATGGTGAAACATCGTTACTGGATTGCTGCAACTAAAATGGAAAATTTTGATGCTGAAAATTATTATCAAGAATTAGTTTCAGTAATTGAAAATTATAACCCAGAATATGTCGATTCAGTCGTTGATAGATTATTTAAATTCTTTATTAAAGACTATAAAAAAGAGGCTGAAATCGTAGACCCATATATAATTAATTCAAAAGATTTACTAGATTTGCTTAAAAGATTTCAACTTAGAATCAATAAAGCAGGTCGAAAATTAAAAAGAAACTTTGGAAGATTATACGCAATAGAAACTAATTAAAGTGGAACTAAGAAATCTAATAAAAAAAGTCTTAAAAGAAGATAGTCACCGTGTTATGGGTTTTAGATATAAAAAACCTGAAACCAGAGCCAGAATAAGTCTTATTGCTCCAGACGCAGGTAATTTAAAATTTAAGTTGCGTGATGTTATGGATGAAATGAGTGTTGAGGTTAATCACATAACAGGTGGTGGCGGAAGATTCAACTCTTATATTATAGACATTAATGTTTATGATGAAGTTGAAGTTCAAAAAATTATTAGTGATTTGCGATTGAAATTGATGTTAAATAATATTAATATTGAAGACGTTACTTATAGTATAATTTAAATTTTTAATAAAAGGGGGTTATTATGAAATTTACTGATAAAAACGGCAAAGAAATCAAATTCAGAGACCATCTAGATGTTCCACTAGACATTTTCTGTAATGGAATGGTCGTAAAAAATGAAAATGAAGAATTAGCTTTGGAGTTAAAATATGACTCTAAAGAAGTTGCGTTAAAAGATTTAAACGAAGCTTTTTTCCAATACGTAGAAGTTTTGGATTAGTTTTTCTGTTTACAGCTTTTACAACCAGATATATTTGATACCTTTTTAAAATCTTCTGCAGCTTCACCCAAAGATGACTTTGTTACTTTGTCGTTTATAAGAAGTGTACCAGATGTCCAAAGAAAACTGATAAATAAAATTACTTCAGCAACTTTGTGGTCCGAGTCGGCAAAAATGTCAATGAAAAATGCTAAAGACAAATAGATTGCGGTTAAAAACCACACCATTAAAGATATAACCAGGGATATGTTAAAAAACTTTTTCATATTATAATAAATATAAAAAATACTGTTTTTGTAAAGTTCAATATATTTATAATATATGAAAAATCTTATCAGAAGAATATTAAAGGAAAACGAAGAAAATTCAGAATTTAGTTGGGTGGATGATATTATTAGAGATTATGATTATTCCAATTTACCTCCTGGCCAACTTTGGTATCGTGCAAATTATGGTCCAATAAAAACTTTGAAAAAAACTATTATGACAGAAATTGCTACTGACTTTAACGACATTGAAGTTAGGGGTGATAAAATAATATTAATAGCTAAAGATGGTTTTTGTGATCTTAAAGATTTATTTACTGATAGAGAAAATGTGGTTCAATACGGTAGAGTTAACTCTTGGTTGGTAGAAAAAATGACTTGTGATGATATTGATTATTGGGAGCCATACAGTGATACTTATGGTAAATGGTTAAGTGATATTTGGAAAGACGCGGTTTTACCAAACAAAAATTTATATGAACATATATTAGAACATATTAAAAAAGAATATGTTGTACCCGATAACTACAACCCTAAACAGTTGGATATTTTTGGTGAATTACCGAAAAAGAGAGAATTGTATTACCTTGAAGATTTGATGTCTGGTAATAGAGAACGTCTTTTAGATGAAGAATATTTTAATTGGTTAAAAGAACATCCGAATGAATTGGGTAAACTAATAGATGATGAGGATGATTTTTTTGAATTAAAAAGAGAATTGTCTTGGGCTTATGATGAGGCTTATAATACGGCTGCAAGAGACGGAATTTACGAATCAATAAAAGATGAAATTACCGATAATTTTGGTTTAGGAGAATGGTCGAAATTTACTTTAAAAAATGGAAAAGAGGCACAAGTTTTAAAATTTGATATCACCAATGTTTTTGAGGCTACGATAAATGAATATTTTGAGAATTGTTTCTCATGGTGTTTAAGTGGTAATGAAAATGTTGATAACCCAGAAGAGTATTGTGATAGTTGTCACGATTTTGATTATTATTCATTTAAAGATCTTTATTCTAAAATGTTAGATGACTCAGACGGAAAATGGTCACCCAGATTTAATGAATACCCTAGTTCTAGTGAAGTAATAGTATATTTTGCTGATTCTGTTTATAGTAGATTTTAAAATTCTAAATTAAAATTACTAAAACTAATTTTAATTTGTAAATTACCTGGAAAGGCATATATTTCTCTAATAAGACAGTTGTGAAAATTAAGACAAGAAATAACATCACCAACTGGATTTAATTTCTCTAAACGTAAATATCTTGCAACACTTTGTTCTTGGTTGTACCAATTAATCAAAAAACTAGAATCTTCCTCACTATTTTCAACTACATCCAATATTTCAAAATCTAAATCCCTCCATTTTCTAGCACCATTTTCATAATAATAAGAAGGTGTCCAATTGGTTTTAATTATGTATTTTACATTTCCACAAGTTAAAAGATATCTTGTATCATGTCTTGATTCCATTGTGGTGGTTGTAGTGCTGTAGTTTACAATACCAGTTGTTGAAACACAATTATTACACACATTACCAAGAACCCAGTTATTAGGGTTTTTTACCTCATTTTTGTTCTCGTTAAAAATATGATTTTTAATATTTTTTTTAATCATAATTAAAAAATAAGGATTTTTATCTAAAATGTGAACGTTAATTTAATGTTAAAATAGGATTAAGAAAGATAACCTTTTCTTAACAGGGTTTTAAGTTTTTTGTGTAGTTTAAAAATTATTTATTAATAAAATAATACAAGTTATAAAAAAAAACAAAATGAAAACAAAATTATTATGGGCATTAATCATTGGTTTTTTAACAATCAATGGTTGTAAAAAAGATGTAATTGAAGAACCAACAAAAAATTATAAAGTTGAGGAAATAACTATCAATGACGAGAAATACAAAAAAATTTCTGGAAATATTGATGAGAATTTTACATTTAGTAACGATGTAAAATGGTTTTTATCTGGTGGTGTTTTTGTGATTAACGGGTCTACTTTAACTATATTACCTGGTACACAAATTATAGCCGATGAAAGTACAACCGCTTTTTTATCAATAACACAAGGTTCTAAAATAGAAGCTATCGGTAGTAGTAATCAACCTATTATTTTTACCACCTTAAGTCAACAACCTGGTTCATGGGGTGGTATCATAGTTAATGGATATGCAGACATTAACACGGGTGAGACAGCAGAAGGTGAAGGTGGAACCGGTATTTATGGTGGTAATAATGACTCTGACAATTCTGGTATAATCAAATATGTTAGAGTTGAATATGCAGGTAAAATTCTGGGTACAGATAATGAATTAAACGGTTTTTCATTTAACGGTGTTGGTAATGGTACCACTGTTGAATATATTGAATCCTACATGGGAGCTGATGATGGTATTGAATTTTTTGGTGGCACAGTAAATGTTCTTTACGCTGTATCTAAGGGTAACAAAGATGACTCTTTTGATTGGACGCACGGATGGCGTGGTAACGGTAATTATTGGTACGTTGAACAATTATCATCTGGTGGTGATAGAGGTATTGAAGCTGACAATAATGCAGATAATAATTTAGCCACACCCTTTTCAAATCCAAATATTTCAAACGTAACTTTAGTTGGTTACGATGATGGTGATGCACAAAATGTTGGTCTACTATTGAGAGAGGGTACTAAAGGTAAATTTTCGAACATAAAAATCTATAACTTCCCAAGTGCTGGTATAAAAGTTACAAATCAATCTACTCTAGATAACATAACTAATAATGAGTTAACAGTTTCTAATATAAATGTTAACAACAATGTTGTTAATTTTAATAACTGTAGTTCTTTTGAATCTGTTAACAACACAACAGCAACAGGTTCTGGGACTGATTGGATGAATGGTTGGAGTAAATAAAGTGAAAAAAATAATATTTTTATTATTCTTAATACCCCTATTAAGTTTCTCTCAAAATGGTAAAGTGGTTGACTCGACAGGTCAACCATTACCTTTTGTTGTTATATGGTCCCCAGAGTATAAAATAGGTACCACAACAGACTTAGATGGTTTTTATAATATAAAAACACCAGAAAAAACAAAATTAATTTTCAGTTATGTTGGGTACAAAAGTGATACTATTGAATCCGAAGAAAATATAGTTATCACTTTATTAGATAATTCGGTTAGTTTAAAATCAATTATAATTGAATCCGAAAAGGTTGTAGCTAGTGAAACCACACTTTTAATGGATAGAAAAAACACTGTCGAGGTTGAATCTTCAGTTGGTAAAAGTGAAATGAACAAGAAAAATATAAGTAATGCTGAAGATGGTCTCAAAAAAGTTGCAGGTGTCACAATTAAATCTAATAAGATAAACGTTAGAGGTTTAGATGATAGATACAATCAAGTGACAGTTAACAAATTCCCGATATCTTCTAATAGTATTGACCAAAAAAATTTAGATTTAAATTTACTACCCAAAAGTTTCATTGGTAATATAAAAGTAAGGAAGACATACACATCAAATCAATGGTCAAATATTGCAGGTGCTCAAATAGACGTTAATACAAATAATATTAATGATGGTTTTAATTTTAGTTATTCAACAGGATTTAACAGTAACACCAAAGAAAAACTAAATAACTCTTTTTCGATTAATTACGGTAAATCAATTAAAAATTTATCTTTTGAATTTTTAGGTTCTTATAGTTCCAATTACCAGAATAATCAAGGTTTTACTAGAATTGTTGATAAACAAAACATAACAAAATTAGATTATAATTTTTTATCTTTTAAAAAACAAAAAACTTTTTTTGGCTATAATTTAATAAAATATAAATTAAACAAATTAAACTTAAAATCTGTTTCTTTTTTTATTGATAACTTTAAATTTGACTCTCTTGATATTAAAGGTCATCATTTTGATTACAATAATGAAATTTATACTACCAGAGTTACACCAATAAATGAAAGACTTTTTTTACAACAAATTTTAAGTAATTATAACTTTAATGAGAGGTTAGATTTTAATTTGGATTTGTTTTACTCTAAGGTCAATAGTGGTGAAAAAGATAGACATCAGTTAGTTTATTTAAAATTTTCAGATGGTTATCATTTTAATTTAATTGATAAATTAGATAATCATTATTTTTCGAGTTTTAACAATGAAAATCGTTACGGCTTAACTGGAAATTTTAACTATAAAAAAGAAAATTTTAACACTGAATTAGGGTATAGTTTTCTAAATTCCGATAATTATTTTAATTATACTCAAGAATTTTATAATAACCTACCACAAGACTTTTCACTTTCAATTGTTAATAACCCAGCTTCTTTGGTTACTGGTAAAAATATCATACAATCTGTTTATGGTTTAAACACTATTAAAAAATCAAAAACCAACATAACAACTGGTATACGTTTGGAAAACTCTTACCAAATTGTGGAATATAAAGATCAGATACAACCTACAATTGAAAGGAAACAAATAATAGATAGTTATGAATTTCTACCTTCTTTTTTATTAAAACAAGATTTAAATGAATCAAAAAAAATAAAATTTGGTTTATCTAGAACGACTATCAGGCCAAGGTTTAGGGAGTTAACACCTTTTCTGTATACTGAAATGTTTGCAAGTACTAAAATTCAAGGTAATCCTTATTTACAAAACTCTTCTTCTTATAACGTCGATTTATCTTATGAGATTTATCCTTCTAATAATCAATTAGTATCTTTTAATACATTTGGTAAATATATTTTAAATCCAATAGAGAGGGTTAATATTGCTACAGCTAGTGGTAGGTTAGAGACCTATCAGAATAGTGATATAGCTTATCTATATGGTATTGAAATAGAAAATAAATTTAAATTAAAAGATTTTACCTTTGATTATAATTTAACCTTAATGTACTCAAAAATTAAAATATCAGATAAAAACTCAAGTTCAGTTTTAGTTACCAATTTTGAGAGGGGTCTACAGGGTTCAACACCCATATTATCTAATTTAGATTTGTTCTACAAAAATATTGGTTTTGTTTATAATTTTACTGGCAAAAAACTGTATTCAACTGGTATACAAGGTATAGGTGATGTTTATCAATTACAAAGACACCAACTTAATTTTGTTTATCAATACCAAAAGAAAAAATTAAATTTAAGTTTCGGTTTAAATGATATTTTAAATTCACCTTATATTTTAGTACAAAAAACAGATGGTGTTGAGAGTCAAATTAATTATTTTAAAAACGGGATTTCTTTATCTTTCGGTTTAAAATATTCTTTTTAATAAAAAAACCCACCTGAATGGTGGGTTTAATTTTTAATTCTTAGATAAGTTTATTTCTTATTGTCAGGTTTTTCTTCTTTTATTCTATCAATCATTTTTTTAATCTCAGCAGCTTTTTCGTAATTTTCAACTTTAACTGCAGATTCCAAACTTTTTTGGAGTTTTTCCAACTTAAAGTTTTTAATATCTTCTGAACTGTATTTTTGTGCTTTTCTGTTTCTGTAATTAGAAACTAAATCACCCATTATCTCAGAATTAAAAAACTCTTCGGGAGTGGTTGACCTACTGAAAGAAGTCCAAGAAACTGAACCATCAGGAGAAGACCAATGTTTGGTTTCCCATTTACCATTTTCGTCCTCACCATTTTCAATGTCCATTTCATTTTCAGGGATTTCGAACTCTTCAGTTTCTTTTCTTTTACTAACATTTAGTGGTACAATTCTGAATTCTAAAGGTTCATTAAATTCCCTGGACATTAAAAGCATTTTCAGTAATTCTTGCATCTCACTTTTAAAAAGAGAAGAGTTATTAAAAATGTTGTTAAATTCGTCCCAACGACCAAAAAAGTCGTCACCAAAGTCATTAAATCGATTTCTCATAGTATTTTTTTTTATTATAAATATATGATTAAAGTTTAAAAAGTCAAGTGGAGCGGTATGCAGGAATCGCACTTGCGTCTCAGCATTGGTAATGCCGTGTAATAACTATTATACGAATACCGCTTATTTTTTGAGCGAATAGATGGTAACTCTCCACCTTCCTCGATTTGGAAAACCGACGCATTAATTTTATGCTATACTCGCTTATATTTTAAAACCAAACCAAGAGCACTTATTCTTATGTTCAGAAGGTCATCTACTTATTCCACAATAGTATCTACAATTGTATAGTTTTTTACGAGTGAGTATTGCGTGTTTTATGCTCGGACTTATACACGGTATCAGCCATTAAAGAAGCAGGCCTATCGTAAACACTTACACAAAGGATGGACTTCGTTTGAGCCTAATCCCCAGTGGGTTTAACCAGTGGTTTTGGTTTCCTATAATAAAAGAACTATTAAATATTTTTTGAGATTTGAAAAAAGACGCTGAGAATACACGTTTAGATGAGAACCTTTAGAAGGATTATTTGTTTCCCTTCGTTTCCACTTCCTTTTGAGAAGTATTTCTCAGTGATGGTTTTTTAGGTTTACCACTCCTTGAGGTGTCAATTACTCTCTTTTTACTCAACTCTCTCCGAGGATGCCTCCCCAGTTGGTCCTTGCGGGACTAGAGGTTTTTCACAAGAATACACATCGACTTGCGGTCTCAG